>Ga0315279_10006548_pt1 | contig 14683 bp, 10 predicted proteins | sample YL17G06_20_MG_FD_203694 | JGI IMG/M metagenome (GOLD analysis project Ga0315279, IMG submission 203694) | Sediment microbial communities from Yellowstone Lake, YNP, Wyoming, USA - YL17G06_20 | ecosystem: Environmental > Aquatic > Freshwater > Lake > Sediment | place: USA: Wyoming | collected... | reverse complement strand
CAGCCACAGCAGTTCCTTGACCCCGCCCGGCCCCAGCACGTTCGACCACATCAGGCGGGGATCCATCAGGGGGTGAAACCCGGCAAAGCTGCCGTAGCGCGGGAAGACATCGAGCACAGGAATAACCGAGTGGCCGCTTCCAAACAGGTGCACCAGCCGTCCGCCGGCCATCACTTCGCCAAGCATCGTGCCGGCTTCGGCGATCACCGGGCCCTGGGTGGCCTGGATCTTGGCGATGATGGGGGCAATAGCGGAGAAATAGTCGGTGTTCATTTTCATTGGTCCTTTGGTTTGGGATTGCGGATTGCGGATTTCGGGTTTCGGATTTCAGCCAGGTCCAGCGCCAGGCGGGCGGCGCCCAGCAACTGCGCCCGCCCGCCAAGGCGGCTGCCCGTGATGCGCACCTGCCTGGCCGACAGCGGCTGGGCCCACTTCACGGCAGTGCGCCGCAAGGGCGCCAGCAAGGTTTCTCCCGAAGACCCCAGGCCGCCGCCGAGAACGATCACTTCCGGATCGAACAGGCTGATAAGGTTGGCAACGGCAAGGCCAAGGAGCGAGGCTGCCCGCTCGACGACTTGGCGCGCGGCAGGATCCCCCCGGCGCGCGGCGGCCAGCACCTCGCGGGCGGTGAGGTTCGGCTTCTTCAAGGCCAGCGAACCGGCGGCGCCCACGGCGGGCCCGGCGGCCATTTGTTCCAGACTGCGGCAGCGTCCTTCCGCGTCGAACACCATCCAGCCCGCGCATCCGGAAAGCTCGTGCGCGCCGCGCAGCAGCCGGCCGCCGGACAGGATACCGGCGCCAATGCCGGTGCCCACGATCAGGTAGATGGCGTCGGCCGCCCCGCGCGCCGCGCCGCGCCAAACCTCGCCGAGCACCGAGGCGTTGCGGTCGCTTTCAACTACCACCGGCAGGCCGGCGGCCTCGCGCAACCGCCGCCCCACGGGCACCCGCGCCCAGCCGGGAATGTTCGGCGCCCAAACCGTGCCGTCACGGCGCACCAAGCCCGGGATGGAGACTCCGATTGCAACCGCCCTGTCGCCGGCCAGCCGCCGGGCGCGCTGCGCCGCAGCCAGCAGTTGATCCAGACAGGCGCGCCCGCTGGAAACGTCGGTTGGCGCCGACCATGCTTTCCAGACGCGGCCATCGCCGGTGACCAGCGCCGAAGCCAGTTTTGTGCCCCCGAGATCGAGCGCGATCACCAGCGGGCCATCCTGTCGTCGCTTTGCTTTCATACGAGCGGAACCCTGTTCAATGGCTTACTTGCGATCGAGCGCGGCCAGAACAGCCGTGTGAATCGCCGGGCGCGCCTGAGAAATCTTCCCGTTGTCGCGCGTCGGGTACACGCGGTTGGTCAGCAACACCACAAACGCATCCCGCTCCGGGTCGATATAGATCGACGTGCCGGTGAAACCGGTATGCATGACGGCGCGCACCGAGGCCCGCTCGCCCGCCCAGGAACCGGGCGCGGGCGTGTCCCAGCCCAAGGCGCGCGTGGTGCCTTCCGGCGAGGGCTGCCGCGCCGTAAACAGCCGCACCGTCTCTTCCTTCAGAATTCGCTTGCCGCCGTAAATGCCCTCGTTCAGCATCATCTGCGCAAAAACGGCGAGGTCGCGCGCGGTGGAGAACAAGCCGGCGTGGCCGCAGACTCCGCCCATAACGTAGCAATTCTCGTCATGCACCTGGCCCCGCACCAGCCTGTTCCGCAGGGCCTTGTCGAACTCTGTCGGCGCAATCCGCGGGAGCTTCCGCTTGCTGGGGTTGTAGCCGGTGTCTTTCATGCGCAGCGGACCGAAGACGCCCCGGCGCAGGAAACGGTCCAGGGGCTGTCCCGTCACCCGTTCCACGATCTCCCCCATCAGGATCATGTTGTAATCGCGATACTGGGCTTTCTCTCCCGGCTTCGACGCAAGCTGCAACTGATGCACGCGCTGGAGCAACTCTGCACGGTTGCGGGCTTCACCCCACAGCCGGGCTTGCACATGAAGGCCGGAACTGTGCGAAAGTAAATGCCGCACCGTGATGTCTTCGTGCATCGGAGTGCCGGCGAATTCCGGGACATAGCCGATGACCGGCGCTTCCAGCGCGATCCGGCCGCGCTCGTACAGAATCGCAGCCGCGGTCGTCGTTGCGACCACCTTCGACACCGAAGCCATGTCGAAGATCTCATTGGTGCGCTCCGGTTTCGTCCCCGGGCTGTAGTCAGGCCACCCGAAGGCCTTCAACACCATCAACGAACCGTGCTGTCCAACGGCCAGCACCGCGCCGGGGAAGGCCTTGTCGGCAATCCACTTCTCAACCTCGCCAAACGCATCCGCAAACCGCTCGGCCTGCCCGGCAGTCGCATCGCGCAACTTGCCGCCGGCTCTTGATGCGGTCGGGGCCTGCGGTGGCCCCAGGTACAAGACGGCAAGCAGCAGGACCGAAAGTGCCAGCCTTCTCGACATTGAGCCTCCTTCGAATCCGGGCAAGCCGCTCAGGCGGCTGCGGCGGCTAATGCTAACCCAAAGCTGCCAAAGGACGCTACCCGTTTTTGGGCAGAAAGAGATGGATAAGTCAGTTTTTCAGCCTAAGCTCCCTCTCTGCTGAACCCACACTTTTTATTTGACAGGTTGACCGTTTTGCAGGTATAGCGGTCTTTCGGAATAGGAGCCCTTTGGCCGTTCCACCGGAGCGTCCTGCTCAAGTGGGGCGCGGAGCCGTGACAGTCAATTCCCCGAGCTGGAGTCTTGAAGTGCGCTGTTGTGGCCTGGCACTGGCGGTTTGTCTGCTTGCCGGGGCTCCTGTTGGAGCCCGCGTGAAAACCGGGCTGGAGGTGCTGATCGAGCAGGGGTTCGCGCCGCTGAAAGGCAATCGCGTGGGGGTAGTGACGGCACAGACGGGCATTACCGAGGACCGGCGCCGCATCATCGACGTGCTGGCGCAGGCGCCCGGCGTGAAGCTGACGGTCATCTTCGCGCCCGAGCACGGCCTGACCGGCACGCGCCAGGACCGCAACATCGGGGACAGCATCGATGAATCCACCGGCGTGCCGGTGTACAGCCTCTACAACGAGGGCCGCTACCGCCCCACGCCGGAGATGCTCAAGGACGTGGACGCGCTGGTGTTCGACATCCAGCAGAACGGCGCTCGCTTCCTGACGCGCATCACCACGCTGGGCTACACGATGGAGGCGGCCGCGCAGAAGGGCATCCCCTACTACGTCCTTGACCGGCCCAACGGCATCAACGGAGTGGACGTGGCCGGCCCGTTGCTCGATGAAAAGTACGTCTCGTTCGTGGGCTACGCGCGCATTCCCATCCGCCACGGGATGACGGCGGGCGAGCTGGCGCGGCTGTATAACGGCGAGAAGAAGCTGGGCGTCGACCTGCACGTGATCCGCATGGAAGGCTGGAAGCGGAGCATGTGGTATGACGAGACAGGACTCGAGTGGGTAAACCCCTCGCCCAACATCCGCAACCTGACGCAGGCCATCCTGTATCCCGGCGTGTGCCTGCTGGAGTCCAAACAGATTTCGGTGGGGCGCGGCACCGAGATGCCGTTCCAGTTGGTCGGCGCGCCGTGGTTCAAAGCCCGAGAGATGGCGGAGTACCTGAACGGGCGGGTGCCGGGCGTGCGGTTCGTCCCGCGCCGCTTCCGCCCCGACGCCTCGGCCTACAAGGACCAGGAATGCGAGGGGCTGGAGGTTGTGCTGGTAGACCGCAAGGCTTTCGAGTCGGTGTTGCTGGGCATGGAGCTGCTGGCGGCGACGCTGAAGTTCCATCCGGGCCAGTTCGACATCGCCACCGTGATGCGGCTGCTGGGAAGCGACGAGGCCGCGGCGCGCCTGAAGCGCGGTGAAACCGGCCGCCAGGTGCTCGAGGCGATGCGCGGCCAGACGGAAGAGTTCGGCAAGATCCGGGCCAGGTACCTGTTGTACGAATGACGCCTTACACCCGGAACTCGTGACCTCTGCAACAAGGAGATTCCAATCATGAATTGGCTAAGGAACACATCCGCGATGCGCGCGTTCTTCACAATTATCATGGCCATCGTCCTGGCCGCTGTCTGGTCGCCATCGGCGTTGGCACAGCAGACCACCGGCGCCATCACCGGCACCGTGTCCGACAGCTCGGGTGCCGTGATGGCCGGCGTCGAGGTTCGGTTGACGAACGTCGGCACGGGAATCACGCAGACACAGACCAGTGATGCCAGCGGCAATTTCCGCTTCCTGTTGCTTCCTTCCGGCACATACCGGGTGGAAGCCAACATGGCGGGCTTCAAGACATTTACGCGCGAAGGCATCATCGTCCAGGTGGGCCGCTCGGTGAGCGTACTGGTGGGCATGAACGTGGGCCAGGTCACGGAGAAGGTCGTCGTGACGGCCGGCGCCGATCTGCTGGAGCCGAACACGTCTTCACTGGGCACCGTCATGGAGGGCGGTAAGATCGAAGAGTTGCCCATCAGCGGCCGCAATCCCATGGCATTGGCGAACCTGATGCCGACAGTGCGGGGCGTGGGCGGCTTCGGCGGCTACTCGCGCTCCACCTGGGGCGTCTCGTCGGTCAGCATCGCCGGCGGACAGCCGCTGTCGGTCGGTTACCTGGTCGATGGCATCGCCAACGACAAGATGATCGATTCCGGCGGCATAACCGTGCTGACCGTGGAGGGCACCCAGGAGTTCAAGGTGCAGACCAACGGGATGTCGGCCGAGTTCGGGCGAACGGCGGGAGGCGTGATCAGCGTGATCAGCAAGTCGGGAACAAATCAGTTCCACGGCAGCCTGTTTGAATTCTTCCGCAACGACAAGCTCAACGCCACCGAGTTCTTCGCCAACAAGGCGGGCGGCAAGCGGCCGGTGCTGCGCTTTAACCAGTTCGGCGGCGCGATCGGCGGCCCGATCAAGAAAGACAAGCTTTTCTTCTTCGTCAACTACGAGGGTTTCCGCGAGATCCAGTCACCGAGCCGTACGATCAGCTCGCCCAGCGCGCTGGAACGCTCGGGCGATTTCTCTCAGACCTTCACCTCCACCGGCGCGTTGATCACCATCTACGATCCGCTGGGCACGCGGCCCGATCCGAACAGAGCCGGCAGCTACCTGCGCACTGCTTTCGCCGGCAACAAGATTCCGCCGGAACGGCTCAACCCGGTGGGGCAGAAATTTCTGAGTTTCTACCCCATGCCCAACCTGCCGGGCCTGCCCTTCAGCCACGCACAGAACCTGTTCCAACAGGGCACGCGGCCAATGAACAAGGCTCACTACAACTTCAAGCTCGATTACAACCTGACCTCCACCCGGCGGATTTCGGGCCGCTACACGCCCGAATTCTGCCCTTATACAATAGCGAACTACTTCCACAACAAGGCGGACCCGGATGGACGCACGGTTTGGGAAAAGAGGCATGCCGCCGTCGTGGAGTACACCGATACGCTGGCGCCGACGCTGCTGCTGTCGGCACGAATCGGGTTCAACCGCGAAAATGAGTTCTACACCACGCCCTGGACGGGCTTCAAGGCTGCCGACGTCGGCTGGCCGTCGATCCTCGATTCCCAGGTGCAGGGACGCTCCGGCTTCCCGGCCATCAGCGTCAGCGATGTCGGCAACTGGGGCCGGCCCGATGCCCTCGGCAACCCTTCTACGACCGGCGGTGTGGGAGCGGCCCTGACGAAAATGCGCGGACCGCTGACTATGAAGTTGGGCTTCGAGCACCGCCTCTACCGGCGCAACGATTGGGGTCCCTCCTCGGCCTACGGGTCGCTCAGTTTTACCCGCGGTTTTACACAGGGTCCCGATCCGCTAACAGCCTCGACGGCTGGCGGCTACGGTCTCGCTTCCCTGCTGCTCGGCTATCCGTCCAGCGATTCGGCCGGCTACAACACCGACCAAACCCGCAGCTTTAACGTGGACGCCCTGTACATGCAGAATGACTGGAAGGTCACGCGCAAGTTGACCCTTAACATAGGCCTGCGGTGGGAGTACGAGGGACCAGTCAAGGATCGCTACAACGTGGCGAGCAACTTTGACCCCTCCATGCCATCGCCCCTGCAGGTGCCCGGCATGACGCTGAAGGGCGGCTTGATCTTCCCCGGCGTTAAAGGCGTGCCCCGCGGGCTCACCACCCAGGACTTCAAGAATTTTGATCCTCGCTTCGGCTTCGCCTACCAGGCGATGCGAAAGATCGTCGTTCGCGGCGGCTTCGGAATCATCCACGATCCCACTACTGGCGTCGGCTATACCACCACCGGGTTCAGCACCAGCACCGCCATGGTTACCTCCATTGATGGTGGGCTGACACCCTACGGCACTCTCAGCAATCCCTTCCCGGACGGCATATTGAAGCCCACGGGCAGCTCCCTGGGAGGAATGACCGGGCTGGGAACGGGTATTGGCGGACAGTTGCGCGACACCGGGGCACGCGGCTACATCGAGCAGTGGAACACAACTGTGCAGTTCGAACCGAAGCCGGGCTGGTTGATCGAGGCCGCATGGGTGGGCAATCACGGCGTTCGGAACCTGTTCTACACCAGCTCTCTGAACTACATTTCAGATGCCAATCTGGCCTTGGGCAGCCAGCTTGTGCAGTCGGTGAACAATCCCTTCTACGGGTACATCACGACGGGGACCATGGCCCAGAGAACCATTACCCGCCGGCAACTGCTCCTGCCCTATCCCCAGTTCACCAGCGTGAGCGGCGGCTACAAATGGCTGGGGAATTCCATCTACCACGCCGCCGCCTTCAAGGTGGAGAAGCGCTTCTCCCAGGGATTCTCAATCCTGGCGGCCTACACCATCTCCAAGGCGATTGACGACGGCGAGGCTCGGGGTCAGATCCGGCCAGGCGCCGATACGTCGACCACCGTGCAGAACTGGAACAACATGGCGGCCGAGCGCTCGATCAGCATCTGGGACGTTCCGCAACGCCTGGTCTTGACCGGCATATGGGATCTGCCCTTCGCCAAAACCGGTCCCTCGGCGTTGCGCTTTGTCATTGGCGGGTGGCAGGCGAACGCCATCGCTACGATGGAGAGCGGGTCGCCCATTTCGTTGGCGGCAACAATCACCGGCGGCGGCAACCGGCCAAACGTCGTAGCCGGCCTGTCCGACAAGGTCGAGCACCCCACGCTCGAGACGTGGTTCAACAGGGCTGCCTTCAGCCAGCCGGCCTCCTACACCTACGGCAACGTCAGCCGTACTCTGCCCGACGTTCGCGGGCCGGGCCAGTGCACCGTGGACGCCTCGCTCTTCAAGAACTTCAAGATCACCGAAAGCAAGAGGATCGAATTCCGAACAGAGGCTTTCAACCTGATGAACACGCCGACCTTTGACGTGCCGGGCCGGACACTCGGCTCGGCCACCTTCGGCGTGGTCACCTCCACACGAAGCGACAACGTGTCCCATCCGCGGTACGTGCAGTTCGCAATGCGGCTTATCTTCTGAGGGAGGCAGCGTGAGTAGAAGCGCTGTGGAACGGCCCGGGGGAGGGCGGTGTCGTGCATACTGCCGGCGATCCGGGAGGTCAAAAGGGAAGTCCCGGATGCTTTTGCTACCCGGCGGGCGTGAAGCCGGGAGATTCGAGCGGCCATGAGACTCATGCGGCTTTGTTCGTTCCTTCTTCTTCTACTTCCCCTGCCGGCGGCGCAGACCGGGAGAACCGATCTCCAAGTCCAGAAGGTCGTCGAGGAGGTCCGTGCCCAGGTCAATGCAAACGAGGCGATGGACTTCGTGGTCCGGATGCACGAATTGGATCGGTGGTCGAACTTCCCGAAATTCGAGGAGAGCGCCCGGTGGCTGCAAAAGACGATGAACGATATTGGTCTGCGCAACGTGGAGTTCCTCTCCGCGCCGGCCGATGGCGTCTCCCAGTTCGGCTTCTGGACAATGCCGCTGGCCTGGGACGTCAAGCAGGCCAAGCTGGAGATCGTCGAACCCGCCGTTCCACCCGCCATGCGCGTTCTGGCCGATTACCGTCAGGAACCGGCTTCCCTCATCATGTGGAGCGGCCCGACGCCGCCGGGTGGCATTACCGCGGAAGTCGTGGAACTGAGGTCGTCCAGTCTCCAGGAGCTGAAAAGCCTCGATGTGAAGGGCAGGATGGTGCTGGCCGAGGCCCCGCGTGACCTGGCTGAGAGAGGCGCGCTGAAGGCCCAGCTCTACAAGATGGGCGCGGCGGGCATGATCAGCGATCTGACCGAAAACCGGGACCTGACGAATGGTCATTACTGGGTGAACGCCTGGGGCGACTACGGCTGGGGCTTTACAAAAGTCAGCAGCCCGCTGGTCGGCTTTTCGATCACCCCCAAGCAGGGCGACTATCTTCGCCGCCTGCTCGGCCGCGGTGTTAAGGTCCGCGTGAAGGCAGTGTCGGACACCCGCTACTACACCGGCTCGTATTCCTACGCTAGCGGCGTGATCCAGGGCAGTGGTTCGGAAGAGGAAGTCCTGGAACTGGGCCACGGCTTCGAGTTAGGCGCGCAAGACAACGCCACGGGAGTCGCCGCGATGCTCGAGGCGCTCGCAGCCGTAAACCGCACGATCGAGGCCGGCAGGCTGAAGCCCCCGAAGCGCGGCATCCGCATCCTGGCGATGCCAGAGGATTATGGTTCCGCCCACTACATCGCCACGCACATGGATCGTATAAAGCGGACCATCGGCGCCATTTGCATGGATACGGCGGCCGGCCCCTACGACGTGGCAGGCGCATACAGCTTCCGAATGAATCCCGACGTCAACCGGTCTTATCAGGATGCCCTGATCATGCGGGTTGCGGAGAACTATTACGCCGGCTCGCGCCGGTCCCCGCGTGCCTCTCCGTACAGCCCGACAACGGACAGTTACCCGAGTGATCCGCTGATTGGCGTGCCGACCATTTCCGCAAGCGGCAGCACTGGCGCGGCCAGCGTGCATCACAACAGCGAAGACACCATCGACCGGGTGGACCCCCGCTCGCTCCGTGACCTCAGCGCGGTAGTGGGCGCATATCTGTACTATCTAGCTTCGGCCGGTGAGCACGAGATCCCCTGGCTTGCCGGCATCACGCTGAATCGCAGCTATGAGAACGCGCTCCGCGCCGTAACGCCCTGCCTCGACGCTGTTCTTGCGGCGCCAAACGCCCAGGTGCTGGGCCGCGAACTCTACTGGGGGCTGGCGAAGATCAGCTACAACGCCGACCGCGACCAGGAGGCCGTGCTTTCCACGCTGCGCTTGGCGTCGCCGGACCGCCGCAATGCGCTCCGCGCCTCGCTGGAGCCGGTGCTGAACAGTGTGCGGCGCTTCGCCGACGACCAGTCGGAGAGGTTGCAGCAGGTGGCGAACGGACGCGCAGGCGAACTGAAGGCTGCCGTGCCGGTGAAAGCGATAACTCCGCCGGCCGATCCCCGGCGCGCGGAGGCTTCCCAGATCATCGTGAAACGCAAGCGGTTCGGGCCGGTCACGCTCGACGACCTCCCGCTCGATCAGCGCGAAGGCTTTCCGGGCTTCGCCGGAGATCCGGCGCCGCTGCGCCTTGTTTATTGGTGCGACGGCAAACGGAACCTTGCCGAGGTGATCCGCCTGATCGAGTTGGAGCAGGGGCCGATGAATTTCGATTTCGTCGGCTACTTCAAGTTTCTAGCCAAGCACGGATACGTGGATATCATTTCGGCCAAGTAACGGCCATGCACGAAGCCGCACGCCCGACGGCCGTCCCCGGATGTTGCGGCGCAAGGAAACTCGCAACAGACAGAGCCTTGGAAGGTCTACCCAGGTGAATATGGCAGAACAAGAACTAAACAAGCAACTACCGATCCCACTTTATTACCAGTTCAAGACAGTTGTGCTGAACCGCATCCGAACAGGCGAACTGAAGCCGAACGACCGGCTGCCGGCCGAGGACCTGCTGGCCAAACAGTACGCGGTCAGCAAGGCAACTGTGCGCCATGCCCTGAATGGATTGGCGAGCGAGGGGTTGCTGCGGCGCGTGCAGGGCTCTGGGACGTTTGTTGCCGATCCGCGGATCGAGTTGGGTTCCCGAAGGCTGCACAGTTTCACCAAGGAGATGCGCGCGCGGGGCCTGCAGCCGTCATCCCGCGTCGTGAAGCAGGAGGTGCAGCTTCCTGATTCGCGGGTGGCGGATTTGCTTCGATTGCGGGCCGGGGCCAGAGTGCTCTGCCTGAGCCGAGTGCGGCTGGCGGACGGGCAGCCCATGGCGCTGCAGACGGTTTGCGTTCCGCTCTACCTTGCACCCGGGCTGGAGGACCGCGATTTCGAGAGCGGTTCTTTGTACGAGGTGCTCACCAACGTCTACGGTCTGATCCCCGCGCGGGCGCACGAAACGCATCGCGCCGTGCTGCTGGGCGCGGCGGAGGCCGAGTTGTTGGACAGCAACCCGGGTGCGGCGGCGCTCAAGGTACAGAGAATCACCTTTGATGCGTCCGGCTGCCCATTTGAGCTGGCCGATTCGGTCATGCGCGGCGACCGTCACGAAATCGTGATCGAGTTGACGAGTGGGACGGCTAAATTCGTGAAGCTGGAGTTGTGACGTGCGCCGTTGGGGCGTAGCACTGTTGGTTTGTCTGTTGGCCGCGGCTCCGGCTGCAGCGGGCGTGAAGACCGGCCTGGAGGTGCTGATCGAACAGGGTTTCGCGCCGCTGCAAGGCAAGCGCGTGGGAGTCGTGACCGCGCAGACGGGCGTCACCGAAGACCGGCGCCGCATCATCGACGTGCTGGCACCGGCGCCCGGAGTCAGGTTGACGGCCATCTTCGCGCCCGAGTACGGCCTCACCGGCACCCGCGATGACCGCAATATCGAAGACAGCATGGATAAAGCCGCTGGCGTGCCGGTCTACAGCCTCTACAACGAGGGCCGCTACCGCCCCGACGCCTGAAGCGCGGTGAAACGGGCCGCCAGGTGCTGGAAGAGATGCGCGGCCAGCTCCAGGAGTTCCTAAAGATCCGGGCCAAGTACCTGTTGTACGAGTAGCCAAGGCAGCGCCGGGGTCTGGCGCCCGGCACTACATGATTCTTGCACAGCTAGGGAAAGAAGAAGCAGGCAGGAACAAAAGTGGATCCGTGGCATGGACGCTCGCGTCCCCCAATTGCCGGACCGCCAATTTTTAAGGCAGGGAGCCCGGGCTGACCAACTGCAGCACAATCTTGTAACGGTCGCCACGCATCACCGAACGAACCAGCTCCAAGGGCCGCTGCGAGGCCAGGAACGTCACGCGCTCGGCCGCCAGCCCGGGCGATCCTTGGGCGGCCCCCAGCAACGCGGCATCGTCGCCCCCGAGCGCCACTACGAAGTGGGTCTCTTCGGCGCGCGCCGGCGCCAACCCATATTTCCGGCCGAGAAGCTCGTAAAGGGAGACCGCCGCAAAGTCCTCCCCGACGATGTCGGGGACCAGGTCCAGCGGGAGGTAGGCCGTCTGCAGGCCCATCGGCTCGCCATCGGCGTAGCGCAGGCGCTTCAGCCGGAACACGCGGCTGCCCTCGATCAGGCGCAAGGCGGCGGCGATGGCGCCATCGGCCGCCACCACGTCCTGGATCAAGACCCGGGAACTCGGCCGCGCTCCGCGCTTGTGCGTCTCCTGCGTGAAGCTGGTCAGCTCCCGCGGACCGTGCTGCACCTTGGGCTCGGTGACAAATGTCCCCCGCCCCTGCACGCGGCGCACGTACCCTTTCTGTGCCAACTCACTCAGCGCCTGGCGCACCGTGGCCTTGCTCACCAAGTACTGCTGCGCCAGTTCGTCTTCCGCGGGCAGGCGCGCGTTCGGCCTCCACTCGCCCGAGCGCATCCTGTACAGGATTACTTCCTTGAGCTGGTGATACAACGGGACGGGTGCGTCCTTAATTAGCGCCGGCCCTTGCGAGGGGATAATACCGACAGAGGAGTCTTTCATCTCAAGTCATCCGGTCCATTGTATAAAGGCATATACACCGCTTGAATGCCTCTGTCAAGGCACACTCTGGAAAACCAGAGACTTCGCAAAGGGAGTGGATGGGGGGGGCTACGGCGGCGATTCGATGAGAATTGGCCGCAGATGGGCTATCTGAGGAGTGTTGTAAGCCCGTTAGCGAGTCGGTTTGACGCTCGGAATGCAGGGCAGTCGCCCATGGTCGCCGCGGCGACCGCCCAGAAACAAGGAAAATGCGGGGCCCGTTGTACCGCTGGCGTCTCGCCCGAATTCGGGCTCGCCGGCCGGCCCTGCATGTCGCCGTGCTTGGCCCAAGGAGTGCAGGCGATGGGTGCAGGTTCGTAGAGGGCCCGCAGGCGGGACGCCCGCGCTCCCAGGGTGCTTTTTCAGGGCAGCGCGTGGCTCGGGTGGCCAAGAGAAATATCCTCCCCGGGGCGGAAGGCGCTTTTGAGAGGCAGACTCCATGTGTGGGATCAAGGCAAAAAGCGGTTATAATGGCCGCCGACGGAGTGCAGCATGTCTGAAGAGACGAAAACCGAGTTGCTGGCGCGAATCGCGGAACTGGAAGCGAGGCTGGCAGGACAGAAGCCAGCCGGCCTGGAGTTCAAGGTCGGCGAGAAGGGCGGAGTGAGCGTGTACGGTCTGGGCCGCTTTCCGGTGACGCTCTACTACGAGCAATGGGTCAGGCTCCTGGAGCACGCCGACGTACTGAAGGCTTTCCTGGAGGAAAACAAGGGGAAGCTGAGACTGCGCCCAAAGGAGTGACGGCACGGGCGGAGGGTTCAAGGTGGCGGCTGCTCACGCGCACTCCAGGCGGGGAGCGGCGGCCGCGGCTGCCGCCAGGCGCGGGGGCATGCGCCCCTGGTCTTTTCGCCGGCTGGCCGCGTTCCGCGCCACGCAACGCATCAAGTGGGACACATCGGACTCCTGGTAGGGAGGCGTGATGAAATCGAAAGCTCCGAAGTCGATGGTGTCCAAATAAAGCCGGACGTCCTCCAGGCGGGAAACGACGACCACGTTGGTCGCCTCGCGTGCCCCTTGCGCCAGATGAACGACGTCCTTCCAGTCACCGCCCTCATAAAAGGTGTCGGTAAAGACCACCTGCGGCACCTGAACGCTGTTCAATTCTTCCCTGACCGCTGAAAACGTCGCCGCTTCCCGGCATTTGATCCCCAACGCTTCCAGCACCAGGACCAACTGCGTGACATGAACCGAGTTGTCGTGTACCAGCAAAGCGCAGACGTTGTCGATCATCGGATTCCCTCTCGGACTTGTTGGGGGGGAGCCATCGAACTCCTACGATCTGTTTCGGGCAAAGCTTAGCCGCCAAGGATTAAGCGAAGATGAAGGCAGGGTTATTTTTCTCTTAAAAAGTCCTTGAACTCGTACATGCGCACCCAACTCCATGGCCGCTTCTTGGTCAACCGGTCCCGAGACGGCTCCGCAAAGCGGTACTCGACAGCGCGCCGCATGGGGTACTCGCCGCGCAACCGGAAGGCGGGTTTGACCGCAAGACGCCGGGGTTGTACCTAGCGTGCTGTCTCATAAATAGCCCGACAATGGCGAAGGCAGAAAGCGGAAGGCAGAAGGCAGCAAGCCCGCCGCGGCGGGCGTTTGCCGCCTTCCGCCTTCTGCCTTCCGCCTTCATCGTTGTAGACCTATTTCAGAGACACAGCACTAGCGGCGGGTAACGAAAATCGGGCTGGACCACGCCACCGCGCCGTCCTCCTGGAGTACGCGCACCCAATACGCGGACGTGCCGGAGGGGACCTGCCGGTCGGCCCAGGTGAAACCCAGATCACGGAGATAGTGCCCGGCCACCCGCCGGAGCACCACGCGGCGGTCGAGGCCGCCCGCCGCGTATACCCAATCCTCCCCGGTAATTTGACGGAGCGGAACGGAAAACCGAGCCGGGCCGGTATCGAAACTGAGCGTGGCGCCGTCCAGTCCCTCGATGTCAAGGATAACGCCGTCTTCGTCGCCGGCCGTGCGCGATTGCCAGGTGACCCGGTTGGCGTCCCAATCCAGGATGCCTTCGGTGGGGTAGTCGAAGCGATAGCCGCGCACGCCGCGGATGCGCCCGCCGCTGACCGTCAACCCCCCGTCCCAAACCGTGTTGCGGTTGCGCTGCATGTTCTCCGCGCCGCTCCATATGACCTTGATGCGGCTCGGCGCGCCGCCGGGCTGGGGTGACTGGCCTGCGGCCTGGCCCGAATGCCGGTACACGCTCTCCAGGCCCCGGAACAGTTCCACGCGCTCAATGCCCGCGGTTCCGGCCGCTTCCACCGCGAATTCGAGGGGTCCGCCGGCCGTGATCTCCTCGCCCATCTCGTGCCCCCCGGCGCGGAAGCGCAGGCCGATTCTCTCGCCCGTGGTGGCATAGAAACGCCTGTTCCCAATCGCTTCCCACAGCGCCTGGCGCGTGAGCTCGCGCGCGTAAACACAGGTGAGCCCTCCGTGGACGTAAAAGTGATCCGCGCTGGGGGCCGAGTCGCCGGGCTTGCACAGGTGATCGTCGCTGTTGGCCACGAAACCCACTTTCAAGCCGCGCGACAGCGCGTCACGCAGGAACCATTCGAACTGCCCGTGGTCCGAGTAGATCTCGATGGCCGGCATCAGCACGGGGTCGTAAAAATCGAGATTGGCGCGGCGGCCGCCGATGTGAGGGATCAACACGGTTCGGCCGCCGCGCAGGATGCCGGCCAGCTCGCGAACTGTGTGGCGGTCGTTTTCCAGGTCGCTGGTGTCGTCCAGTTGCGCGTGGCTGCTGTGGTAGATGGGCTGATCGTCATCCAGGTAAATGACGTTGTGATCGCCG
>Ga0315279_10006546_pt1 | contig 14685 bp, 8 predicted proteins | sample YL17G06_20_MG_FD_203694 | JGI IMG/M metagenome (GOLD analysis project Ga0315279, IMG submission 203694) | Sediment microbial communities from Yellowstone Lake, YNP, Wyoming, USA - YL17G06_20 | ecosystem: Environmental > Aquatic > Freshwater > Lake > Sediment | place: USA: Wyoming | collected... | reverse complement strand
TTACACAAGGCCACAACATCCAACCCCATCTGCTCCACCAATGCAAGATTTCTCGCCGCAATTGTAATCCAAGACTTGAAATCCAACGAACGGATCGAAACGGGTGGACAGCACGTAGCGCCCTCAATGGGAATTAATTCGATATCTAACTTACTCGCGACTTGCCGTGCCGCCGCATCATAACTATTTGCTCTCGCAGGAATAGTACATCCTAGAAAATATGCGAATCTCATTCCGGTTCCTCTTATGATTGATTTTCCTTCTCAATTAGTTTATCTAATCCAGTTCGACACATTATTTCACGTATGGCACTAGGGTCCACCTTAGGAACTTCTGGTAAGCCAAGATCCTCACGTTCTTCGGCTTGAAACTCTGTCATTTCAGCTGTTACGCCTAATTGGAACAGATTTTCTGCCAATTGCTTTAATCCTTTGGGGATGATATGATGCTGTGTGGCAATATTCTTTAAGGCAAAAAATACGTTGGAAATTTCAACCCCTTGGGGGCAGCGTTCATTACAGAGATAACAACTCGCACATAACCAAATCGTGCTGCTTTCCAAAACTTCTTGTTTCAACCCCAATAAAGCCATGCGAATCACTTGGTGCGGCATGAGTCCCAATGCACCTAGGACGGGACAGCCTGCGGAACAGGTCCCGCATTGATAGCAATACAAAATTGTCCGTCCCTCGTAGGTTTTGGCCACTTCATATTTAAATTCTGATTCCAAATCCGAACTTTTAATAGGTTTCTTAAATTCTATCTCATTATCTGGCATGGATTATCCTTCCTCCAAAAGAGTTTTCATAATTTGAGGAAAATTCCAGTATTCATGGAAGGTTAGAGCACTGTTTGGACAGCGTTCTTCACATTTTTTGCACGCAATACAAATCAACGGGTCATATTTTATTTTTCCAAACCCTAAGGTGTTCTTCGGCAATTTAATGGATTTACTCGGTTTCTTTACGGCTAATTTTTTAATCAATTCAATTAATTTTTTCCTATTTTCTGGTAATTTCTCGAGTTCTTCCTCTGGCATTTCAAATGTAGTAGGTAAATCCCACTCATTTAGTAAACTCACCGCTGTTTCTGGGCATACTTCTTGGCAAGCTTTACAGGATAAACATTTATTTATATCCCATTCGATATCCCCAAACCCAACTAAATATTGCGGTTCAATCAGATTTGCATATTTCTCATCTGTCCGTGGGAGGGAAACCATTGCTAACTTAGTTAAATCAAACTTCGATTTAGTTTTCGGGAGACTTTCTTCTAATTGATTGCATTTATTTAGTATTGTATTCATTTGTTCCAGTTGAGATCGTATTTCACTTTCAATTTGTGGATCCAGTTGAATATCTTGCAATTTGGTAAAATCTTCGGTCATGTTCCGGAGATGAGTTGAAATCAACGGTATGTGTTCCAGATTAAGCGCTACATTTCTAGGAAGATGTATAAATGACTGAATTGAATGCACAAAGGGTATGCTTATATCCTGAAAGCTCTTTTCAAACTTCGTTAGGGTTCGTGGCACATCGTAAAGATAATACTCATCTTTCATTCCTTTTGTTATAACTGCCTTATCTCTAACTAATTTTAAAATATGTTGAACGACCGTTTTTTGAGGCAACCTACTCAATTGGGCTAAATCCCGGATATCTAAGGGTCCTTTATTTTTCAAAAAATATAATAATAAACCTCGCTCGAAATCAATTCCAAGAGCATTCAGCAAGAAATTATCCAACTGTTCCTGTTTCCTTTCATCCGTTGAACGGTCTATGAGATAGGGCTCCTTTTCATGGACCATTTTCACTCGAAACATTTGATATAATTCAATGAGGGCGGCAATTCTATCAGTGTCCCTTCCTTTTTGTGAATGATTTCTGGGTTCGATAAATTTATTTAAATTCTTCAATGGTTCACTTAAATTCTGAACTACGTCATCGTAGATTTTATCGATCTCAGGGCCAGCCTTGAGTATTTTCTCGAGAATTTCATTTGAGATTGATAAGGTTGCATTTAGAAGGGAACTTGAGAGGACAGTGTTAGTATTTAGTAATTTCTTAAGAGTTTGCATCCCATTTGAGATGAAACGATAAAGTTTTGGGTACTCCCTAATGACATCATAGTAATGTACATGTTTTATTGTATTAACAGTAATTTCCTTTCTGTCTAAGAGCGTAATGCAGTTCTCTAACAGTTCCTCTGCTTTAATATTTGTTTTTTCTTCAATTTGCTCAAGAGTAAGAGCCCCAAATGTTTTTAAGGTCCAAACTATTGCCGCTCGAATTATTTCCGCCCTAATTTTCGTTTTCAACAAATCGAGAAATTTTTGCAGCGGTATTGTACCCAACTTAAAATTGCGTGAGATTAGTGCAAAAGAAAATGAAGCTTTCTTGTACTTCAATCTCGCGTTTAAATTTTTAATGCACGCAGTTAAATCTTCAATATCACCGGTGGATATATCAAAGTTAGAGATAAGATCGAGGATACTTCTTACTTCTATAATAAACGAATCAAAATCTTCTAAAGAATCATCCTTTTTAGTCAGAGAAAATTTAGTTAATTTTTTATCAGTGTTATTCAGATTTATTAACAAATATTGCAGTTTTTGTTCTATGTCCTGACTTAATTCTCGTTCTTCTTTTATAGGCTTTGATTTCTCTAAAATTTGAAGACGATTACCAATTAATTCCATAAGAGATATTTGTTCTTTTTGCAAATCCTCGTCTTCAAATTCAAAACTCTTAATACTTTGATACGCAGAAGTCAAAATGGGCTCGCTTGCTATATTTTGTAAATTGATATTCTCTTTGAAATAAGAATGAATATATCCTATAAATTTTTGAAGAAATTTTGAAAACGAGGTGAGAAATGGTACATAAACAACTCTAATTGCATCAATTACATTGTTGATTTCCTCTTCTGAAAGAGCTATCCGTTTCTCTACTCCTGATAGTTTCAACAACATTTCATAGAGGAGATTCCTTTTCCTTGGAATACCTTTTTGCACTAGGATTTCTCACCTTATTTCTCAAATTCATTCAGTATTTTTAATCTACTAGGGGAATGCCCTATCTTTCCATATATTTCTTCAGCTTCTTTAATTGCATCCAAAAAATTGTTTGAATCAGCAGAAAACAATCCATACATCTTAATTCGTTCAGATTCCCAGCCTATCGCATCCAATAATTCAGTTACTACTCCAACTATCAACTTCGCCTTACTATTTCCCTCCAAATAATGGCACTTTTCTTCTTCACAACCGAAGAGTAAAATTAAATCAGCCCCGTACTCAAATGCCGTAAGAATATCTAAGATAGAGAGGCGCCCTAGACAGGGTAGTCGAATAAAACGAGTATTCTCTGAATATTTTTTCCTTAACATTCCTGCAAAATCAATAGTGGCATAAGCACACTCTTCACAAACAAACCCTAAAATGATCGGGTCCTCATTATCGGGTGCGTCTGCAAGAATTTCTTTAATCTGGGCAAATAATTGATCTCTTTGTAGTGATTCAAGCTGAACCGCATTGGTCGGACATAAGCTTACGCAAGTTCCACACCCTTTGCATTGGTTTTGATCAATATATGCGATTTTCTTCTCATTTTGCTCTATAATAATAGGAATTATGAAGGGGCAAAGGCGGACACAAAGCTCACATCCGTTGCACAGGTCCTCATTCACTATCGAAACTGGTGCATCCTTAATTATTGTTTCATTTGGATATTCTTTTCTGATAGAAACTGCTACGGAATGGGCATCGGCGATACATTCGGGCACTAATTTGGGTCCAGCCACGGTGCCACAAATATACATTCCGACTCTATTGGTTTCCGTTAATTTCAACTTTGGATAATATTCTTGAATGAACCCATCATCTCTTATTTTTAAATTGGTGATTTGAGGTATTTCTGGGGCAATTTGACCAGGAAGCATTGCCGTAGAAAGCACTATTATATCACTTTCAAAATTTATCTGCCGAGCTAAAATGGTATCTATTAATTCCGTAATAAATCCGTTTGATTCAAACATAATATTTCCAATTTTTCCTCTGATAAATTCAATACCCAATTCACGTGCTGTTCGATAAACCTCTTCATCTAAAAATGGAGTTCGAATATCAATATAACTTATATAAATTTCACAATCTGGATTCTGTTCCTTGATTTTTATTGCGTGTTGGATTGCCGTTGAACAGCAATATTTACTGCAGTATTCTGCTTGCCTCACATCCCGTGATCCAACACACTGAATCATAAGTATTTTCTTCACTATTTCCCCTGTGCTCGGGCGAACAATTTTTCCTTGCGTAGGTCCTTCGGGATCTAGCATTCTTGCTAGCTGTACTTGAGTGAGAATATCCGAAGTTTTTCCAATTTGATAAATGCTTTTCTCATCAGGACGATATATTTCAAATCCAGTTGAAAAAATGATAAATGATGTTTTAATGGTCTCTTCTACTTCTTTCTGAGTGAGATCGATTACTTTTTCGGGGCATATTGTTTCACAGAGGTTACAATTCGTTAGGCATTTATCTCGTCGAATTATCAGGGATTCTCCAAAAGGCGGGCCAAGGGATTGATCTATCGCTTTAATGGTAGCCAGCCCCTCATTTATTGGGTCATCTAAAGTTATCGGACAAGCTTCAATACATTTTCTGCAGTTATTACACATATCATTGACAAAAGAAGGCGATCGCTTTAGATGAATACTGAAATCTCCGACGCCTCCTTCAATCCATTTAATTTCCGTATTCAACTTAACTTCAACATTTTTTCCTTCTAAAGCTTTTAAATATTTGCGTATTACTTCTTTTCCACTCATTTCAAAAGGAGAAACATTGTCTAACTGGATTAGATGCCCCCCAAGCCAGGCTTTTTTTTCAATGATAAGCACATTAAACCCTAAAGCGCATAGATCTGACGCCACACTCAGCCCCGCAATCCCCCCACCTATTACAGTCACATGCTTTTGATAATCAATTTGCTTTTTTGATATTTTGATTGCTTTATTTATTTTCGCAATTGCGGCTTTAATCAATATTATTGCTTTTTTGGTTGCCTTCTCTTTATCTTCATGAACCCATGCACATTGTTCTCTTATATTCACTATCTCAAAATTTGGGTTCAGATTTCTAATTTTTAATTCATTTTTAATAACCATCTCGATTATTTGAGGCGTACATGCAGCTATTATGAACCAATCAAAAGTATTTTTTTCATATAAATCCATAATTTCCTTCAATCGCTCGTTAAAACAAAGATCATTGTAATAAAATACATCTGAAATGCCTTCATCTTTCTTAAAATACTCCTGAATTTCAGTATAGTTTAACTGAGTTTCTAAGGTATTTCCACAATTGCAGAGGAAAATAGCAATTTTTATGAATTGATTACTCACTGGCTAGATTCTCCTCCGTAAATTTGTTTTAATACATTAAAAACAGCTGATTTCGCAAGCGTAATAGATGATGGAAAATCCATTGGGGCTATTGCTGTCCCGCATGTATATATTCCCTCAATAGATGTTAAGGATTTGTCTTCTACTTTAGGGGTTATATACCCATCATCATCAATTTTAATTCCTATTTCTTTTATTAATTCAGAGCTTTCAAGGCTCGGTACCAAGGCGGGTGTTAGAACCACTAAATCTGCCATAAGCTCAATTGAACGCTGAAGCATTGTATCTACTGCAATAACTTTCAAATTTCCTTCTGGTTCTAATTGAATTTCTGCCACTCGCCCCCGTAAAAAATCTACACCTAGTTCTCGACATTTACGATAGTATCGTTCGAGGACCCCAAAAGTTCGGATATCCATATAAATTATGTAAATTTTAATGTTTGGATCCCGTTCCTCCTTAATAATACGGGCATGCTTACAAGCATAGGAACAGCATATAGTTGAACAATACTTCTTAAAAGTCTCATCTCGAGATCCAACACATTGAATCATTACTATTCTTTGAACTGGTTCTTTATCTGAAGGTCGTAATAACTTTCCCCCTGTAGGACCATTAATATCCAACATCTGAGCTAATTCAATTTGGGTTATTACGTTTTCATATACTCTATATTTTAATTGAATTAAGGGACTAGGATCAAATTCATGATAACCCGTCGCAAGGATTATGGCATCCACATGCAATTCTAACTCTTTCTCTTGTTCTTTTAAATTAATAACACCCTTAAAGGGACAAACTTCCACACATTTTTCACAATCCGGGTCGCACTTCTCCCTATCAATGATGTAGGTTTGAGGAATGCATTGTTTAGAGGGCAAATAAATTGCCTTTCGAGGATATTCATTCCATTTCGTGGATGGAATTTCAATAGGACAAACTCCTTCACATTTACCACATCTAGTGCAATTGAAATTCACATAGGTGGGCTTCTGTGTAATGGCCACCTTAAAATTGTCTAAAGAACCTTCAATTCCCTTCACTTCACAATTGACAAGTAAATTGATCCGTGGATGTTTCGTAATTCCGGCACGATAAAAACACTTTCTTATACCGGGTTTTAACATAGTTGAAACAGTACAGAATGCACAATCGTCTGTTGGAAACACCTTATACAGTTTCTGCACGTTTCCGCCAGCACTACTTTCTTTATCTATAAGATAAACATTAATCCCACAATCAGCTAGCTCAATCGCTGCCTGTAAGCCTGCTATTCCGGCACCAATCACTGCAACTGATTTATTTACATCCATTCAGGGAATTCACCATTTACTCATTTGCTTTAAGCCGCAAATTCAGAATTCTAGACTCCAACTCATATAATTCTTGTTGAATTATCTTGGTTCGTTCTTCAAATTCTTCATTCCCAATTGTAAGGGCATTCTTCTTTTTCACTAAATTAGTTAATTCATTCTGTTTTTGCCTTATTTTCATTTTAATACTTTCAAATTCTTCCTTATGCTGTTCAATAGTCTGTTTCCAATTTTCTCCTTGAGTTTCTTTCAAATTTTCCAAAAATTTTTCTAATTTTTTCTTCGAGCTAATTTCCATTTTCACATCACATCTTTTAATTAAGGGTCTCTCGTTGCATCACGAGTGGTTTCTATAAGACCTCGGTTTTCTCCTATAGAGCATTCCAAGACCCTTTCATCTCGTTTCCTCTTTATTTAACTCAATTATTTGTTCGCATACATTATTGATAATATCCGCCAGCTTGGAAGCCTCAGCAGCCGAGACATGATGCATTTGCACACGTTTTTCACTTATACCCATATTTTTCAATAGTTCCTGCACGAATTTCACACGCCGTTCACACGTAAAATTTCCAATTTTATGCAAGCAATCACCTTCATGTCATCCTAAGCAAATCACCGCATCCGCACCATCAACTAAACCTCGTAAAATATGGGTTATATCGATTCTTCCTGTGCAAGGTACTCGAACAATTCTAACACTGGGATTGTATTGAATTTTCAGAACGCCTGCTAAATCCGCTGCCGCATAACCGCATTGCATGCATGCAAACATTAAAATTTTGGGTTGTTTCTCAGGCATTTTACTTCCTCCTAGTTTCATTTTCTAAAATACTATCAATTTGCGCTAATATCTGTTCATTTCTCCACCAACGTAAATCACGTGCCCCCACAGGGCAAGACGCCACGCAAATGCCGCACCCTTGACATTGAACATCAGTCGTTTGGGAAATTATTTTCTGGGGGTTAACATTAATCATTGAAATTGCCCGATAAGGGCAGAGTGACTCACATAAACCACATCCAATGCAGAGCTCCTTATCGACCTCCGCAGTTATTAATTCTAATTCAATTCCTTTTTGTTGGATTGCCACCATACTGGCACACCCTCGTGCTGCAGCAATTGAATCTGCAATATCCTTCGGAAATGAAGCACAAGTATAAATTCCGGGCACGCGCGTTTCAACGGGTCTAAATTTCAAATGTAATTCCTCAACAAATCCATCTTCAGAGCGAGTTATTCCTAGAACTTCACAGAGCTTTCCTAATCCGGCGGCGCCCTCTTGTCCCACTGATAATACCACATAATCAGCTGGCAATAATAATTCTGTTTGAGAAAAAATATCGAAAACCTTAACAGAGATGCTACCACTCTCTTCATCAAAATCGATCTCTGGATTGTTTCCTCTGTTCCAACGAATGAATCTTACACCTTTTTGTTGAACTCTTCTAAATTGCTCTTCCATATATCGTCCAAAGGCGCGAAAATGCTCCTTAAAGAGAACATATACATTGGCTGAGGGGTTTTTTTCCTTAACTACCTCTGAAAGCATGATGGAGACATTGCAACACACACGCGAACAGTGCGCATTGCCCCTTTCTTCTGGATAGGCTCGAGATCCAACGCATTGAATAAATACTACGTTATTCACATTATTAATTTGGTCCTTTTTGATTTTTTCCTCAAATTCTAAGGTTGTCAGCACATTTTCTATTTTCTTATAACCATATTCTCCTATTTCAGGTTGATAAACCTGAGTACCAACCGCAATAATTATTGTTCCTACATTAATCTCCTTTGATTCTCCATCTACATTTAATGAAACGATAAAATTACCAATATAACCCTCTAATTTTGTAATTTCTGCTGAAAAATAAATTTCCACATTGTTATATCTTTTCAATTCATCTATTTTTTTCTGTAATAAATCCTCAGCCAATTCACCCGATGGAAAAGCTTTATATAGATGATTTAGCCGTCCCCCTAACTCCCTTTCGAGCTCCACGATAATTACTTGAAGATTTTTCTTCGCCAGATCGATAGCGGCACTTATTCCTGCGATTCCTCCCCCTATAATAAGGACACTGGGTTTAACATCAATATCCATAATTGGAACTACTTCTAAACCGCATACTTGGGCGACTCCGCCTCGAATCAAATCCAATGCCTTCTCCGTTGCCTCCGTGGGTTTGGATTGATGCACCATCGCACATTGTTCTCTAATATTGATCGGTCCATTAAAGTAATAGCGGGATAGCCCTTCACATTCTACGCAATCACGAAAAGTTTTCTCATGGACCATTGGAGTGCAGGAGGCGACGACTACACGATTTAAATTATATTCTCGAATCTTTTCTCGAATTAATTCTTGGCCTGGACTAGAACACATGAATAGATAATCAGTAGAGAACACAACATTGGCTTGCTTTGCTATTTCATTAGCTACCTTTTTGACATCCACCACGGTAGATATAATTCCACCACAATGACAAATAAAAACTCCCACTCTCGGTTTTTCCGTTTTACTAATTTCTTTAATGACAGGTTTTTCTTTGAAATGGGTAGGTGGCGCTAGATTCGCTGTGGATGCAGAAGCCGCCGCCTTTGCCTCAATAATCGTGTCGGCGCCATCCCGCGGACCATGAGAAACACCCACTACATAAATTCCCGGGATGCCAGTTTCAATTGATGCAATATTGGGATGTGCTTCTTCCAGAAAATGATCTTCTCCTAAAGGTAAATTTAGGATATCTGCTATTTTCATTGAAGTTGCAGAGGGAATAAATGCACAGTTAAGAACGACCAATTCCACTCCCTCAATCGTAAGGGGCTCATCCGACTCAGTATTTTCTATTCGCACAGTTAGATTCTTGGTAAGTGGGTCTTCTTGAATTTCTGAAACCCGTCCCCTTATGAATTCGATTCCATACTGGTCCATAGAAGTTCGAAAATAGCTTTCAAATCGCTTTCCGGCGGCACGGATATCAATGTAACAGATATATATCTCCGCATCAGGTTCATGCAACCGGAGAAATCGGGCATTCTTCATTGAGAACATACAACAAACTTTATTACAATAGAGATGATCGATGCTTTCATCGCGTGCTCCCACGCAATTGACAAAAACTACACGGTGCGGTCGTTTTCCATCACTTGGTCTAACGATTTCTCCTCCGCTAGGCCCTGTTGGATGGGTGAACCGTTCAAATGTGAGGGATGTAATAACATTCTCATATAATCCGTAGCCATATTCTTCTTTAATCGAAGGATCAAATTCATCAAATCCTGTCGCAATTATAATCGACCCCACATGCAAATCAATCTGGTCTGGCATCATATCATAATTGATAGCACCAACGGGGCATTGTTTTTCACACATTCCGCAATCTATACATGCATTTTTATCAATTGTGGTAACAAACGGAATTTGCTGTGGGAAATCGAGGTAAATTGCTTTTCGTACTCCTAATTGGATATCATAATCTGAATGTACTTCCACAGGACATACTTGAATACATTTCTGACACCCCGTGCATTTCAATTCATCCACATAGCGGGGTTTCTTCGTGAATTTCACATGAAAATTCCCTTGCGAGCCGGAAATTTCATCAACTTCAACTAAGGTGTAGAGATTTATATTCGGATGATTCCCGATTGAACACATTTTCGGAGTCAAAACACAGGCACTACACTCATCATAAGGAAAGATTTTATATATCTGAGCATACTTTCCCCCAATGGACTGCTTAGCATCCAATAAATGAACCTTATATCCAGCTTCCGCGAGATCAAGTGCACAATCCATGCCACCGATTCCAGCACCTATGATACAAATTTCATTGGAATCTTCATTATCTTTACTCAAAGGTATCTCTCACAACCTGTTCTTTTGAACTTAATACTTTAATTTTTTCCGTGAAATCTTTCATAACCTGCGCGAATTTATTTCCTTCACTCGCAGAGATCCATTCCAATTGTAATCTTTCTGGTGTTATTCCCGCCAATTTCAAGAGGTCTTTAGCAAGTTTTACGCGTCTTTCAGCCTTGTAATTCCCTGAAATATAATGACAATCCCCTAAATGACATCCAGTTACAAGAACTCCATCTGCACCATACAAAAATGCATTTAGTATATGTTGGATCGCCACTCTTCCACTGCACATTACCCGAATCGGTCTAATATTGGACGGGTATTGAAACCGACTAACACCTGCATTATCCGCTCCTGCGTAACTGCACCAATTGCAAAGAAACACAATTATTCGAGGTTCAACCGGATCTAGATTTTCTAGGCCAGTTCTAATCATCGCTTCTATTTGCGAATCCTCAAAATTCTTAAGACTAATTGCATTTACCGGGCAACCAGCTGTACATACCCCGCACCCCTTGCAAAGGGCAGGATTTATCTGGGATTTGAATACGTTCTCCTCGATTTCAATAAGTTTTGCAGCTCCATAAGGGCAATTTAATTCACAAATTTCACAACCTACACACTTTTCAGGATCCACCTGCGCAATTAATGCATCACTCTCGACAATTCCATTTAACAGTGGAATGAGCGCCCGGGCTGCTGCCCCATTCGCCTGCGCAATGGCTCCTGGAATCGATTTCGGGCTATGGCAAGTCCCACATAGGAAAATCCCATCCGTCGCAAAATCTAAAGGACGGTGCTTTACATGTGCCTCGAGGAAAAACCCATTTTCCGAAAGTGGGACCTTTAAAAATTTTGAAACTGAATCAATATCTTTTGATGGGATGAGAGGTGTTGCTAAGATTAACCAATCCGCTTTAATTTCAACCTCCTCTTTATTCAAAACATTTTTTACACTTATCTTTAATTTCTCATCTTCTAGCTCGACAATTGGTTTTTGATCGCGTGAATATTTAATGAACTGAATGCCTAGCTCTCTGGCGGTTCTATATAAAAGTTCATCATCGCCTGTAACAACAATATCCCGGTAAAGTATGCTAATTTCTGCATCGGGAAATTCTTTTTTCGTCAATACTGCATTACTGAGCGCATTCAGACAACAGATTGCGGAGCAATACCTAATCCCTTCCCGCTCACGAGCGCCAGCGCAAAGAACCATCGCAATACTATCTTTACCTTTTATTTGCTTCTCTCTGAAAAGTTCCTCATACTCTAATAATGTTTTCACTCGAGGATATTCTCCATACCCATATAACCCGTGGGGCTTGGATTCCTCAGCGCCTACCGCCACGATAATTACCCCCACGTTTAACGTCCTCCTTTCAGACTCCACATTAACCGTTACCTGGAAATTCCCAATTGATCCTGCCAGATCTTCTATTTGAGTCGAAGTCAGTACCTGAATGTTCGGCTCTGACCGTATTTGATCAACGATAGGTGGAAGAAAATCATCAACGAGTTCATGATCTTGTGTTAATTCGTATAAATTGTTGAGTAACCCCCCTAATTCCTTGTCTCTTTCCAGTAAATAGACCTGAAACCCTTTCTCCGCAATACTCCGCGCTGCAGTCATTCCTGCTATACCGCCTCCTATTACTAATGCTGCCGGATTCACCTCTGTACGAATTTTTTCCTGCGGTTCCAGCAAAAGGGCACGTTGAATCGCCATTCTAATCATGTCCTTCGCCTTCTCCGTTGCTCGATCCGGCTCGCTCATATGGACCCACGAAACCTGCTCTCGAATGTTTGCCATTTCAAAGAGATACTGATTCAATCCTGCCTCGGAACAAGTAGCTCTAAAAAGCGGTTCGTGTGTCCTCGGCGTACACGAGGCGACTATGACCCTGTTCAAGTTATTTTCTTTAATTGCATCCTTTATTATTACCTGGGAATCTTCTGAACAGGTGTAAAGTGTATCTTGGACGAATACAACATTAGGAAGGGCGCGGACATAATCTACCACCTCTGGAACATTTATGAATCCCCCAATATTTGTGCCGCAGTGACATACAAATACTCCAATTCTGGGCGTCGATCCTAATTCTGCTATTTGTTCTGGAACTTCTATTATTCTTTTCTGTTCAATTTTTTCTTTTCGATTGAGAATGGCTCTCAATGCCCCGCCACTTGCCTCTGCCACGGATTCCGGAATGTCTTTTGGTCCATTACACGCGCCAATGATATAAATTCCGGGAATATTCGTTTCTAAGGGTTGGAATTCACTTTGAGCTTTGAAGAATCCGTTGTCCCCTAATTCTATCCCTAATTTCTCCGCTAATTCTTGAGATTTACTGTTGGGGATCATCGCTGGACAGAGAATAACAAGATCCGCAACTTTCTCTTCATATTCCTCTGAAGCGAGATTTTCAAAGGATACATGTAAATCTTTAGTCAGCGGGTCTTCTTCGATAAATTGGGGCAAGGCATTAACGTAATGGATTCCATAATCCTGCTTTGCTCGTTCGGTATATTCAAAAAAGCCTTTCCCATATGACCGCAAATCATTATATAAAATTGTAATATCGATGGCAGAATTGTGTTCTTTGGTGATTACGGCTTCTTTTGTTGCATACATGCAACAAACCCGTGAACAATATGGACGAAATTTTGCGGATCGTGAGCCCACACAATGGATAAAGAGAATCGAATGTGGTTCTCTCCCCTCTGACAGACGAAGAATTCGTCCTCCAGTCGGTCCAGAGGCACACATTAAACGTTCGAATTCTAGGGAGGTCAGCACGTTCGCAAAATGACCGTACCCGAATTGTGTTATAATCGATGGATCAAATAAGTCGAACCCTGTTGCCACAATTATTGAATATGCCATAAATTCAATAGATTCTCCCTCAGGAGAGACATCCAAATTTATTGCTTTCGCTTGACATACGTTTTCACAGGTTCGGCATTCAATACAAGTATTTTTATCGATAGTCGCAACATTAGGAACCGCTTGCGGAAATGGAATGTAAATTGCACTGCGCTTTCGTAAATTCATATCGAATTCATTAGAGCTTTCTACTGGGCAATTTTGTGAACATAGCCCACAACCTGTGCATTTCTTTTCCTCCACGTATCGCTGTTTTCGCCGAATTTTTACCTTGAATACCTCCCCCTGGCGTTCCACTTCCTCTAGTTCGGAGTAGGTATATAGCGTGATATTCGGATGCCGCGAGCATTCCACCATTTTCGGGGCAAGAATACAGATTGAGCAATCATTCGTCGGAAACGTTTTATCGAGTTGGGCCATCCGTCCTCCTATACTCGGATTTGCTTCAATGAGAATAATATCTTCTTCCCCCATATTCGCAAGATCTAAGGCAGCTTGAATTCCGGCAACGCCACCTCCGATAATTAATACGTAATTCTTATCCATCTCGTAATTCTCCGGCGAAGAAAAATTCTTTCCCAGAAATATCTAGCATATCTTTAATCAATTAACCAGAAATCGCATCTTTCCTCTGCTTTCATTATTAATTGAATTGTCTTCTTTACAAATAAAGAACAAATACTAAAATTATAAATCTTATTTTTTTTAGTGAAGTTAAACACTTTTATAGATATTCAGAAAGCTTTGGAAGAGCGTCGCCTAATATTTTCCGGGCTTCACGTATAACCGCATTACAGTAAAGCAAGGTAAAGAATCCTATTCTTCTTTTTTCAAAATTTAAAACATTCTTGGTATAATAAACCTGAATTTTATTCTCTGTAGCGGTAAGAGCTATATAAATGCTCAGATTCTTAAGTAAGGTAAATTCTAAGCACCATGCAACCTGAGTTCCATACCATTCACCAGTAAAGAACTGAATATTTAGCAATTGGCTAATCTGTTCAGCGGTTGCTTGATCAATCCTAAGGAGCGGCTCTTCTCGCCGTCCTATCACATCGTACCACATTTTTTCTTTATTTATAGGATTCACTTTTTCCATAAGATCCTCTAAATTAATCAGTTCATCCTGAAATTGAGTCGATGCGGCTTTCTCAATACCATCCTTTGCGAGAATTCCTATGAGGTCTAGGAGATACTCTGTAAAAACGTA
>Ga0315279_10006545_pt1 | contig 14685 bp, 14 predicted proteins | sample YL17G06_20_MG_FD_203694 | JGI IMG/M metagenome (GOLD analysis project Ga0315279, IMG submission 203694) | Sediment microbial communities from Yellowstone Lake, YNP, Wyoming, USA - YL17G06_20 | ecosystem: Environmental > Aquatic > Freshwater > Lake > Sediment | place: USA: Wyoming | collected... | reverse complement strand
GCGCTCTGGTTCATCACCAAGCGCACCCGCTACGACACTATCACGCCTGCCAGCGTCTACCGCCCCACCGTTGCCCGCACCATGACTCCCATCGGGCTGCGCAGGTGGAGGACCATCAATGTACCCGTCCGCAGATGAAGCGCTCTCCAAGTTCGAGACGCTGAAAGGGCAGGCCGGAGAGCGGCTCTCCACCTACCGCGTCCTGCGCAACTACTACGAGGGCAGGGTGGCCACCGATGCCCCGCGACCTACCGAGATCGAGGGCGAGGGTTTCCGGCTGCCCATCAACTACCTCGCCGGCGCCGTCAACCTGGCGCAGTTCCTCACCGCCGAGCTGCCCGAGATCCAGGTGCCGCCGCCCAAGGAGTCCTTCCAGGGGCGCCGCCTCGCCGATCGCATGGAGAAGGCGCTCTACGCTTTCTGGTATCATTCCAAGCTCGCCGCGCGCTTCGCCGACATCACTTGGTTCCTCTCCTGCTTGGGCACCGTCGTGCTGGGCATCATCCCCGCGCCCAAGACCGAGACCAAGTTCCGCGCCGTCGTCTGTGATCCCAACCACTTCTTCGTCGTTCCCACGCCCGATGACCCCCGCGAGCCCCTCGAGCTCTACCGGGCGATCTCCCTCACGGCACGCGACTGGAAGGCCAAGTACCCAGGAGTAGCGGCCATCGAAGCGTTACCGGACACGACAGACCTCCACGAAGGGGTCGAGTACTGGGATTCCGACCACCGCGCCTTGTACCTCACCACCATCAAGCCCGAACAAGCGACGAAGAAAGTGCGTTTGGAGCCGGTCGCCCACTACACCCACAAGTGGAAGCGGGTGCCCTTCGTCTTCATCCCGAACCTTCCTCTGCCCGATGCCGCCTTCGGCGAGTCCGATATCGAGAAAGCGGTGGGCCTCAACGACTCTATCAAGCACTTCCACTCCCGTCTCGCCGACATGCTCGAGTACATGGCCAACCCACCTCTGGTGATCCAGGGCTGGGGCGTCTCAGAACCTACCGCCATCCCCTCCGGACCCGGTTCTGTCATCGCTATCCCGCGAGACGCCACCGCCCACTTCCTCGAGCCGCCCCAAGTGCCCGCCTTCATGGAGTCATTCCTGGCGCGCACCGTGGAGGCGATCGCCTTCCTCACCGGCTTCCAGGAGCCCATCTACCAGCGCATCGCGCCCGCCGGGCGCACCGGCGCCGCCATCAAGGCGATGGGCGGCCCCATGCAACTGCGCACCAACTTCCGCCAGATCCGTCTCTCCGAAGGCTTGAAGGACCTCAACGCCCTCTTCCTGCAGGGCCTCGAATCCTACTTCGGCGGCACCTCGCTCGCGCTCCACGGCAACAAGAAGGGACACTCCTTCTCCGTCCAGTTCGCACCCTCCCAGATCAACGGCTACCACGAGTGCGAGCTCATCTGGGCGCCCTCCATGTTCGACGCGCCGGGCCTGGTGGCGTGGGAGCTGCAGAAGATGGGCGCCCGCATCCAGAGCCGCTACACCACTATGGAGAACCTGCAGATCCGCTCTCCCGACGACGAGATCGAGCGCATCCGCCAGGAGGCGATGGAGGATCTCGCGCTCGCCACTGCCGGCGCCGGTGCCGAGACTCAGATGCCAGGGGAGACCGATCTCGCCCACAAGCAGCTCGAGAAGGGCGGCCTGCCCAAGGAGCTCAGGAGCCCAGGGGAGAAGATCAAGTCAACCCTCCGCAGCATGCTCGGCGAGGGTGAACCTGCTGCTGTCCAGGGGTCATCGCCCGGAACGCGCGGAGCGCCTACCTCCTCTGCCTCCGCCGGGCGAGTCACCCTCGCCGACCTCTCTCGCGCCCTCTCCCGCATCCCTGCCGAGTCTCTCAAGGGCAACGTGTGGGTCATGGGGGGGGTCGTTACGGAAGGATGGACCGACCGCGACATCGACATCATGCTCTCCGATATGCGCGACCAGCCGGTCATCGAGCGCGCCCTCGCCGACATCGGGGTGGGCCTGCACTTCACCCGCTCCGAGACGACGCCAGGCGGGCCCCACTTGGACGTGAAGCGCAAGGCAGTACGTGTCCAGGGTGTGGTCCCTGGTGGAGGCCTCAAACCCGCAGCGGTCAGGCCCTTCCACCTGGTGCCCGTCGCCAAGCCGGAGAAGAAGGCTCTCACCTCGAACGAGGTCTTCTCGGTCCAGCGCCTGATGCAGATTCTGCCGCCGCAACATGAGTGGGATGTGTCGCCCAAGCTCGACGGTATCCGCTGCCAGCTCCACAAGGATGGAGACCACATCGCGCTGCTCACCGACGAAGGCGGGGTGATCCCGCCCGCCAAGGTCGGCCCTATCCTGCGAGAGGCCAAGGCCTCGCTGCCCGTGCGCTGCATCCTCGACGGTGAGCTTCGCCTCTTCCTGGGCGGCGCCAACACCTACCACGAGGGGGTCGCCGCCTACGTCCACCGGGGGATCTCGAAGCCGGAGGAGCTCAAGGGCCTCGTCTACGAGACCTGGGACCTGCTCTGGAATGGGACCGACCTCACTGCCAAACCCTTCTCCGATCGCAGAAAGATTCTTGGCTCCGACTCGCACGGGCAGATCAAGATCCTCGATCACCTCCAGGGGCCAACCGAGCGCGTGCCGGTTATGACCCGCAAGATGATGAGCCGTGAAGGGGTGGTGATCCGCGCGCTCGACGCCGCCTATTGGGCCACCCACCTCATGTACAAGTACAAGAAGTTCTTCGATGTGGACGTGAAGGTGGTGAAGGTCGAGCGCACCAAGGCCGGCGCTTACGTCTACATCTGCGCCGATGCCGCCGGCAACATCGTGGGCAAGACCTACGGCCAGTCCTACCTGAAAGCCAGCGTGGGTGATGTGATCAGGGTGTCGGTGCAGACCGTCCAGCGCTACGTGAAGGACGGCAAGGAGACCTTCCACTGGTACTCACCGACCCCGGCGCGGCCCGGCGGCAAGGCGGTCGAGGCGAGGGACAAGCGCGCCGACCCGCCTTCGGTGTTCCGCGAGATCTGGCTTTCCTCGAAGCAAGCCAAGCAAGGAGCAAGGTAACATGCCACCCCGTCGCGCAGAAAAGTGGATCCTCACCGACGTCGGCACCGCCATGCAGTACACACCGACCTGCGATGTCGGCGACTGGCCTATCAAGACCATCGTGCTGCACAACGCCGACTCTGCCGATCCTGTGGTGGACGCGGTGATCCAGGGAAGCATGGACGGCATCGTCTGGACTACCCTCAACTCCACCTTCGCCGATGCCCTCGCAGCCGGCGGCCAGGCCGCAGTGACCATCACCGACGCCTGGCGTTACATCCGCGTTGGTGTGCAGGCGGCCGACGCCAACCCCCTTTCCACGGTGAATGTCTACGGCGCCGCCCATTCGTATCGCTGAGACCATGCGCGCCGTTGAACCCCTCGAGACCCCATACTCGCTGAAAGCGCTGGGCCGGGTCCGCGAGCGCATCCTGCGCGCGCGCCGCCTGTCCCCGGCCACCCTGCACGCCGCCGCCCTCCAGCCCGCTTTCCAGGTGCCGCTCACCAAGCACGCCCGGGCGGAGGCCCTGCGCCGCGCGCTCCAGATCGCCGGTAAGGACAAGGAGCACCTGAATGTGGTGGACTTCGTGCCCGCCAGGTTCGTGCTGCAGCGGCACTCCTGGGGGGCCAAGGCCCACTACGATCTGCGCATCCAGAAGCTGACCGCGCCCTCCTGGTTCGGGATCACCCTCTTCACCGACCCACGCGGCGCGCCCACGAAGGGCGAGAAACACATGGGTACGGTGAAGGGGTACGAAGCCTTGGTGTGGCGCAAGGGTGTCGCCGAGCATGGCGCCAAGGTCAAAGAGCAGGTGGGAAGGCCGTCGCCACTCCATAAGGGAGGTGAGACGTCGGCCCATCCAGCTCCGTCCGCCCACGGCGGCCTTCCCACTGCTCGCTCCAAGCGCTTCGAGAGCATGGGCGAGGTGAAGTGGATGCAGTATGAAGGCAGGATCCCACCCGGAGGCCCCGGCAACCCGACCCGCAATGAGGTCGCCGAGATGAAGATCATGGACTCGGGGCCGGCGGTCATCCACCGCCGCGAGCTCGACTTCATAGATGTAACCTTCCTTGGCCACTCGCTGCGGGGCCGCTACTTCCACCGCCTGGTGTCCTACCCCAGTGGAGTCAACTTCTTCTTCTGGCGCTGGAAGGCAGAGCCGAAGAACTGGCTGTCCACCATGGCGCGTGTGGCCGCCCGCAAGCTCAACCTCGCGCCGATGGTGGTGGGAAAGGGAACCTGATGGCCAAACGGATCACGCCTGGCTCGCGCATCAAGAAAGGCGAGACCATCGGCGAGTGGCGCAAACGCATGAAGATCAAGGGCGAAAAGCTCCGCCGCGACTCTCGGATCTGCGCTCTCGGCAAGAGCGAGGTGGATGGCAAGTGGTACGGGTGGAGCCACCGAGCCTACCATGGGTTCAAGACCCGGGCGGCAGCCAAGCGCTTCGCGGAGTCCGTCCAGTGAGGAAGCCAAAGAAGCCTAACGCCGCTTACCTCTTCAAACCCTGGTTCGTGCGCCGCCCGGATGGCGGCTGCCAGGTGCTCTTCCCACTGACGGAGCTCGACAACTTGGTGCACCAAGTCCTGGAGATCGGCCGTGAAGAAGGCAGGTTGGAAAGCCAGCAGGCTCCCCGCCCGCGTGCTGCTCGACGACCACCGGATCGCCCACGCGTGGTACGCGACCAGCCGGCGCACACCCATCGCTGGCTGGACGGTGACTGAGATCAGGGCGCGCCACGCGGAGATCGTGGCAGAGATGGAGCGCAGAGGAATGGAGCATCACTCGCCGCTCAGGCCTTCGGATTCCAATGATGTGCGCCCGGAACCAGCCAAGCACGACCTGGCCGGCATCCCCTTCCTGCGTGCCTGCAAGCGCGACTGCGCCGCGCGTGGCGAGACCTACGTCGGGCCGGAGGGCCCGCGCGACGCCAAGATCATGATCGTGGGTGAGTCGCCCGGGGAGGAAGAAGTGAAGGCAAAGCGCCCTTTCGTGGGCACCGCCGGGCACCGCCTGATGCGCCTGCTTGCCTCCGCCGGCCTGAAACGGGAGGAGGTGTACCTGACCAACGCCGTCAAGTGCGGGAACCACCGCGTGGCGCCGGAGGCGCTGCTGCCGCGCTGCCGCGGCTTGCTGCTCGCCGAGATCCGCGCGTTGAAACCCCAGGCTATCGTCGCCCTGGGCGCCCTCGCGCGCAAGGCGCTCGGCGCCTCACCGCACGTCATCTACGCGCCGCACCCGGTGGCCCGGGTGAAGAGCACGCCGAACCTGATCCTGCAAGCGCTCAGGAAGGCGGCCGCCTATGGGTCCCGAGGGCCAGGATAGCCTTGCCAACCAGGATACCCATGCGACTCCTCGTCTTCGGTTCCGGAGTCCACTATCGCCTGCTCCAGGGCCTCCTGTCGCGCATCCTGCCGCAAACATGTCGCCCGATACCATCCAAGCAAAGCGCCCCGGTGCAAGAATCCGTGGACCATGAGGACCAACACCAGAGCGATCAGGAGCCAGTCGGTCCAATGAAGTCGCCCAGCCATGTTTCGCCTCCCTACGCCAGAACCATCGGCCTCCATAGCACAATCCACGCCGCCTGTCAATAGGCCCGCCCATGAGCATCGCCCTCTACCTACCACGCAAGGCCAGGGAGCTCGCCCAGCCCCTCGAGCTGGCGGGGCGCGGCCTGTCCTGGTCCTACCGGCGCTTCCAGCTCTTCATCGGCCAGCGCAAGTTCCCACGTGACCCGAAGCGCGCCCGTGCCTACCAGTTCACCGAGGAACCCATCTTCTATGAGCCGGCCCATGTCTGGTGGGCCGCGCATGGGCCGGGAGCTCCGCGCTTCACCGACCACTCGAAGCGAGCCGCCGACCTCAGATTCCAACGCATGCACCTGCCCGAGGGCATCGCCTGGGCGAAGCGCAACTGGTTCACTGGAATCTACGCCAATCTGGTCGCCGACCCACTCAACTTGCTCTTCCCCGCGGAAGCGGTGGCCAAGGGGCTCCAGGGTCTGCGCTACCTGTCCAGCCTAACGCCGCTCGCCCGCCGCCTGAGCGCCCTGAACGACGCCACCGAGGTCGAGAGGTTCCTCGCCAAGCATGCCCGCTTGCCGAAGGCCATCGCCGCTGACCCGGCCGCGAGGACTGCCCTCTACCGCGTCCTCGCCGAAGGCAACCGGCCCGAGGAGCTCCGCGACATCCTGGCCGCCGTGGGGACCCGTCTCACCACGCCCGAGAAGGCACTGGCCCGCGGCCGTGCCGAGGCTGTCGGAGCGGCCAAGACACTGGCGGCACGCCGCGCCCGCATCGCCCGCCGCGCCGAGGCCAGAGCGGCGCAAGCCGAGCGAGTCGAGGCCCGAGTCGCCAGGGAGACCCGCCAGCTCGCTCCCGAAGCCTTCCCTGAAGTCAAACCTAAGCCGATGCCCGAAGCGGCAAGCCAACTTCCCCTGCGCCCCGAGGCCGCGCCAGGCGCCGCCCCCAAGGCCGGGCCGCCGGCGCCGCTGCCGCCGTTGCTCGAACGCCTGCCTATCCAGGAGTATCTCGCCGGGCTGACCCAGCGCGGCCTCGACCGTACGCTCGCCGGCCGCTACGTGCGCGCCCGCGAGGAGCTGCGCAAGGCCATCACCGCTGCCGGCATGGACAACGACGCCGATGTCGCCTGGCTCGTGCAGGCCCTGGGCAGAGCCGATGACGTGCCGGAGTTCCTGTCCCTGGTGCGAGCCGGCAAACTCTCCCCGCCGAAGCCGGGCGCGCAGGGCATCTTCCGCCTACTCGACAGATACCGGGATGAGGGCTACCGCCCCGACCTGCTCGGCATCGCTTACGGCCGTCGCAAGCGCTACGTGCCAAGGATATCCGAGGCCCCCGAAGTCACTCCACGCCTGCCCATGCCGGAGGTGCCCCCCGAACCCTGGTGGGCCTTCCACCGCAAGCTCCGCGTCGCCCGCGAACCCCGGACGTTCGAGGAACTCACCAATACCTTCGCCCAGGTCCTGGTCCGCGACTCCGCAGAGTGGACCCGGGCCAAGTTCGCACAGGGCCTACAGGCCTGGGAGGACCTTGCCAAGGGGATTCGCGCCGAGATCGCCGCCCAGGGCGGCCCCGTGGGTGAATCCGCCGCCGCCTTGACCCGCCGCCAGCACCTCCAGGAGCACGCCGCCTTCACAGCTCAGTCACTCCAGGGCCTGGTCAGGGGCATCCGTGAGGACGTACTCCGCTCCTCACTCACGCGCGGTGAGGCCTGGCGGCGCCGGGCGCAAGCCATCGGGCGCATCCTGCTCCGCATCCAGAAGGTGCCTTATACCATCCTCAAACCGGGCTGGGCGATTCAGAACTTCGTGGACTCCCTGGTCACCAAACAGGTGCTGTCGGGCATCCCCTGGTCGTTCATCCGCCGCTACTCGAAGGCCACCACCGGCGCGCTTGGTGAGCCACTCAACTTCGCCGGAGAGTGGGTGCCCTGGGAAGCCCTCGGCGCTGGCGCCACGCCTCCGCGACCAGGGCAACTTACCATCGCCCGCGAGGTTGGCCGGGCGCCAGCTATCTCCCGCATATCTCTCCTCGAACCCGAGGCCGCCGCCACCCAACCCCGCTTCCAGCAACTCCGCCAACTCTGGCAGCGATGGAAGGAGGTCAACAACTGGATTGAGACCACCGCTCGCAACCAGACCGGCCGCGCCGCTTACCACTGGAAACTCGAGCAACTCCAGGATGCAGGCGTGCCCAAAGCGACCGCTGCGCCCCAAGCCTTCGAGTTCGCCCGGCACAGAGCGCTCCAGGTCCACTTCGACTACGCCAACCGGCCCCTGGTATCCAAGTTCCTGCGCTTCCTGTGGCCCTTCGAGGCCTACCAGTTCCAGCAGACCGTCAAGTGGTGGCCCTGGCAACTGCGCCAGTTCCCCGCGCGCACTATCCGTGGCGCAGCCGCCTTCCAGACCGTCGCGCAGGGCAAGCAGGAAGCCGAAGCGCCGATTCCCGGCACGCGCCTGCAGTTCTCGCCCACCGACATCCTCTCGCTCAACCGCATCCTGAAGTCGACGAGCGCACCCGAGACCATGACCCCGAAGACCCCGGAAGGCCGTATCCTCACCGCGCTACGCTCGGCAGGCCTGCCCCTGGGCTGGATTCCCGACCTCCTGGTGCGCCGCGCCAGCGCCTTGCGCGGTCCCCGGGGCGAACAGGCTTGGATGCAGATCTCCCCACAGATCGACCTCGCTGCCAAAGCGGTATCAACTGCTCTCGGCCGTCCCTGGGATCCACAGACCGAAGGACTCAGACGCCTCGGCTTCGTGGTACGAGACCCTGACCAGAGGTGGGAATCCGCCTCGCGCCGCTACTACGCCGACGCCGCTGTCGCCGGTCGCCCATTCCCCGACCTGGAAACCGCCCGCCAGGCCGTGCAACGCGATGCCACCGCCACCGCCTTTGCCGGACTCCTCGGGGTCTACCCCAAGCCGCGCTACGCTGGCGAAGAGTCAATCAAGGGGACGGTTGACGCCTATGTCAAGGCCCTCCGGGCACGGGACCGGGCCACCACCGACCGATTGCTCAACGACAACCCAAAACTCCAGACTTGGGTCCAACACCGTTATCCGCTACAATATGACTACTGGATCGGGAGCCGTACCCCATGGCCCGAATGACCACAGAGCAACGAAAACGGTATGATCTATACAGTGGTATCCTCTCTCGCATCTACCAGGATGTGAATGCCGTTGGTGTCAAAGGCAACCGCATCGCCATGCAACGCGTCTTCAACGCGGGGCAGCGACGCATCCGAGCAGCAGGTTTCGCAGGTGATCTGCGCAGTGCCATGACTCGACGTTATGGCAAGTATATGGACCGCCTGTGGGCCGGCGCTTACGGTTCGCAGGAACCGCCTGAGGGTAAAGGCAAGGCCGCCGCTGGCGGCGTTGCTCCGAAGAGAGGTGCAGGCGCTCCGCCCTTCGGCTTTGTCTCCTGGGAGGCCTACTATCAGAACCAACGCCGGGCCGCCGCGGTCGCCATCAAAGCTGAGAACGATGCCCGCAAGGCCGCCGGCATTCAGCCAAAAGGCCCGAACTCGCCACCCTATGGCTTCAAGACCTGGGGAGACCTCCGAGCCAACGTCCGCCGCACGATCGCCGAAACGGAGAAACTGCGGCTCGAAGCGGCACCGCCGAAGAAGGCGGATGCGCCGCCCTTCGGTTTCGAATCCTGGGATGCGTTCCGAGAGAATGCCCGCCGTGCTGAGGCCGAACGACTCGCTATCCGTGCCCCCGCCAAGAAGGCGGATGCCGCCCCCTACGGCTTCGAGTCCTGGGAAGCCTGGGAGGAGAACGTGCGCCGCACGGAGCGCACCCAGCGGCGCATCAAGGAGGAGGAGGGCTGGCCCGGCACGCCCGACGTGCAACGCGCCTGGGCCCAGTTCGAGAGCCGGGGCTACGACCCGGAGTTCCTCGAACCGCTGCCCGAGAAACTCCTCGAGCAGATGCTCGCCACCCACCCAGACATGATTGCCCGCGCCTTCGACCACCAGATCAAGGAGAACACCGATGCCTGGTACAGGTTGTGGCGGGCCAATCCCAAAGTCATGCTCAACGCGCCCCTGCTGGCGCAGCAGTGGACCGCTGCCAGGTACGGGGCCGTCGCCAACTGGCTCCGCGGGCAGGGCAAGTCGGTGGGAGCGCCGCCGTCCTATGACGATTATCTCACCTCTGTAAGCAGCGTGATGGCCCGCAAGGCCATTATGCCCAGCATCAAGATGCCTCTCGCCCGCACTTCCGCTAGGGCCATCGTCGTGCCGGAGTTCGGAAAGCAGGTGCTGGAGCCCCCGTCGCCGCTGCCCCCGCCGCCGTCCGACCGGCTCACGCAGCAGATGGCACGCATGCCGGCCGCCGGTGTCTTCGCCTCCACCGCCAACTTACTCTCCTATGTTGGGGAGCAGACCCGCGGCCAAGGAATCCGCCCCAGCCCCGCTCAAGCGCTCACTGCCGCCATGAACCTCGCCAGCCTCGCCTCCAAAGCCGGCCACCTCCAGCCCGTGAACTACCTGGGCGTGGTGTCCGACCTGGCGCTCCTGGGCACCGCGACCGGCGTGATCTCGCCCGAGGCCGGCCAGCGCTACCAGTCCTACATCGGCATGGCCATGTCCGCCTATGGACTCAAAGCGGCCCTTACCCCTTGGCTCACCAAGGGTCTGATCGCGACAGGGGCGTCCAAGGCCGGTGCAGCAGCCATCGCCGGCCCCATCGGCTGGGCGGTCGCCGCCGCCGCCTTTGCTGCTGGCATGATCTCCGCCCATAAGCAGCGCGAGAAGGCCATCGCCGAGCAGGAAGCCTACCAGCGGAAGCTCCAGACCGCCCGCATCGTGGGCATGACGCCTTCCGCCTTGAGGCCGCTCTCAGGCTTCCAGTACGTCCAGCCGCGCCGTGCGCTGCCCCTGGTGCGGGGAGGCCCCTCTACGTTCGGCGAGGCCGCCCGCATCCCGTACACCACGGCCAGGCCTTGACAACCGCCGTTCGCAGGGTTTACCCTCGAAAGCGGATGGGCCACGCCTCGCTGTAAGGCATGGCTGAGAACGCAGATCCGAAGCCGGATCCTGAGCCAGAACCGAAGCCGGACGCCGCCGCCGCCGCTCGCCTAACCGAGCTGGAAACCCAGCTCAAAGCCGAACGCGAGGAGAAGGCGGCCCTGGAGCAACAACTCCAGGATGCTCAGGAGTTCAAACTCCCCGACGACGAAGGCTCCACCGCCACGGCCGAGGCAGTGACCGATCTCCAACGCGAGGTCGTCTCCCTCAAAGAGGCCTTCAATGCCTCCGAGCGGCGCGCCACCGTGGCCGAAGCCGCTTTGAAGCACCCCGGCGTGCCGCGCTCCCTGCTGGACAAGGGCACCACTCCCGAGGAGATCGAGCAGATCGCGTCCGAGTTCACCTCAGCCGTAACCAGCGAGGCCGAGAAGATGTCCCAGGGCATCATCACCCTGAAGGAGCAGGAACTCCAGGAGGCCCTCGGGCCTCCTGTGGCCGGCACCGTCGCCCCACTCCCCGATGACCTCCGCAAGCGCGTGACCCAGATCGAGGAAAAGGGCGGCGATTCGGTGCTGCAAGATATGGCGAGAGCCATCATCACGACCCCAAAGGGCGCCTAGCGCCCAGCCGGGCATATCCGGGGAGGGCGGCGTTCCACGCCGTGTTGCTCCGCCCTCCCCGAGCATCTAACACGGCGGCAACGCGGCGGCAACGCGGCGCTATGTCCAGGAGCGAAAGGATATGGCGCTTGGAGCCGCAACCGGCCTGTCATCTTACGACATCAGGCAGGCCGAGGATCTGTCACCAGTTCTCGCCGCCGCGCTGCGGCTGGAGCCTACGCTCATCAGCCGCATCGGTTGGAGCGAGGAAGTCACCAACACCAAGTACGAGTGGCGCGACGACCAACTGGGCGCCCTCACCGTCACCGCCGCCGAGCCGATGGATAACTCCGAGACCGGCCTGGACGTTACCGCCGGCCACGAGAACCGCGTGCGTATCGGCACGCTCATCCGCGACCGGGCATCCGGCACCACCGAGATCATGCAGGTCACGGCCATCGACACCGGGGCGCACAGCCTCACCGTGGTCCGCGGCTACGGCTACACTGCCGGTGAGGCCCACCTCGATGCCGCGGTCTACGAAGTGGTATCCCAGCCCCGCCCCGAGGGTGCCGACGCGACCTTCGGAACCGCGGCCCAACCTGCCGACAGCTATAACTACTGCCAGATCTTCGAGGAGGGTATCCAGATCGCTGGCACCACCCTCGCCGTGAAGCCAGCAGTGGTTACCGATGAGAAGGCCCGCCAGATCGCCCACGGCACCCGCAAGATCAAGGAAGAACTGGCTCGCAACCTCATCTACGGGGTGCGCAACCTTGGCGCCTCCGCTGGCGGCAACGACTCCTACCGCACCTTCGGGGGCCTGTTGGAGTTCCTCACCTCCATCGGCGCCGGCAACTACATCGCCACCGCCGAGGAGTTCACCGAGGGCGTCCTCAACACCATGATCACCGAGGTGTTCAACGACGGCGGACACGCCAACATCCTCGTCGTGCCCACGGTGCTCAACGACAAGATGGCCCTCTGGGATGTGGACCGCGTGCGCATCACGCAGTCCGAGACCCAGATTGGGCGCGTAGTGGACCGCTTCCGCAGCCGGGTCGGCCACATCCTCGAAGTGAGCCTCGAACCCTACCTGCGCCCCGACCTCGCGATGGTGCTCGATACCTCGCGCATCAAGCTCCATGCCCTACAAGGGCGCAACTGGCAGACTTCCGAGCTCGCCAAGACCGGCGACTCTTGGAAGGGCGAGATGATCGGTGAGTTCACGTTGGAGATCCGCAACCCCAACGAGGCTCACTGCGTCCACGCCAACCTGAGCTAACCGGGGTTCACAACCCTAAGGAAAGGAACTCCGAATGCCATACCTACTCAACGCTGCGCAACAGGCGCGCCTGAACAAGATCTGCCGGGGAGCGAAAGACCTCTTCCTCGGCAACGCCCTACAGGACGAGCATGTGATCAACGTCCGATACCGCTTCACTGCAGCCCAAGTGAACGCCGGGGGCCTTGGCCTCACCCCACCGATAGGCAAGATGATCCGGCCTGTCGACTACACCATGATCGCCATCGGCGGCAACGCCGCGGGCGCAACCACGGTCGATGTGCTGACCGGAGCGACGAAACTACTCGCAGTCGCGGTCGCCGCCTTGACCCGATCCGCCGTGGTGCGGGCGGGCGCCGCCAATGCTACTGTCCTAGCAGATGGCGAATCTTTCGTCCCCCTTTCCCCAGGCGCCACGATCACCGTGGGCAAAACTGGCAATGACCTGACCGGTGCAACCCACATCGACGTGATCTTGAGCTTCACCCTGCTATAACCAACCGTCCGAACTCCCGGAGGTACTGACAGAGGCCCCGCAAGCAGAAGGGCAAAGCCAAGACCCCGAAAGGCCCGAAAGGCAAGAAGGGCCGTGGCAAGGAGGTCCCACCGTGCCGCGTCTGAAGAAGGGCAGTCCCGAAGCGAAGACGTACATGAAGCGCATCCGCCCCAAGGGCAAGAAGAAGGGCAAGAAGGCCACGACCAAGGGCCGCACCGCCCTTCCGTATGAGGTGAAGGGCAAGGGCAAGGGCAAGGGCATCGCCGGCAAGGCCGCCAACCTCATCTCGGGGTACGGCGAGTACGGCAACGTGCCCGGCCCGGTTGCGCCGAAGAAGCGCCGCAAGCGCCGCGCTTAGAGCAAGGAGACCGACGTGGCCTGGCAGCCAACCTTCCCGCGTCGCTACCTCGCCGACCTCTCGACGGAGCTCAGATACCGCCTGAACGATTGGTACGATCTGAGCTCCGTCGCAGACGCCGGAGGTATCAACGCGAGCGCTACTACCATCACCGTCCCAGCCGGCGAAGAACTCCGGTTCAAGGTCGACGGCGAGTGCCTGATCGAGGTGGCCTCCACGTCGCCCGCCTTGCCCGAGACGATGCGGGTGAGGGCGATCAACGAGACCCTCCACACCATCTCCGTCGCCCGCGGCTGGCTGGGCTCTACCGCCGTCGCCCACGCCCAGAACGCCCAGATCAAGATCTTCGACGAGTTCGCCGACCTTGTCCTGAGAGACTGCCTCAACAAGGCCATCGAGACGCTCTGGCCCGACTGGTATCGAGTCGTCCAAGTCACCGCCGGCCCGACCCAGGAGGCAGTCCGGGAGTATACTCTGATCGGCGCTTGGATCGGCCTCATCGAGATGGAGAATGATGAAGGTAACTACACACCAGTCCGCGGCGTCCACTTGCTCAGAGACGATCCTTGGATGGGCGACCCCGCAGCCTTCGTCCAGGAACAAATCCTGTGTTTCCATTACGACCCGCCGGCCGGGCGCAATCTCCGTTACTGGCGCGCCGAAGCCTTGCGCGGCTCCTTGACCAAGGCCGACGACGAGCTCTCACCCGCCGAGATCGATCCTCGCGTGGTGGAGTATGTGATCCTGCGCGCGGCGCACATCGCCTGGCAGCGCAAGGTCACCCAGCGCGGTCGCTTCACCCGCCTTAGCGCCTCCGCCGCCGAGCGCATCGCCGATACCGACACCGCCATGCGCCTCGCCTACTCCTTCCTGAACGAAGCGCTGATGGTGAAGCCGACGCTCTCGCCGCTCGCCATGTCCGGCTACATGGGCTTCCCGCGAGGCAGGTTCTGATTGTGCCTAGGGGAAGACCGAGGCCCGGGATCCCCGTAGCGTTCAGGCCGCGCGGCTTTCCCGCCTACGTCGGCGGCGAAGAGTCTTACCGAGGAGCGGGGTTCAAGAAGAACCGCCTGCTGGCCCTGGCTCGCGACGGCTACCGCTGCACCGCCTGCGGGCGCACCCCGGAGTCTGGCGCCACCCTCTCGGTCGATCACATCATCCCCTGGGCCATCGGCGGGTCCAATGATCTCTCCAACCTCCGCACCCTCTGTGAGATCTGCCATCACCCCGGCGTGATGGACGTGGCCGAGAGCGGCACCGCGAAGCTCATCGCCCGCCGCCGGCCCGAAGCGCCGGCGCCAGGATAGATCATGCCCTCCCAGGTCTGGCCCTACCACATCAAGCTCAACGGCAAGGGCTTCATCCTCGCCGACAACACTTACCTCAAGCGGCAGATGCCGCCCTTCGTGTCGCGCTTCGCGGTG
>Ga0315279_10006544_pt1 | contig 14686 bp, 9 predicted proteins | sample YL17G06_20_MG_FD_203694 | JGI IMG/M metagenome (GOLD analysis project Ga0315279, IMG submission 203694) | Sediment microbial communities from Yellowstone Lake, YNP, Wyoming, USA - YL17G06_20 | ecosystem: Environmental > Aquatic > Freshwater > Lake > Sediment | place: USA: Wyoming | collected... | reverse complement strand
TCTGAATGACGAGAGGAGTGAACTTTCCACTTTCCTTCATTGCATCAGCTAAACTTTTTCCTTCTCTTACTTTCCGGCTGATTTCTTCGATAGATTGAGAGAGAATAACATTGTTGACAGTTGTAGAAGTAATCTCAAGGATCTGAAGAATAGGAATTCCACTCTTGTTTAACATGACAAAAGTATGGGTAAATCGAGACAGGGCAGCGATTAAGAATAGGCGGCCGAATACAGGGATTCTTATTTTAAGTCTATCCCAGAAGATCCTTCCATTTTCTGTCCGGATATAGCGTGTTAACAGGATCGGTATGAACACAAACGCTGGCAGTACAAGATACCAATAATTTTGAAAGAGGTTGTTGATCCCGATCATCATTCGGGTCGGCAAAGGTAGGGTGGTCTTGAATTGAGCAAAGATCTGAGCAAACCTTGGAATGACAAAAGCGAGCAGAACGACAAATGCGATGACCACAGAGAAGATGACGATCTTGGGATAACGGGTTGTCTCTTTCACTCTCTGCCGGGTTCTCAATTCCCGGTCTGCAAGCGTGACGAAGCGATCGAGTGATTCCCCAAGCTTTCCTGAGGTCTCCCCAGCTCGGATCATATTGACATAAACAACAGGGAAAACATCCGGATATTTGGACATGGCTCCGAAAAGTGTATTTCCTCCTTCAATCTGGAGACCGATCTCTTCCAGTATCTCTTTAAACTTTTGATTCGATGTCTGTTCCTTCAAACTCCTTAACCCCGTAAGCAAAGGCAATCCTGCTTTGTACAAAGTGGAGAACTGCTGACTAAAGACAATAAGTTCTTCCAACTTCACCTTTTGAAATTTTTTCCAAAGGTCTGATAGGTTGAGTGAGGCCGAAGCTGATTTCTCCTCAATGGCAATAGGAAAGTATCCTGTCTGATAAAGATGATTCCCTGCCATCTCGACACTCGGAGCATCGATCGTCCCGGCCATTGCTTTCCCTGATCTGTCTCTCACTCGATATTTGAAGGTTGGCATGTACTAACCCATTTTAGTTCGGAGTAATTTAGTTCGGGGTTCGGCCTCCGGCCCGGAAGGGCCTCTGGCCCGGAGGGAGTTCGGAGTTTTAGGTTCTCAAAATCAAATTTTTCGTCAGTCATCTTCAATGCTCTAAACTCCCCGCCTGCCAAAGCCTTGTGCGGCGGGCAGGCGAACTAATCACTCCTAACTATTTCTTTAGATACGCCTTTACCTTTTCCATTAAATAATCCATCTCAAAGGGTTTGGTGATATACTCATCCGCCCCGGTCTCCTTCCCAAGAACTTTATCCTTTTCCTGGGTCTTGGCGGTTAGCATCAAGATGGGAATGTGTTTGTATCTTTCGTCAAACTTCAATAACCGGCAGACTTTATAACCATCCAGTTTCGGCAACATCAAGTCGAGAATGATGAGGTCCGGTTTCTCTTTCCTCGCCTGATTCAAGGCATCCTCACCATTGTTAGAGACAAGAACATCGAATCCTTCCATCTCCAAGGAGAAACGGACGGTTTCCACTAAATCGACTTCATCATCAACAACTAAAATCTTCTTCGGACTCATCGCTTAACCTCCTAATCTTTCTTTTGCCAACCTGAAGAGTTCTGTCTTGGAAAGAGCTTCTTCAGGGTAGGTGGCCGTCCCCACTTTGACGAGTACGGGTGCCCCTTGGCCTTCGAGTGGATGTTTTTGAATTTCCTCCTCAATCCGTTGGCGGATCACCTGAGTTCCTTTGAGATTTGCCTCACATAGGGCGGCCAATATTTTTTCTTTCTCCCGCCTCAATAAAATATCTGCCTCTCTACAAAGACATTGCTTGACCTTCTCTTCCAGTTGGTCTAACAAAGTCTTTTCGACCTCACCCCTTTCATCCAGCACCTGAATCAGAAAGAGGGTGAGGGGGGCATCGTTTTCTTGGGCTCGCTGAAACTCCTTATCCAGGATAAAGCGAAAATGAGGTTCCCTTCTCTCACCTTCTGCAAGGGGCAAGGTGAATGTAAACACACTCCCTTTTTCCACCTCGCTCTCCACCCAGATTTTCCCTTGATGAGCTTCCACCAGTCCTTTTGTGATGGCAAGGCCTAATCCTGTTCCGCTCACTGATCGATGGAGTGAGCCTTCCACCTGATGAAATTTTTCGAAGATGGATTCTAAATGCTCCGATGGAATTCCAATCCCGGTGTCTTTCACAGAGACAGCGACCATATCACCGAAACCACCCCTTTTGTCCTTAGAAAGAGGTTCAGCAGTGATCAGAATCTTTCCTCCTTCGGCTGTGAATTTAATTGAATTACCAATAATATTTGTGAGGATTTGTTCAATTTTTTCCGGATCTCCATAAACGGCTGGAAGTTGTTCAGGAACACCTACTTCGATCTGAATCGATTTTACATCGGCTTGGGGTCTTAGAGAGGACGCCGTTAATTCGATGATCCCTTTCAATTCAACATTCCCAAAATTCAATTCAATCTTCCCCGACTCAATCCTCGAGAGGTTAAGAAGATCATTGAGAATATTGGTAAGTCGATTAATATTTCTTTCTGCCATGGAAAGAAACTTTGACTGGTTTTCGTTGATCTCTCCGGTCTTTCCACTCAGCATCAATTGCACCGAATTTTTAATGGCAGCGAGTGGGGTCCTCAATTCATGGGAGGCTACCGAAACAAATTCGGACTTCATGGCGTCAACCCTTCTTAACTCCTGATTGGCCCTTTCCAATTTGTCGGCGAAATCTTTGAGTCTGACAAAGCGTTGTCTTTCTTCCAGAACCTTTTGGATGCGAATAATTAACTCATCGAGGTTGAGGGGTTTCATGAGATAATCGCTTGCTCCTCGTTTCATCGCCTCCAGAGCCGAATCGATCGTTCCATGGCCGGTCATCATAATCGTAAGGATGTCAGGTTTTGACTTCGCAATTTCTGTCATAAATTGGAGTCCGTCCATCTTTGGCATTTTTAGGTCTGTTAAAACGAGATCGAAGGGGTCTTTCTCTATTTTTTTAAGAGCTTCTTCAGCCGTTTCTGCAACTTCCACATGAAATCCACCTAAGCGGGTGAGGGCCTTGTAAAGAAAATCCCTGATTTCTTTTTCGTCATCGACGACTAAAATTCTGTTTTCCATCTTTTATCCTTTTTCATTAGAAGAGGGGTTTTCTCTCCACGAAAGCCATTCATCCAAAGCGTTCTTCTTGAACCTCCAGCTTCCACCCACCTTACGGCCGGGGATATCCCCATTCTTAACCAAACGGTAGATAGTTCGGACATGGACGCTCAAATACTCTGCTGCCTCACGGGGTGTCATAATCTCTTTCATAGATTCACTCCAATCATGTTCTTCAGTTTATTTACTTTTAAGTCCCGATGCGTCCGAAAAAGTTTCTTTTCCATTCTTTTAATCTCCCTATCTCCTCATCTCGATTTATCTATCCAGTACTTCTCGAACCTTGTGTGATAGAGTCTTGAATGAGAAAGGTTTTTGCAAGAAGTGGATGCCGGGTTCAAGCACACCGTGGTGGACAATGGCGTTATCCGTATATCCCGAGGTGTAGAGCACTTTGATGTCAGGCCGCAGGATTTTAAGCTGATCAGCCAATTCTTTCCCACCCATTTGGGGCATCACCACGTCGGTAAACAGGAGATGGATTTTCTCTCCAGCATGTTCCTGGGCAACATACAACGCCTCTTCACCATTGGTTGCCTCTAACACCCTGTAGCCCTGTTGGCTTAAAAGGCGATGGGCCAGTAATCTTACCTCTTGCTCATCTTCCACCAGAAGCACTGTCTCGCTCCCCCTGGGTGAGAATTCGGTTTCATCTCGCCCGTGCAGAGTATCTAACTCTTCTTCAACCTTCGGCAGGTAAATCTTAAAAGTCGTCCCATGGCCAGGTTCACTATAAACCCAGATATTTCCACCACTCTGCTTCACGATTCCATAGACCGTAGAGAGGCCTAAACCTGTGCCTTTACCCTTATCCTTGGTTGTAAAGAAAGGTTCAAAGACTTTTTCCTTTAACTCCCGTGGCATCCCAACCCCTGTGTCGCTGATTGATAGCCTCACATAATGACCTGGGATCACAGCCACGTGCGCATGAGCGTATTCTTCATCCAACACTACATTAGCCGTCTCGATGGTGAGTTTTCCTCCAGAAGGCATTGCATCCCTGGAGTTCACGGCTAAATTAAGGATCACTTGTTCGATTTGCCCAGGATCTATCTTCACCCTCCCTAAATCCCCGGCCAATAGAGTAACCAATTCAATATCCTCGCCAATGATCCGGCGTAACATCTTGTCCAGTTCTCTCAGGAGGATATTTAGATCGAGCACTTTGAGGTCTAAGATCTGACGACGGCTGAAGGCCAGAAGTTGACGGGTTAGGTCTGTCGCCCGTTGAGTGGCTTTTTGAATCTCTTGAATGTTTCCCCACAGGGGATCGCTTTCTTTAAGGTCAAGGAGGGAAAGTTGACTGTAGCCTCTGATGATGGTCAGGAGGTTATTAAAATCGTGGGCGATGCCACCTCCCAGGCGACCGACGGCTTCCATCTTCTGGGATTGGCGAAATTGTTCTTCAAGGACCCTCATCTCCTCCTCCGCCCGCTTCAGCCCCGAAATGTCTTGGATCGTCGTGCGGATGCCTATAATCCTTCCTCCCGAATCTCGGAGGATTCGATCCTCAATCAAAACTGGCAGTGTGGTCCCGTCTTTTCGTCGGTAGGTCCGCTCAACACCTCGACCAGGTGGCTTGGTGCCAGCTAACTTTTCCAAGATTTGCTGACGGGCGACTTCCTTTTCGACAATAAACTTCCAAACGGGCTGGCCGATCATTTCCTCGAGCGTATAACCCAACATTCCCAATTCTGTGCGATTGGCATCAATGATACGTCCCTCGACATCGTATTCGAAGTACCCCACGGGTGCATCATTAAACAGTTCCTGGAATTTCACTTCACTTTTCTTTAGTGCCTCTTCAGCACGTTTGCGTTCTGTGATATCTTCACAAGCCATCAAATTTTCACCTGCCTCTAATTGAACAGGAATAAAATTGATGGTCTTTTCTGTTCCATCCTTGCAGGTTACTGTAAAAATTCGAGATCTTTTTTCTCCTGGTTTGGAACTTTTTAAATCATTTATCCAGACCTCAATAACATCATGCCGATATGTGGGATTAGGGTATGCTTTTTTGAACCAGGTTTTTCCATCAGGGATATCCGTTAAATCGTACCCAAATAATTCTCTAAATTTAGGATTCATGTATTTAAAAGTACCGTCTTGATCAATCATCACCATCCCGAAAGGAGCTTGGTCTGATAGAATTTGAAATCGCTGTTTCTCATTACGCAGAGCCTCCTCCGCTTGCTTTCGCTTGGTGATGTCACGGGCAATACCCCGAAACCCGATGGGCTGACCCTTTGCATCCGTCATGAGAGATACTGAAACTTCACCGAATAGTTTCGTCCCATCTTTTCTAACTACTGCCAAATCAAATGTTTTAGTAGGTTCCCTTGTCCTATAGACTTTATTGAAGGCCTGATACAATTTTTGAGCGTTCTCTTCATCTGTATACTGTCGGTTATTCATGCCCATCATTTCGTTTTTGGAATACCCAAACAATCTACCAAATGAGTCATTGCAGAAGGTGACATTGCCGGCAATATCTACTTCGTAATAACCATCTTCAATATTCTCAAGAATGGTTCGGTATCGTTCTTCCGATTTCCGAAGTGCTTCCTCCGCTTGCTTGCGCTCGGTGATGTCTAAGAATGCTGCCTGGACGGCTGGCTGCCCTTTGTATTCAATGCGAGCAGAAGATAACTCCAGCCAAACCACTGTCCCGTCCTTTCGGATCCCTCGAAGCTCATAGTGCGGCAGGACAGATTTTCCTTCCAAACGATCTTTATAGTTTTTGAAGAAGAACGCCCGGTCCTCAGGGTGGGCTAGATCTTCTATTTCTTGGGGTGAAAGAGATAAGAATTCCTCAAAGGTATAACCCAAGATCATCGTCATGGCAGGATTAGCAAAGACCAAACGAGGGGGAAACCCTTGGGCAACCACTATCCCTTGTAGCGATTCTTCCACCAATAACCTATATTTTTCTTCTGATTCCTTTAGATTCTCCTCTGCTTGCTTGCGCTCGGTGATGTCTTCGCAAGTCATTAGATGTTCGCCTCTTCCTAATTGTACAGAGATAAAATTGACAATCTTTTCTGTTCCGTCTTTGCAAGTGGCTGTAAAAACCCTGGACCGTCTTTCTCCTGGTTTGGAACTCTCTAAATCATTAACCCAATCTGAAATGACTTGGTGCCTATAAGTAGGATCAGGGTAAGCTTTCCTGAACCACGTTTTTCCAGTGGGGACATCGGTTAAATCGTATCCGAATAATTCTCTGAATTTGTGATTGATGTATTTAAAAGTACCATCTTGATCAATCATCACCATCCCGAAAGGAGCTTGTTCGGATAGTGTTTGGAATCTTTGTTTTTCAGTACGGAGAGCTTCCTCTGTCTTTTTGCGTTCGGTCACATCCCGAAAGCTCCATACTCTTCCAACACTTTGTTTCCCTATCCACTGTGGTTGCGAATAGCGCTCGAAGACTCTCCCGTCTTTAAATTCAATGAAATCGAAGCTCTCAGCCTTTGGTTGGCTATATAATTCTCTTACCTTAGCAAGAAAACCTTCCGGGTCCGTTAACTGATCCAAGACAAACGTTAGTGCTTGGTCGTCATCCTGCGATGCAATGATGGATTTTGGGATGCGCCACATCTGGACAAACTTCTGATTAAATCTCTCTATCTTTCCAATTCTGTCCACCACAAGAATCCCATCAGCGGTCGATTCCAGCGTCGCATTTAACAAAGAAAGGGTATGCCTGATTTCTTCTTCTTTTTGCTTGCGCTCGGTGATGTCTCGAACAATACCCCGAAACCCAATTGAATGTCCTCTTGAATCCTTTATGAGAGATACAGAAGCCTCAACATTTCTTTTCATCCCATCTTTTTTTATAATCTCCCAATCGAATACTTTACTGGAACTCCCTGTTCTGTAAACTTTGTTAAACTCTTGATACAATTTCTGGGCGTTCTCTCGATCTGTAAGTTGGCGATTATTCATGCCCATCAATTCCTCTTTGGAATATCCTACTAATCGGCACAATGAATCATTAAAGAAGGTAAGATTACCAGGGAGGTCAACCTCATAATAGGCGTCCTCAATGTTCTCAAGAATGGTCCGATATTTCTCCTCATTCTGTCTTAAGGCCTCTTCTGCTCGCTTGCGCTCGGTGATGTCCCTGACTAATTCAATAACCTTTACCTCTCCGTCCACATCCCTAAAGGGAGACGAATTCAATTCATAATTTCTGCTATCCGGTGCAACCAGTTCAATTCTTGTTGGTTGGCCTGTCCTGATGGCTTCTTGAATGGAACAGAAATCACACGGCCTTTCTAAACCCATATAAGCTGAAAAACACTTTTCTCCTATCTTATCTCCGTAACGTTCTCGAAGGGGTTCATTCTGAAACTCTATGATGTAATTCTTATTAATGATGTCCACCCCATCCCCGAGGGCCGAAAGCATTCCTCTGAACTTATCATGTTCAGAACGCAATGCCTCTTCGGTCTGCTTTTCCTCCATGAAGAGCTGCCCGTTGGCAATAGCACCGGCAATCTGAGAAGCAATGTCTTCAGCAAGCTTTAAATTTTGGTTTGAATAAGCATTCGGTTTAGTTGAACGAAAATGGATGGCTCCAATGACCTGATCTTTGGAAATTAATGGAACGACCATCACTGACCGAAGCCCAGTCTCAAAAGCCGTTAAAATGGTAGGGAAACGGGTCTGTAATTCTTTTCTGTCTTCGGTTTGGATAATCACGCTCGAATGCGTTCGCACAACCTCTCCAGTTACTGAACCCTCAAGTGGAAAGATATCTCCAGGTTGACATCCTGACACAGCCATTCCTGACACATAAGGGACCGTCACAGTACCTTCTTTATGATTAATAATATTAATCGCAATTCCCTCGAAAGGAATGAGCTCGTGTACTTCCTCGGCGAAGCGCTCATACACCTCTTCGATGTTCAGCGTTGAGCTGACAATTCTCCCAATGTCTGCCATCATGGCATTCTCTAAAACCATCCGCTTCGCCATCCCCTCACTACTTCGCAACGCTTCTTCTGCCCGCTTGCGCTCGGTGATGTCACGAAGAAATACAAACATCCGTCCGCCGTAAACCTCCATATAATTGACACTGACCTCGATATCAATAATTCTACCATCCTTACATTTGTGGCGGGTTTCAAACCGGTCTCCACCCACCTCCATTATCTTCTGGATACGCCGAGCCGTCTCTTCCATTCTCTCTGCTGCTTCGACATCTGATATTCTCATGGTCAGCAGTTCATCTCGGCTGTAGCCAACCATACGGCAATAGGCATCATTGACGTCCAAAAAATGCCCTTGCATATCTACAATCCAAAAACCATCCATGGTAGTACGTACAATGGTCCTATACTTTTCCTCTGCCCGCTTGCGCTCATTGAAGAGCTGCGCATTGGCAATGGCTCCAGCAATTTGAGAAGCAATGTTTTCAGCAAGCTTAAAATTTTGGTCTGAATAAGCATTCGGCTTAGTTGAACGAAAATGGATGGCTCCGATCACCTGATCTTTGGAGATTAATGGAACGGCTATCAATGACCGAAGTCCGGTATTATAAGCCGTTAGGAGGGTAGGGAAACGGGTCTGTAATTCTTTTCTATCCTTGGTTTGGATAATCATGCCCGAATGCATGCGCATGACCTCTCCTGTCACTGAGCCCTCTAAAGGAAAGATATCTCTAGGTTGACACCCTAGCACAGCAATTCCTGAGACATAAGGGACAGTCACAGTACCTTCTTTATGGTTAATAATGTTAACCGCAATTCCGTCAAAGGGGATGAGCTTATGTGCCTCCTCAGCGAAACGCTCGTACACCTCTTCGATATCCAATGTCGAACTTATAATTCGCCCAATCTCGGCCATGATTGCATTTTCTTGAGCCAGTCGCTTTGTTACTTCCTCACTCCTTTGCAGTGTTTCTTCTGCACGCTTGCGCTCAGCCATTTCGTCTTGCAATGCCTTAACAACTTTCATGAGTTCTATGGTTCGTTCCTGAATTCGTATTTCGAGTTCTTCATGAGCCTTTTGCAACGCCTCCTCTGCCCGCTTGCCTGTCTGTTTGGCAGAAAGAGGTCTGATGATGGCCGAGACTTTGGACGCTCGAGTTCTCTTCTGATCTTTAAAGTTATTATTTTTCTTTCTCTTTAGATTTTGTGTTACCATATCTTGTTCCTTTTGTTATCCGGAAATGACTCTGTTCGGTTTTTTCGCCATCCTGATTTAACCTACCGAAGACATAAAATTTCCCGAGGATCAAGAAAAGCAAGTTTTATTCCAAAATGCTCCAAATTTTCATAAAGAATCAGATATTTTCTCTATCTTATTGTTATTTTTTATGTTTTCGGTTTTAAAAAGATAGGAGAGACATATATGGATGGGTATAAATGGGAGGGTTTAAGAACTTAAAACCGTACAATTTATGAAAAATTTGCATAAAAGATGACAATTTTGGACAACTTTTTAAACATAAAGAATTCTAGGATTCTCAACAGTTCATGGGTTAAAAACTCTATTGCCTGAAAGGTCAGCATATATTTTTAACCATTCTCCCCTTATAGGTACCCACTTTTCGATAAAACAATAGCACAGAGGGTTGCCATTTGATGAAAGGAACCGTTTTATTCTTATAAAGAAGATAAAGGTTCTTCCAACATTAATTTCAATCCGTAGAGGAGTTGATCCTTGGTAAAGGGTTTGGTCATATAATAATTGGCACCCAGATCATATCCTTTGAACATATCAGGATCTTCATTTTTAGCCGTTAGAACAATCACTGGGAGGTTTTTCGTTTTTGGATTCGATTTGACCTCTTTGATGACCTCCCATCCATCCTTTTTCGGCATCATGATATCACAGATGAGAAGGTCAAAATCATCTTCCCCCAGTTGTTCTATGGCCTGCTCCCCATCAGCGGCTTCCATTACCTCATAACCCAATTTGTCCAGGTGGATTCTTAAAAACTTGCGAATTACCTCTTCGTCATCTACCACCAGTATCTTTCTGCTCATACTTCAACCCTCCTTATTGGAAATTTAATTGTAAAGGTTGTCCCCGCTTGCTCTTTGCTCTCCACATCGATAGTCCCCTCATACTTGGTCACGATACGGTAAACGATATTTAATCCGAGGCCCGTCCCCTCACCGGGGTTTTTGGTTGTAAAGAAGGGATCGAAGATTTGGTTGAGATATTTCTGTGGAATTCCTACGCCATGATCGCTCACTTTCACCTCGACTGAATCTTTTAACGATCGGGTGGAGAGGACCAAATTCCCAGTTTGCCCGTCCATCGCCTGAAATGCGTTGGTGATTAGATTGGTGAACACCTGCTGAATCTCGCCGATGTTCGCCTGTATTTTTCCAATGGGTTGAAATTTTTTAATGACCTCCACCGAAGCCGGTTTAATCGCTAAACGAACCATCTTCAAAGACTCTTCAAGCACTTCGTTGAGATCCACAAGGCTGAGCTCTCCCTTCTTTGCCGCTCGAGAGTAGGATCTCAGTCCTCTGACGATTTCACTGATCCTTTGAGCACAATTCAGAATATCCATTAAATAACTTCTATTTTTAGAAGGATCTTCCTCCTCCAAAGCAACTTCTGCCATCCCAATAATGCCACTCAAAGGGTTGTTGATTTCGTGAGCCACACCAGAAGCCAATATCCCTATCCCCGCCAGCTTTTCTGACTGGATGAGTTGTTCATGAAGCCGTTGTTCTTCGGTAATGTCCTTCATATATTCAATGACTGAAATAAGATTCCCCTTTTCGTCAAGGATGGGGTAGGAGAAAATCTGCAATGTGGTATCCCCTTCTGAGGGCTTCATGATGGATGAAGCGGGTTGTCTGGTTTCGATGGTCACGGATATCGGGCACTTTTCGCAAGGGTTGGTTCTCTGAAAATAGACCTCATAACATTTCCGACCGAACAATTCTTTATATGTTAGTTTGTAATTTTCAATAACGGCTCTATTCACACGAAGAATTTGGTAATCAGGAGATTGGATGGAGAGTTTATCCTGAATCCCGTCGAAGATGGCCTCAAGATTTCTTTTACTTTGTCTGATCTTCTTTTCAAGCTTCCTCTGCTCTGTCAAGTCTCGAAAGATGATCTGATAAAAGGATTCATCCCCTAAATCAATTCTTTTGGTAGATAAATCCACTTCCAATAATGACCCGTCCTTCTTCATTAAGGACAGACAGTCAGCCCTTCCCTCCCCTTTCTCAGTAACTTCCTTAAAGTAGTCCCTCGCTTCCTCCATCTCCTCAGGTACGAATAAATCGAAGACCTCCTTTTGAAGGAGTTCCCCTTTTGTGTAACCCATCGCCTTTTCTACTTCTCTGTTGACATCAACAATGATCAACTGAGGATTTCGTAAGAGGAAAATGCCATCGTTGGCATTCTCAAAGAGGCCTTGATATTTGTCCTCAGAGATGGTGAGCTCATGACGTTTCTCTCTCGTTAAGGTTTGAACGATATATCCATAGAATGCCGTCATGATGAATATGAAAGGAATACGAAGGGTGTAGCTGCTACTATCTTCCGTAATCAAAAGTCCCCACGAATAGAGGAGAATTCCATAGAGAAGTGCCGTGATTCCTCCAATGACCATCAATAATTTAAAATTGCGGCTGATTGATGCAAAGATGATGATCAAGAAAAAAACCAGATAAAAATCTGTCGTCATCTTCTCTGAAAGATACATTCCGAATGAAACAATTCCAGTGTCAAAGAGGACTAATGGATAGAATAATTTTGTATTTGAAAACCATTTCTTTGGAACGAAAGTAAGGAAAATATTTGATAAGAGATACCCGACTATCAGGATGTAGCTTAAAGGGAGGTCTGTTACTCTCCCTCTACCAAACAGGATGAGGTAAGAGGTAACAATGATGGCCGTCCATCTGAGTGTTAAAATAACTTTTTTTCTGTCCTGGTCTTCCATCCTTTTTTACATCACTTACATTCGAATCCGCTGAAAAATGAAATTTATTTCGCTTATCTATCCATGTGGTGATAAAATGAGCAAAAAACATACCAATTTAGTGCCATTAAGAATACGGCCATATAAATGCTTTCTAACCATAAGGAATTTATTGACTTGTAATAGTTTCCTTCTCGCTCCACTTTTCTCCATTTTAACGGAATAATACCGATTTTTTCAATTCTTTGACATTTTGTCTGGACTGATAACAAAAAATGGAAAGGGGAAAGGAGAGATATAGAAGCTTGTAAAAAAAATGAAAATTGTATATAATCCATCCAAAATTAGAGCCGTCTATTTTTTTGATAATGGGAACAATATCAGAAAGTTCGACAGTTGTGGTGACGAAGGATCAGGTTTCCTGTGATTTATCAGGAGAAGCGGTCGTCGCACAATGAGTGGGAAATAATGGATAACATTTTTAAAATAATTATTACATACGCTTTCGTTTTAGTTTTTTTGCTCTCTCTGGGAATGGGAGAGGTTTATTCCCAAGGCAAACCTAAAGTAGAAAAAGGCCCTGAGATCAGATTAGGAGAGACCCGTTTCCAGACAAGGGAGATTGGATCACCTCCTTCTCAGCTTAAAATGTTAGAAATTCATATTGAAGTGATCAACCGCAGCCGCACATCTGCTGCACCACCAAATTCCATTAAGGTACTGGTCACCCCAAAAGAAGTGAAATTCTCAGAGGGAACCCCTGTAACCGAATTTGCTCTAAATCCGGAAGAGGTAACACTTAATTTTCCTCTTCCCCGTTCCACAGGTCGAGTGTTGATTTTCGGCTTTTCACTTCCCGAGAAAAAACCTGAATCAATCACTTTCGAAGTTCAAATTAATCCCCCGGATGGGGAAAAGAAGACGGTGACGTGGGAAGGCAGTGAACCCCGTTAGAAAGTCTTCGACTTTCCAATAGGGAGGTTCACACGGGGCATTAAACCCCGTGTTCGCTCTAAAAGGAATTATATCTTCATCCTCGCTGTAAGCAGCAGGGCTTTCTAACGGGGTGAAAATTAAATGATAGCAAGAGCCTCGATCTCTATATCGGCATTTCTTGGAAGTTTAGTTACCTCCACCGTTGACCTCGCAGGTGGAGAAGATGGAAAGTAAGTAGTATAAACCTCATTAACCTGATTGAAATTCGCAATATCTTTCAAAAAAATAGTGCTCTTGACCACGTTTTCCATCCCTAAACCTTGAGATTCCAATATCCCTTTAATATTTTCCAAACTCTGTTGAGTCTGTTTACAAATATCTCCTTTAACTAACTCCCCGGTTTTTGGATCGATGGGTATCTGTCCCGAGAGAAATAAAAAATTCCCTGCTTGAATGGCCTGAGAATATGGACCGATCGCCTTAGGTGCCTTTTCTGTTTGTATCACTTTTTTGCCCATTTCCATAACCTCCTTGTCACTTTCGGACCTGACCAAATGTTATTTATGGAATAATATGGATAAAAGGTTATGAGTAAAGTGTCATCCTGAGCAAGGCGAAGGATCTCTGACCTGCCCGCCGCACAACTATGGCAGGCAGGGATTCTTCACGGAGTTTACCCTGAGCTTCCTCTTTAGATTCTTCACTGTGTTCAGAATGACAAGAGACGAAGGGTTCAGAATGACATTTGTCATCCTTAGTCTTAACCTTTTACTCATTCCTCCAACAACTCGCAGACATCTGAGGCATCTCTCAAAATATAGTCCGCCCCTGCCTTCTCAAACTCTCCCTTCTTTGTCCTTCCCGTCAATACACCAATTGTCTTCATGCCCACCCTCTTCCCTGCCTGAACGTCAATGATATGATCTCCAACCATCACCGCCTCTTCCCCTGAAGTCTTCAACAATTCCATCACATAGGTCAGATGGTCCGGGTGGGGTTTGACCTTCTTGACGGAATTTCTCGAGACGAACACATCACAAAAATCATCAATGCCAGGGAAAACCTTTCGGACCGCATCCTCACAGTTCCGTGTAATGATCCCAATGTTGATTCCCTTCCTCCTTAAACTTTTTAATGTTGCCTCTGTTCCCGGAATCAACCTCCCTTCCTCCGCCGCCTTCATTTCAACTTCGTGAAGAATACGATGAGACTCCTGATAAAATGCCTCTGCACCAAGGGGATTCTTCTCCCACAGGATTTTATAAACCTCGTCAATGATCTCAAGGAGGTACTTCTCTTGAATTAATTCTTCTCCAATACCATAACGCTTCATCAAACCGAATATCCGGCCTCTCATGAGAGAGAAATCGATATTGAGGACAGCCAGTGTCCCATCAAAATCGAATACGATGGCCCTGATATAGTGAAGTCTACGCATAGATTTAAATGCTAAATGTCAAAATCTTAATGCCAAATGAATATCAAATGCTTAAATTTCAAATAAGTAAAGTTTGAACTTTGGAATTTGAACTTCATTTGAACTTTGACATGCTGCATTCAACAGTGAAGTGCAACACATGAGCCCAAAACTTCATTGGGCGTTTGGTAATTGAGGCATTTTCGTGGCCTCGTGTTAAGTAACGTTTCAACGCGTTTGACTTGTTCTTTGGTAACC
>Ga0315279_10006543_pt1 | contig 14687 bp, 16 predicted proteins | sample YL17G06_20_MG_FD_203694 | JGI IMG/M metagenome (GOLD analysis project Ga0315279, IMG submission 203694) | Sediment microbial communities from Yellowstone Lake, YNP, Wyoming, USA - YL17G06_20 | ecosystem: Environmental > Aquatic > Freshwater > Lake > Sediment | place: USA: Wyoming | collected... | reverse complement strand
ATGTAGTTTACGGGTGCGGGCCTGAGCAGATGCTCAAGAAAGTGTTTGAGATTTGCAAAAAAAATAAAGTTGAATGCCAGCTCTCCCTTGAGAGGTACATGCACTGCGGTTTTGGGGTATGCGGGAGCTGCGCAATAGACGGCCTTAGGGTTTGTGTTGATGGACCTGTGTTTTCTTCAAAACAGCTTTCAAAAATGAGTGAGTTTGGAAAGTTTGCGAGGCTGAAATACGGGAAGAAAGTTGGCTTGAACGAATATTACAACTGGAGGGAGTAGGTGGTTGCATGAGCAAGGAGAGTATTGCTGATATTCTATTGGATATCGGAGCGGTTACACTGAGCCCAGCAAAGCCCTATAGGTATGCATCCGGAATACTGAGCCCAATTTACACGGACTGCAGGCTGCTGATGTCGCATGTGAAGGAGAGGGAGAGTGTAGTGGATGCTTATGAGAAGGTGCTAAGAGAAGAAATTGGTTTGGAGAATGTTGATTGTCTGGCTGCTGTTGCATCCTCGGGGATACCGCATGCTGCATGGCTTGCGGAGAGGATAAAGAAGCCCATGGTGTATGTGAGGAAGGAGGAGAAGGACCATGGTAAGCAGAATTTGATTGAGGGGAAGCTTGAGAAAGGTGCAAGAGTTGTTGTGATAGAGGATCTAGTAAGCCAAGGTGGAAGCTCTCTGAGTGCAGTGAAATCGGTGAAAGCAGCGGGCGCGAAGCCTACTCATTGTGTGGTGGTATTCACCTACCAGATGCCCAAGTCTGCGGAAGGATTCAGGGAGGAGGGTGTGGAGCTCATACCTCTTACGGATATAACCACTTTAGTGAAGAGGGCAACTGCCAAGAAAATAATAAGCAGGGAGCAGGAAGGAATGGTTCTGGAGTGGACCAAGGACACTGCAGGATGGGGCAAGAAGAAGGGGTTTGAGTAGACTTGTTCTGCATTTGAATTTTAGAGCAAATAATTCATTAGAAAAGTTTATAACTAACTGAATACCAAATTTGTTTGATGTCTCCAAACTCAAATGGTGCTGCGGCTGCTGCTGAAGAGAAAAAGGAGGAGAAGAAACCACTCAAATTCCTGTTCGTTTCCTATGAAGGCTTGATTGGCGACTTGGCCTGGCAGGTGAAGAAGGAAGGAAGCGAGGTGAAGTATTATATCAGGGATAAACCTGAGAAGGATGTGTGCGATGGGTTTGTTGACAAGTGCGATGACTGGAAGGAGTTCAAGGACTGGGCTGACGTAATAGTTTTTGATGATGTGGGTTTTGGGCAGATTACCGAAGATTTGAGAAAGGAGGGGAAGCTAGTTATTGGTGGGTCAAATTATACGGACAGCCTTGAGAATGAGAGGGAATTTGGGCAGGATGAGCTTAGCAAGGCAGGAGTGAACACATTGCCGCATTGGGATTTTATTGGATTTGACGATGCCATTGAGTTTGTGAAGAAGAACCCGGAGAGGTATGTTATAAAACCCAGCGGCATGGCGCAGAACGAGAAGGAGCTTGTGTTCATAGGACAGGAGGAGGATGGCAATGACGTAGTAAACGTCTTGGAACACTATAAGAAGAGCTGGTCGAAGAAGATGAGCCTCCAGCTCCAGAAGTTCGTTCAGGGTGTGGAGGTTGCAATAGGCGCATTCTTCAACGGGAAGGATTTTGCACAGCCGATATTCATAAACTTCGAGCACAAGAAAATGTTCCCAGGCGGGCTGGGACCGAACACCGGCGAGATGGGCACTTCAAGTTTCTGGTGCCCTCCGAACAAGCTTTTCAACGAAACATTGCTGAAGATTAAGGATGTGCTTGCCGCCTCGGGATATGTCGGATACGTCGACCTTAATTGTATCGTCAACTCAAGGGGCATATTCCCGCTCGAATTTACGACGAGATTTGGATACCCAACGATAAGCCTGCAGATAGAGGGGATTACAAGTGAGTGGAGCACCTTCCTTAAGGAGCTGGCTGCCGGGCAGGCAAAAGAAGTTAAGACAAAGAAAGGCTTTCAGGTTTGCGTGGTTGTGGCAGTCCCGCCATTCCCCTTCACAGACCCGGCTGCCTTCAAGAAGTATTCGGAGGATGCTACTATATTGTTCAAAAAACCGAATTTGGATGGGGTGCATCTTGGAGATGTTAAATTTGTCGAGGATGATTGGAGGCTGGCTGGGCAGTCAGGTTATGCATTGATTGTGACCGGCTCTGGGGTTACCATGGATGACGCGAGAAAACAGGCATACTCAAGGGTGAAGAATGTGATGATTCCAAACATGTTCTACAGGACGGATATAGGGGAGAGGTGGAACCTGGACAGCGATATGCTGTATACCTGGGGGTATCTCTACTAGAGGAATGTATTTATACAACTGAGAAAAAATCCAATTGTGAGAAAATTTCTTTTTGTTCTGGCCGTATTAATGCTGTTCAACTTGGCACAGGCAGATATGCCAGCACCTCCACCAAGCACTTTCCACATTATCTTCAATGGCAGTAACGTGACTGACAGTGTTTTTTATGCAGCAACGCTCAACTGCTATAGCAATACATCATTGGCAGATATTAAGAATCAGACTGAAGTGAAGAATCCAAGCCTGTTTATTGAGGAATATGATGCTTCCCAAAACTGCACATGGTATCCTTCGTCTGAGGTGTGGGGAGAGGAATGCAGGGACAGTGTATGCTACTTCTACCTCTGGCGTGCTCCTGCCGGTGATTTTAGGCTGGTTGTGTACCTCCCCAGTATCAACAGAACATTTGTGAGTAGTACTGTGACGCGTAACAGCGTCTCGAGTGAATTCTTGGTGAACATATCCTCAAGTGGCAATGTGGTTATCGAGAAAATCAGAGAAATCCCCACACCATATTACAGGCCGTATATGCCTCCAGTTGATTATTCTACATTGCTTGAGTATGCGCTGGTATTGACTCTTGTGATTGAGTTAGCATCATCGTTAGTTTATATACATGTAAGAAGGTTGGATAAGATGGTACTTTGGAGCGTAGCATTGGCAAATATAATATCCGTCCCTCTTCTCTGGTTTTTCCTCCAGGTTGTCGGCGCGAATATGACGCTCTTCTGCTTCTGTCTCCTCTTTGGAGAGTTTGCGGTTTTCGTATTTGAAGCTCTTCTTATATTCCTTCTTAACAAAAAAAGAATCGGCATTGTTGACTCGTTTGCAATGAGCTTTATTAACAATGTTCTGAGTTTTGTTGCGGGTATAGTGCTCATTTTATTTATTTCTATTATTTAGGTCGCATATCCTGTCGTAGTTCATCCTTACCCTTCTTAGTATTTCAACGATGGCAAGCCCGAAGCGCTTTACCTTCCAGAATGAGACGCGTGACTTGCCGTGAATGTTGCCCTTTATGGGAAGATTCAAAGAAAATGTAGGGTATTTCTTGCCGTAGACCTTGGTTTCGTCCAGATGCCCTGTCTTGAAACCAACCTTTAGCTTGGGGATGCGCCCCAGGACTTTCCTCAACTCCCTCTTATTGACATTCTGGGGCCATTCGACGTTCACATCAGACTTCTTGGCAGCCTGGGTGACATCTATTGCAATGTAGAGAGCGCGCCCTTCCCTGCGCATCACTTTCTTTGCACCCTCCATATCAATTTCCTCCCCGTTGGTGAAGTAGAATTTTATTTTCTTGTCCTTGACTCGCGGTATGACGGAGCGGAGGACTGCCCCGACGCATACAACATTGTCCAGATTGCCTGAGAAGTACCTCCTTCCCTTCTTTCTGAAGAATTTCACTCGCGCAGCCTTCCAGATAACGTCGCAGTGGGTTGATACTATAATCTTGCCATCGTTAGACATGAAAACCAGTTTCGTCTGTATTGCTCAGGCTAGGGTTTTAAACCTACCCCGCAAGCCTTTTGAAGGGATTACTTCAAGTGGGAGAGCAGGCTCTTGAAGATCAGTATCCCCGCCATCTCTCCCTTAAAATCCTTTCTAGTCCAGTCCGGGTGCTGGTGGGAGAAGCAGGCATCCTCAGCATGTGGCATGAAGGCAAGCACATTGCCGTCAGGGTTGCACACTCCTGCTATATCCGAGAAAGCCCCATTCGGATTCAGGGGGTATTTTCCTTCTGCAGCTCCTCCATCCTCGCCACAGTAGCGGAATACTACCTGGTCGCTCCTGTCAAGAGTCCTCAGCAGCCCATTCTCTTCGTTCTTTGGGAGAAGGAATCTGCCCTCCCCGTGCGCAACAGGCACGCGCATGACTGCACCGTGGGGGATGTTTTTTGTGAAAAGGCAGTTGCCCCTTGAAAAATTCTTCAGATGGACCCACCTGCACTCGAATTTTGAGGATGCGTTGACTCCCATTGCGGCTTCGGGGTACTCGCTTATCCCACGCAGGCCGGGTATTAGGCCTGCCTCGACAACCACCTGCATTCCGTTGCATATTCCCAGAATTGGCCTTCCCTCGTCTGCTATTTTCCTGAAATCCGAGGATAGTTTGTAGATGAGCTGCTTGGCCCAGATGGCGCCCGAGCGTATCCTGTCACCGTAGGAGAAGCCTCCCGGGAAGATGAACGCATCGTAGTCGAGCAGGCTCTTCCTTCCCCTTATGAACTCATTCATGTGGACTACTTCCGAGGCTGCCCCCAGGTAGGAGAGAATTTCGTGGGTATCGTAATCCCTGTTTGTTCCCGCAACTCTCATGATGCAGATGCGCTTCATACAATCACTTCAATGGCTCCTGCCAGGTTTTCCTCAGCTTCTCAAGCTGTTCTGCTAGGATAATTTTTCCTCCTTTTACAACTACAGCAAATTCCTTCAGCTTTGTGGTTCTGCCTATCCTGCAGAAAGGTGCTCCTTTCATGAGCTTTTCGAAACTTCTCCGCTTTGAAGGTGCGACTTCAACCAAGAAACGCGAGTTGGATTCTGAGAATAGCAGGAAGTCTTCCCTCTCTTTTGAATTGAGCTGCCGCAAGTCAAGCTTTATTCCTATGTCTCCTGAGAAAGCCATTTCGGCAGCAGCAACTCCCAAGCCGCCCTCTGACAAATCATGGCAGGAGAGCAGCAGACATTTGTCAACGGCAGAGGTTACTTTGCTGAAAACCTTCTTTGCTTTCTCCGGGTTTACTTTGGGTACTGATGCTCCAAGCTGTTTGAAGAGCGAGTAGTAGGAGGAGCCTCCAAGCTCCTTGCGGGTTTCACCAATCAGGTAGATGAAGCTGTCTGGCTTCTTGGCATCCATTGTGACTGCCTTCCTTACATCGGGCATGATGCCAACTGCGGATATGAGCAATGAAGATGTAATGGGCTTGCCTGCAGATTCATTATACAGGCTATCCTTTCCGGAGATGAAGGGAGTTTTGAAAGCAAGAGACATGTCCCTGCATGCCTTGCATGCTTCAACCAAGCCATAGGCAAGCTCCGGCCTGTTGGGGGAGCCCCAGCAGAAGTTGTCAAGAAGAGCTATTCTCCTTCCCCCGACTGCTATGTTGTTCCTTATTGCCTCGTCGATTGCAGAGGCGGCCATTGCATAGCAGTCAATTTTTCCGTAGTTTGGATTGAAGCCGTTGGAGAGCACAGCCCCCTTCCACGAGCTGGGGAGTGGTTTGAGCACAGCTGCATCCCCGGGTCCATCCACGAAAGCGCCCTGTAGTGGTTTTATAACTGTGTGACCCTTCACCTCGTGGTCATATGTGTGAATTACACTCTCCTTGCTGGCCGTGCCTGGCAGTGAGAGAAGTTTGAGCAGAATTTCTCCGAGGTTTTTCGGTTGCTTGAAGTTTGGTTCTTTGAGCTTTGTCTTGGGCTTTCTTACTTTGGTAGTCGCAAATAGAAGCTGGTAGAGGAAGTCGGTTGAGAGGTTTGCAACCGGCGTATCCTTATACAGGACTACTATCTGCTTTGAGTCATTAAAACGCCCGATGACTGTTGCTTCAACATCCTCATCCTCAAAAACTTCCAGGGCTCTTTCAAGATTTGCCTCTGGAACTGAAAGCAGCATCCTTTCCTGCGATTCGGATACCCATACCTCCCAGGGGGCATTTATCGGGTATTTCAGCGGCACTGTCTCGAGCTCAACCGTCGCACCGCATCCAGAGCGCTCGGCCATCTCGCTGACTGCGCAGGAGACTCCGCCTCCCCCCAAGTCCGTTACTGCGGATGCAAGCCCCTCGTCCCTCACCCTGAGGATTGCCCTCTTCAGTTTCTCTTCCTCAATAGGATCCCCGATCTGGACAGCAGAGCGCGAGGACTCCTCTGATGTCTCTGTAAGCTCGGCTGATGCGAATGTCACTCCATGTATTCCATCCTTGCCTGTCCTGCCTCCTGCGAGCAGTATGCACTCCTTGGGCTTTGTGTTCTTTATGAATTTGTTTACGGGAAGCAGCCCGAGGCAGCCGCAGTAAACCAAGGGGTTGCCCAGGTAGCTCTCATCAAAATGAATGGAACCATTGACTGTGGGGATGCCCATGTTGTTGCCGTAGGCGCCTATGCCTGCAACAACTCCATTGTATAGGTAGCGGGGCGATTTTATTCCTTTTGGAATTTTCTTTTCAGGGAAGTCAAGCGGTGCGAAGCAGAGCACATCCATATTTGCAATGGGGTCTGCCCACACCCCGAGTATGTCCCTTATCACACCACCGACTCCGGTGGATGCGCCCCCGAAAGGTTCCAAAGCAGAAGGATGGTTGTGCGTCTCAACCTTGAATGCCAAAGCGTGCTTGCCGTCAAAGTCCACTATGCCCGCATTGTCCTTGAAGACAAGCTTGCACCAGGGGAGGTTCAGCTCCTTTGTCGCCTTCATTATGGTGTTCTTCAGCAGTCTTGTTGCAATTGTCTTTCCCTTGGGGTCCCTGAAATTCCCTCTGAGGGTTTTGTGGCAGCAGTGCTCGGACCATATCTGGGCGATCATCTCCAGCTCAACATCTGTTGCGTCCCTTGCCAGCTGTATGTAATGCTCCTTTATTTTCCTCATCTCAGCCAGAGAAAGGGACAGGCATCTCTCCAAACTTATCCTTTTCAAGTCAGAATCCTCAGCCTCACGTATCTTTATGAATTGAAGTTCGAATGGGAAGCCAGATTTCTTGTAGAGCATCCTACACCTCACAACTTCATGATGGAGTAGTTCTGTATGATGGGGTTGGAGAGAAGCTTCCTGCACATCTCGTCAACCTTCTTCTCATCGCAGGAGCAGTCTATCACGTATGTCTTTGAACTCTTGACATCTGAGACTTTGAAGCCAAGTGTCTTCAAAGCATTGAGGGTTGCCTTTCCCTCCGCATCCAGCACGCCGGGCTTGTAGGTCACCTCAACCTTGTACTTTGCCATAGGTTCACCAAAACTATTTGGGTCGAGTATATTTATTAAGGTAATCGCACTGCTCAAAGCACATCATCTAGCCATACCTGGCAGTTGGAAAAAATAAAATCAGTAGGGTGTGCACTGCTGGTTCTGGCTGCAGTAATAGCCAGAACAGCATTCAGAACTGCTTGCGCAATAGCCTGTCGAGCAGGCTGTGCAGTAGTAGTTGGAGCATTGGTAGCCTTGGCAGCAGTCTGAATTGGTGGTGCAGCTTCCAGAAGTCGCGCATGTTGAGCAGATTCCATAGTTGCAGCTAAGTCCGTAGCAGCACTCAGTTGTATTAGTGCATGTTTGGCTTGTTGTCTTGCATGCCTGGTAGGTGCAGTAGCCGTTTGAACCGCAGTAGTTGCTGCAGCACTGAGAGTTTGTTGTGCAGCTTCCCGCAGTTTCGCACGGAGTGCAGTAGTAGTTGGGGCTGCAGTAATAGTTACCGCAGCAGTCAGTGTCATTGCTGCAACTTCCAGATGTTTGGCAGGTCTGCCGCACTACGCAGTAGCCATTGGTGCACTGGTACCCGGTGCAGCAATAAGAGTCATTTTCACAGGGGTTGCCGAGAGTTCTACAAGGCGGCAGGCACTGGCCGTCTCTGCAATCATAGCCCTGACAGCACTGGCTGGTGTTTGTGCAGGAGCCGTACTCATACACGCATGTTGGCCTTACAACACAGTAGCCGTTGGGGCTGCAATAGTAGCCTGAGCAGCAGTCTGAATCCACGGAGCAGACTCCGGATGTTTTGCAGGGAATCTTGCATTCTCCATCGGAACATGCCATGCCTGAGCAGCAGTCCGAAGTTGAGTTGCAGGATCCGTTTAGTGAGGAGCATTGCACAGCACAGTATTTGTTGGAGTTGCAGTAATAGCCCGAGCAACAGTCCGAGGAGAAGTTGCATTGCCCGGAAGTAGCGCATGGTTTCTGCGAGGTGCAGTTGTTGTTGACACAGTAAAGCCCGGCACAGCAGCTGCCGTAGTCGATTGTTATTGGTACGTCATTTGAGTATTTCGTTACATTGCCGCACAACTGGCTGGTTCCGATGCATGTTTGCGCTGGTGAGCAGTAGCCATCGAGGCATTGATAGGGAGAGCAGCATTCTCCATAGTATGTCTGCGACCCGCCAGTGAAGTTGGTTGGCCCGTAGCCGCACAGGTTGCCCTTGTCGTTGCAGGTGGTTGTACTCTTGCAAACTCCGTTGGTACATGTGAGTCCCTCGCAACAGCCTCCGCTGTTTGTTAGATTACTCTCATTTGTTTGATAGATGCAAGTTGAACCTTCCGCTCTGCATACGGAAGTTGGGTTGCAGTAGCCGTTTACACATCGGTAGCCATTGCAACATTCCCCGTAGTAGTCCGGTATTGGGTGGGAAGTAGGAGACGGTCCTGTCCCGCAGAGCTGGTTGTCTACCATGCAGACCTCGCCGGGGTTCCTGCAGTAGCCTCCAACACAGGTAAGCCCGCTGCAGCATTGCTGGTACTGGCTGGTCAGATTCGACCCGGTAAGCGGCATTATGTAGCCGCATGTCTGACCATGCTGGGAGCATGTTCCGCTCTCGCATGTGGTTCCCGGCGGGGAGAGGAGGTTGGAAAGGAAATCGCATGGCCTGTTGAGGGCGCAGAAGAGCAGGAAGATTACTAACGCGCCGATAAGAAAGCCGACAAACAGGAACATAAGATGCCCTAGAGTTTCACCCATAATTCCACCCGAATTCATTATATTTGTTGTTTATAAATACCTTATGGTAACGGAAGCTAGATGATGCGTGAGTGCTATGTTGAATTTCGTGCTCTTTGACTATGATGGGACTCTGCTTGACTCCACTGCAATAACCTACGAGAGCTTCAAGGAGGCGTTTGGCGAGCTGGGTTATGGGGATTTGGGCCTGGAGTTCTTCAGAAGGGAGTTCTCTATGAACCATCATGATATGTATAAGAAGATGGGTGTGGGGGAAGAGGATGTGAGGAGGGTGGAGGATATCTGGTGGGGTTATTGGAATGAGATGAGGGGGGATATCAGGCTATTCCCGGAGACCATCCCAACTCTCGAGAGACTGAATTCTTCGGGGATAGGTGTGGGATTGGTGAGTGATGGAAAAGGAAGCAGGATAAGAGATGATTTGGAGAAGTTTAGTATCAGGAAATACTTCTCGGTTGTGGTTGTAAGGGAGGATGTTAACGAGAACAAACCATCGCCAAAGGGTTTGTTGATAGCCCTCAGCAGGATCAAGAAAATGGGAGCGGAGTGTATTTATGTTGGGGATAGAATTGAGGATATCAGGGCAGGGAAAGCTGCAGGTGCGACAACCGGATGTGTTTGCAATGGAATGCATCGACTGGAATGGCTGATGGAGGAGGAGCCTGATTTTGTGTTCAAGGATGTGAGCGGCGTTGTGGATATTTTTTGATTATTGAAATTGCTTCAGCACGTTCGGTATCTCGTTCATCAGGTCTGACGCAATGAAGGAATAGCCATACTTCCTCTTTGCAAGGTTGCCGGCTGCGCCGTTGATGTAAGCAGCCATGCACGCAGCTTCAAAGGCAGAATGTTTCTGGGAGAGCAACGCACATGCAATGCCTGCGAGCGTGTCTCCTGTCCCGCCAACAGTCATGCCAGGGTTGTGTATGTTGTTGAACAACAGCCTGTCTCCATCTGATATTATGTCAGGCCTTCCTTTCAGCAGGATGGTTGCCGAGAGTTCCTTTGCCGTCTTTTCGATGAGCATTATCCTCTCCTTTAGGTTTTCGGGTGTGCGCACTCCTGTCAAGCGCGAGAATTCGGCCATATGGGGGGTGTAGAGCAGTTGTTTTGAGTTTGTTTTCAGATTCGGCTGGACGCAGTCTGCATCTACGACAAGCGGCTTGTCCCATCTCTTAATCAATTCAGAAGCAGTTTTCAGAACGCCAGGCTGCTTTGTGAGGCCGTTGCCTATCACCATTGCATCTGTTCTGGAGCGCAACTCATCAAATAGGGGCAGTGCCTTCTCGTTTAGGTATTCCCCTCCGTACGCCCATATTATTAGGTCTGGGTAGTGCGGCGCAATGAGTTTTGAGATGTATTCTGGGGTGAGCAGGTACACCAGATCCGCGCCTGTCTTGAAGGCGGACATTGCAACTAGGAGCGGGGAGCCGAAATAAAGCCTGCTGCCTCCTGCAACAAGGACCCTGCCGTTCTGTCCCTTGTGCGAAGTGACGAGTCTCTTCCTGAGATGTGTTTTGAGGTAGCTCCTGGTGACATACATATAAGTAATAATTACCGGCAAGGGTATTAATTTTTATGTGAGTTTGCTGAATATATTTTGGTTTAGATGAAAGTCCTCGGAATATGCGGGAGCAGGAGGAAAGGCGGGAATTCGGAGATTCTGTTAAAGGCAGCCCTCGCCAAGGCAAGGGAGAAAGGTGCTGAGACAGAGTTTATAGGCTTGTATGACGAGGAGATTGAGTTCTGTGATGGATGCTGTGAATGCGATTCAAGTGGAGTATGCCGCTTGAATGATGATATGGAGTGGGTTATAGAGAAGATACTTGCTTCTGATTCTATAATATTTGCAACGCCTACTTATTTTGGTGATGTGAGCGGAACAATGAAAAACTTCCTTGATAGGCTCAACCCAGCAGGCATAGGGAGGAAGATGAAGGGGAAGAGGGTATGCATCATTGCTGTTGGCGCAGGAGACCCGAAGCTGATTTACAGGGCTACAGAAACTATTAAGCTGTTTTGTGAGTGCCAGTTGATGGATGTAGTCGCAACGATGCAGGCGAAAGCGTACAAAGTCGGTGAGATGGGTGAGGAGAAGGTAAAGGAAGCTGAAAATTTGGGAGAGAAAATTGTGGGTGGTTGAGGGGGACACCAGAATTCCACTATTTTGGCTTTGTAACTTCTTCTATACTTTCAACCCGTGCCTTGTAGACCTCTACGTATCCTTTGAAGCTCAGGAAGAATGCATCCGCCTCCTTCTCCAGATCATCATCGACCTGAATGACGGATTTTGTCTTCCATGGTTTGCTTCCAACTCTGGATTTCCCCAAGTGGTAGTAGAAGCGTCTTTTTAGTGTGTTGTAATTCTTTGCTCCTTTTATCTTTAAATCAAACATGTATAATAACATCATGTAACCATGGTTACATAGGTATATATATTATTATTGAATGTATTTTTATTTTTATTATTATTATTATATGCGTTTTTTGCTTGTGAATTCCGCTATTCTATACCACTGTCTTCCTCTATTTTTTGCGACGGTGCTTCAGAAGTGAATATCTTAAAATAAGTGCCAAAAACACATAGAAAGAGGAATAGTGGAAGTATGGGGTGGGTCCCCCTAACATTATTATACCCAAAACCAAAATATCCTCATGGAAGTGGAGCTGGCTCCGGATATCCAGGAAAGGGTAAACAAGATAATCCAAACCCTCAATCTAGACTACATAAACTCACTGAGGATAATCTGCATGCGCTCAAAAAAATCAACTGCGAATGCCTACGCGAGGATATGGAACCTCCCGCAAATATGGCAGAAAGCTCTTGACATCAGAACATATTACGTGATTGAAGTCCTGTCGGAAAACTTTGACCACCTGCCGGAAGAACAAAAAACCAAAGTCCTGATCCACGAGCTCATACACATACCGAAAACATTCAGCGGCGCGTTGAGGCCTCATGCCTATTTCAACTACAGGATAGACGAGAGGACAGTTAACGAGTTCTATCAGAAGTACCGCGATTCCCTGAGCAGCTCAAATGATAAATAGAAGGAAAGAACAAAGAGAGCTCCGCACGAGAAGAAAACCACCCAATAACCCCACAACTTCACAAGCACACCTGCCGCGATCAAACATACCGCATTCGATAAGTTTGGCGGAGTGTGGAGCAGTGCGATATCGCTTGACACGTTCCTGCTCCTCCCTGTAGAATTGAAGACCAGCGCCTCCCAGAGTGGCGTTGCCATCCCATCCCCGATACCCATGACCGCCATCAGAGGCAAAGCCCAGGCGCCATCCAACAAGGGCAGCAGAACTCCCCCAACAAGGAAAGCGAGGGCGCCCATCCACATCGCTCCCTTGCCCCACCTCATTTTCATATAAAGAAATGTTGTGATAGCGCTTGTTGTATAGTAGAGCGCAATTGCGACCCCTATCAACCAGTAGTCATAGCCTATATCCTTCAGGAAAAGCGGGAAGATTAGCGAGAGTGGAATCGCGGTTGCAACAGACTGGGGTATCATGACCAAACTAGTCCTCTTTAACACCTCATTCTTCCTCCTGAAATCCAACTGCCCGAAGATTTCCTTAATCCTTATCTTCGACCTTCCCCCTCCCTCAACCAGGAAGGAGACGGAGAAAAGGATAACCCCGAGAATGATGAAGAAAACAAGCGCAGTATCGAACGGATAATTATTGAGCAGCACCCCGGCCGCTATTATGCCCATGGCGGCAGCCCCAACCCTTATCGCCTGCGTCCTTGACATCTCGTCAACAGCCTTCCTGCCGCTCCTCCTCATGAAAACGGCAGTCCTGTTCACAGACCACATCGCCCCGTTCCTCACCCCCTCAAACATCTTTCCGATGGAGAAGAGAAATGGGCTGCTCGCAACCAGATAGATGAGGACCGAGACAATATTCATCGCCCCGTTCAATATGAAGAACTTCCTCACGCCCACCTGGTCGGACATGGCTGCGAATATGCTTCTTGAAACAACAAATATAACTGGCGACATGGACACGACCAGCCCGATCTGCACGACATCAACGCCTTTTGCAACCAGAAGCAGGGGTATGATTATCGACAATGCGTTTGTGATGAATGCATCTAGGAAGTTTATAATCCTCAGCTCATCCATCCACTCACTCTTCCATACTCTCAAAAATCCTTACCGCCCTGTCCCTTGCTTCCCCGTCCATCTTGACAAGGACCGCTCCCTCGTCGGGCTGTCCGTACACAACCAACGCGCCATCAGGTGCGTACATCATGACAACAAGCGCAGCAAGATCCTCCTCGCCCTTGACAAGTATCTTGCCCTCCCCCTTCTCAATTGCACACTTGACACTTTCAACTAACTCATCCATTATGACTCCGGCCCGGTTGTGCACTATTACCTCTCCATCATCAAATTTGCTAAGCGCATCCCTAACACTGCCGATAACATCTCTCCTCTTTATCCTCAAGTCATATACCACAATATCTGGGGTTATGCCCGCCCGTATAAGAGAATAGGAGCAGTCATCACCGATTGTTATGAGCATACCCTTCCTCTTCTTCAACGCTGAGATCAGCTCTTCGTTGCTCAGTACTTTTCCAAAAGGTCTACGGAGCTCAAGCCTCAAACTTTCCGGTAGCTTTCTCATGTGATAACCTTCGATAAACTATTATATATGCCTAACTCAGCAATTTGACGCCTGCTTTACTACCCACGATTACCACCGAGACTTTCTCACTAAATATTCCCGTTTCTATAACGCCTGGAATGCTTCTGAGAAACACATCCACACTCTTCGGGTTGTTTATCTTCACAAAACAAGCATCAATAATAACATTCCAGTTATCTGTTATAAACTTCCGCCCCTTTTTCATTCTAATTTTCTCCTCCATTCCCAACTTTTTTAATTCCCTCCTCACCTGTTCCACTGCAAAAGGGGAGACCTCAAGAGGTACCCACCCACTCAACTCCCCCCTCAGCTTGCTCTCATCAACAATCACAATGAACCTTTTTGCTCCGTAATCCACGATTTTCTCCCTTAACAGAGCGCCGCCGTACCCCTTAATCAGATTTAACCTCATATCAACCTGGTCGGCTCCATCAACTGCCAGATCAACTTCCTTTACTTCATTCAATTTCCTGACAACAAGGCCTGCCTTCTTTGCGACTTTCTCTGTCCTCACAGAAGTGGGCACGCACACAATCTTCATCTTATCCCCCTTCACCTTCTTCCCGAGCAGCTTTATGAAAATCTCAGAAGTCTTCCCGGTGCCCAGCCCCACAACCATGCCGCTCTTCACAAACTCCACAGCCTTCTGAGCTGCGTTAAACTTCCCATCCATGATTATCCTTTTTAAGCATCAAATTAAAAAATACATATATGAAAGCCCTGTTTGTTGACGTGAGCTACAGGACAAGAGGCTCAAAACCCGTGCTCATACTCGTCCTCAAGGGAAAGAGGTTCTTCAGAATCCACGACTCATCATTTGAACCCTACTTCTACCTGCACAGCGATGATTTGGAAGGAGCCAGCAAAGCAGTTGAGCAGATTTCTGTTGAAGATAATGGCAAGCTTGTTAAGGTAAAGAGAGTTGAAAAAGTCAAAAAAACCCTCTCGGGCAAGGAGCAGGAGCTTCTCAGGATAGTGTGCCACCACCCCAACGAGGTTCCGGTGCTGAGGGAGGAGGTT
>Ga0315279_10006542_pt1 | contig 14690 bp, 8 predicted proteins | sample YL17G06_20_MG_FD_203694 | JGI IMG/M metagenome (GOLD analysis project Ga0315279, IMG submission 203694) | Sediment microbial communities from Yellowstone Lake, YNP, Wyoming, USA - YL17G06_20 | ecosystem: Environmental > Aquatic > Freshwater > Lake > Sediment | place: USA: Wyoming | collected... | reverse complement strand
ACAATGTCGTTGAACGTTCGGATTCAAACCTGGACATGGTCCGTACCGAAGTCCGGAGCGCCCATGGCAATTCGCACCTGGGTCACGTTTTCGACGACGGCCCAGAACCGACCGGCCTGCGCTATTGTATAAATTCCGCGAGCCTTCGTTTTATTCCCAAGGCGGACTTGGAAAAAGAGGGTTACGGAGAATACCTTAAGATATTCGCGGATTGATTGACTCCGTATGCGCAACGGTTATAATATTCCGATGAAACCCGTCCTGGTGGTCAGTAAATGCCTGAGTTTCGGACGATGCCGCTACAACGGCGAAACGCTGTCCGATCCAACGGTCGAAAGCCTTAAAGAACATGTTGATTTTATTCCGGTCTGCCCGGAAATGGAGATCGGGCTCGGCGTGCCGCGCGACCCGATACGGATCGTTCGCGACCGGGCAAGGCGGGTTCTTTACCAGCCCGCCACGGGTCGGGATCTGACGAGTGCGATGCGTTCGTTCGGCGCCGCGTTCCATGCTCGTTTGCCCGAGGTTGATGGATATATATTGAAATCCCGGTCGCCATCTTGCGGGCCGGCTGACGTCAAAGTGTACGCCGGTTTTAACGTCAATGCGAAGCCGCTCGCCGGCGCCGGTTTTTTCGCGGTCATCTTACGCCGGTCTCGTCCCGGGATCCCGCTCGAGGACGAAGAGCGGCTGAAGGATCCCTTAATCCGTGAGCATTTTATCGCCCGGATCTTCGCCCGGGCTCGGCTCCGCACCCTGCTCAAAACGGGTCGTGTCCGTGACCTCGTGGAATTCCACACCCGTAACCGGAAGCTCCTTTTCGGCGTCAATCCGGTCCGGGCGAGGACGCTCGACCGGATCGTCGGCCACCGGGGGATATCCGGCCGGCGCGGAATGCGCGCGCGGTACCAGGAGGAGCTTGACCGGTTGTTCCGGCGGCAATATTGACAGATATGCAATATTCAGTATAATAAAGGTTGAGACAAAAAAATGCTTCAGAAAGTTCTTGGTAAAATATTCGGTACCCAAACCGAACGCGATCTCAAGGGGTTGTGGCCCAGGGTCGAAGAAATCAACGAGTTTTACGCAAAATTCAAGGACATCGATCTCGGTAAAGCATCCGAAGGTTTGAAAAAACGTTTCGCCGACGGCGAAGACCTGGATGATATGCTGCCCGAGGCTTTCGCGTTGGTCAAGGAAGCCTGCCGCCGTTTGGTCGGCAAAAAATGGCCGGTGGTCGACATTGAAACTCAATGGAATATGGTGCCTTTCGACGTCCAACTCATCGGCGGGATCGTGCTCCACGAGGGCAAGATCGCGGAGATGAAGACCGGCGAAGGGAAAACCCTGGTCGCCACCATGCCCCTATACCTCAACGGTCTCAGCGGTCGGGGCGCGCATCTCATCACCGTCAACGATTACCTGGCACGCCGGGACCGGGAATGGATGGGACCGGTTTATGAATCGCTTGGCCTGACCGTCGGGGTTCTCCAGCAGGGAATGGATAACCAGGCGAAGAAGGCCTTATACAACTGCGACATCACCTATGGCACCAACAACGAGTTCGGTTTCGACTACCTGCGTGACAACATGGTCTGGAACCTGGCGGATAAAGTCCAACGCGGCCATAATTACGCGATCGTCGACGAGGTAGACAGCATCCTGATCGACGAGGCGCGAACCCCGCTCATCATCTCCGGTGCGGTCGAGCACGAAACCAAGGGTTTTGACGAACTGAGTCCGGTCGTCCAGCGTCTTAATTCAGCGCAAACCGTACTCGTCAACCGGGCCGTCGCCGAGGCTAAAAAACTGCTCGATGAGGGCCAGGATAAAGAGGCGGCGCTCAAGCTGATGCAAGCCCGGCGGGGTCTGCCTAAGAACCGTCAGCTGCTCAAGCTCGAGCAGGAATCCGGGGTGAAAAGACTGATCGAGGAGACCGAGCTCAACTTTATCCGGGAGAAGAGTTTTGCCAAGGTTGATGACGAGCTCTTTTTCGTTATCGACGAAAAACAGAACCTGATCGACCTGACCGAGAAAGGCCGGGAATTCATTTCGCCCAACCAACCGGAAATGTTCGTCCTGCCGGATCTGAGCGTGACGATCGGCACCATCGACAAAAATCCCGATCTCTCGCCCAAGGAGAAGATGGCCGGCAAGGAGCAGGCCTACGCCGAATACGCGAAGAAAAGCGAGGTTCTCTCAAACCTCCGCGCCCTGCTCAAAGCTTACTCGTTGTTCGAAAAGGACGTGGAATACGTCGTCCAAGAAGGCAAGGTTGTGATCGTCGACGAGTTCACCGGCCGCCTCATGCCGGGGCGCCGTTTTTCCGATGGGCTCCACCAGGCCCTCGAAGCCAAGGAGCGGGTCCGGGTCCAAGAGGAGACCCAGACCCTGGCGACGATCACGATCCAGAATTATTTCCGCATGTACCGGAAGCTCGCGGGCATGACCGGTACCGCGGCCACCGAAGCTAACGAATTCTGGCAGATCTATAAACTGGACGTAGTCGAGATCCCGACCAAGGAACCCGTCCGCCGGGTTGATTACGAAGATATCATTTACCGCACAAAACGCGAGAAGTACAACGCGATCATCGACGAGATCGTCCGCTGGTATGAACGGAAGCGGCCGGTCTTGGTCGGCACAACTTCGGTCGACGTCTCCGAGGTGCTATCCCGGCTGCTCCAACGCCGGGGGATCACCCACGAAGTCCTTAACGCCAAACACCACCAGCGCGAGGCGATCATCATCACCAGCGCGGGCCAGGCGGGATCAGTGACGATCGCCACCAACATGGCCGGCCGGGGCACCGACATAAAACTGGGCACGGGCGTGGTGGGTTGCAGCCCGTGCTGCATCGAATGCCTGAGCGGAGATTGCCGGCAGTGCGTCCACGCCGAGAAAAAGGAGTGCCTGGGCGACCTGCCTTGCGGCCTGTATATCATCGGCACCGAGCGCCACGAAGCGCGCCGGATCGACAACCAGCTCCGGGGTCGAAGCGGCCGCCAGGGCGATCCCGGTTCTTCGCGGTTCTTCCTTTGCCTCGAAGACGACCTGATGCGAATTTTCGGATCGGACCGAGTCGCTGACATCATGGACCGGTTCGGCGGGCAGGAACAGAAACCCCTGACCCATCCTCTGGTCTCGCGCGCGATCGCCAACGCCCAGAAGCGCGTCGAAGAGAACCATTTTGAGATCCGCAAGCACCTGCTCGAATACGACGACGTCATGAACAAACAGCGCGTCGCGATCTACGAGCAGCGCGACGAGGTGTTGAAGGGAGAAAACATCAAAGCCCTCGTCGATAAATATTTCGAGGACGCGATCGAGGATATCATCATCAAATATACCGATCCCAAGCAGCCGTCCGATGGTTGGGATTGGGACAGCCTGAAAAACGAATTCAACCTGCTTTTCCTGACCGACATCGTCATTCCCCGGGAACGGATGGAAAGGATCCGCCAGGAGGAAGCGCTGGACCTGTTCCTGGAAAGAGCCCGGGAGCGTTTCGCTTATCGCGAAAAGGAACTCGGGCCCGAGGTGTTCCCCGAATTGCTGAAATTCGTCCTGCTCGGGACGATCGACAACCGATGGCGCGACCACCTTTACGGCCTGGACGCCCTGCGGGAAGGGATAAACCTCCGCGCCTACGCTCAGAAGGACCCGCTGATCGAATACAAGCAGGAATCCTTTAAGATGTTCGACGAGTTGCTGCGGGATATCGCCCGGGACGCCTCGGCGCTGATCTTCCGCGCCCAACCCGGACCCGTCCAGCGCCGGCCGGTGGCGACCCGCGAGTACAAGCCGAACGCCGACGTCAAGCCCGGCGCGCCGCCCTCAGCCGTCCCCGAAGCGCCGGTCACCGCGGAAAAGAAGGTCGGCCGGAACGATCCCTGTCCCTGCGGCAGCGGTAAAAAGTATAAGAAATGCTGCGGGAAAAGCGCCGCGTGAAGCCCTACCAGGCCCACCTTTTCGCCGATGATTCGAAACCGCCGACCGGCCTGCCCGAGGACCCGATTTTCGTGCGCGAGGACCGGCGTTACCTCAATTTTTCATCCCTGGATTGTTTTCACCTGCGAAATAACGATTACCTGAAAGAAGCCGCCAAGCTGGGCATCGACGCCCAGGGCTTGACGGGCGCCGACGACCGGAACGACTCCGAGGACCAGTTGAAAAAAGCCATGGCCGAGTTCAAAAAGACCGAAGCCCTGATTTTCTTTTCGGACGAGATATCCGCGGTTTTCGCCGCGTTCTCGTTGTTCGGACCCAAGGCGACGTTCTTCGCCGATTACGAGACGAGCCCTCCGATCCTGGCCTTACTCCAATCCCGCAACGTCGAATATTACAGCCACGAGGACCTGGAACAGCTGAGAAAGCTGTTGGCCGCGCACAGCGAGCGGGTGCTGGTCGTGGATGGGATCTACGAGTGGTCGGGTACGATCAGCCCGATGAACGGATTGATCGGCATCGCCAAGGAAAGCGACTGTTTCGTGATCGGCAACGAGCTCGGTTCCTTCGGTTTTCTCGGCCGGGATGGCCGGGGCCTGGTTGATTTTTTCAACCTTTACGATGAAGTAAACCTGGAGGTCGGCGGGTTCCAGCGTTTTCTGGGCGGATTCGGCGCTTACGTGGCGGCCAAGAAATATCTGCTGAACAAAGTCGGGGAGATCATCACCCGCCACGCGACGCCCGTACCCCAGTTCATGCTGGACGTGAACCGCGCCGGTCTGGAATTCCTGAGGGATGAGAAAGCCAACAAAAAGATGTTCCAGAAACTCTGGAGCCAAAGCCGCTATCTGATCACCCGCCTCAAACAGGAGGGGTTTAATACCCGGAGCGACACGCCGATCATCGTCGTCGTGTTCGGTAATGAGGACGAAGCGAAGGGCGTCGCCCGCCAGCTCTTCCAGGTGGGGGTTATCGTCGGCCAGTACAAGGAGCGGATCCGTTTGATCCCTTCGATCGAGCATACCCAGGATGATATTGACGACGTCCTGGACAAGCTTCTCGGCGTGACCCGAGACCTGGGCATAAAGTAAATCCCGTTAGAGAACCCCGCCCTATAACGGGAATACGCCGACGGCGATATTAAATCCCCGTTTTCTCTAACGGGATAAATTGGTCCGCCTCTTGACTTTCTAACCAACGTATATAACATTAGTTTAAGAGTACCCGACCGGAAAAGAACATGAAAGACAACGATCGAACAAAAAGCGAATTGATCCGGGAGATCGCCGAGCTCCGGAACCGGATCGCCAGCCTGCAAGAAGCCAATAACAAACAAGGCGCGACCGAGAAAAAACTTTTGGATGAAGAACGTTTTCTTTATAACGTTTTTACCAGCGTCCAGGATGGGATCAGCGTGCTCGACAAGGACCTGAGCATCATCATGGTCAATCACAAGATAGAGGAATGGTACGGACACGCGATGCCCCTGGTCGGGAAAAAATGCTACGCCGCCTATCATGGCCGCACCCAGCCCTGCGAGATCTGCCCGACGATTAAAACCCTGAAGACCGGTCTTGCCGCGCACGAATACGTGCCGCGCATGGATGAGAAGGGCGAGACCGTGGGCTGGCTGGATCTTTATTCCTTTCCCCTCGTCGACCAGGCGACCGGAAAAACCCGGGGCGTGATCGAATACGCCCGGGATATCTCGGATCAGAAAAAGGTCGAAGACGCCCTGCGGGAAAGCGAGGAAAAGTACCGGACCCTGATCGAACGCGCCAACGACGGGGTCACCATTATCCAGGATAATATCGTAAAATTCCTGAACGCGCGCCTGGCCGCCATGTACGGGGAAAAGGTCGAAGATATCGTCAATAAACTCTTCGTCAATTTCGTGCATCCTTCGGAGCAGCCCCGGCTGTCCGAACTATATACCAAACGCATGTCCGGAATGTCGATCCCGGATATTTATGAAACCACGCTTCGCAACAAGGAAGGCAACAAGATTTTTGTCGAAATAAACGCCAGCCGGATCTTGTACTCCGGCCGACCCGCGGATCTGGTGATCGTCCGGGACATCAGCGAAAGAAAAAAAGCGGGGGAAGAACTTAAACACCAGCATGATTTGATCAACCGGATGATGGAAACCAGCCCGATCGGGATCACGATGGTCGACAAGAAAGGCTCGATAGTATTCGCAAACCCGCAGGCGGAAAGGATCCTGAGCTTGACCAGGGATAAAATCAAGGGCCGCACCTACAACGATCCGGCCTGGCGCATCAGCAATTTCCACGGTGATCCGGTCCCGGATGAAGATCTGCCTTTCACCCGGGTTATCCGGACGATGCAGCCGGTCTATGATGTGCGGCACGCGATCGAATATCCGGATGGCCGCCGGGTCCTCCTCTCGATCAACGGCGCACCGCTGATTGACGAAAATGGCGATATTGACGCCGTGGTTTTCGCGTTGAGCGACATAACCCAGCGCCTGCAGATCGAGGATTCACTTAGAAAGAGCGAAGAAAGGTTCCGAATCACGGCGCAGAGCACGAGCGACCTGCTTTGGGATTGGGACATCGATTCCGGCCGGCTCGAGTGGTTTGGGGATATCGACGGTACGCTCGGGTACCGCGCGGGAGAGTTTCCCCGGACCATCCAGGGTTGGGAGGCGGTGGTCCACGCGGAAGACCACGACCGGGTGATGGCGGTCCTCGACCGGCATCTAAAGAACCGGGAGCCTTATAGCGTCGAATACCGGGTCGTGAAGAAGGACAAAACCCTGCGTTGGTGGGTCGACCGCGGGACGGCGCTCCACGACCATCAGGGGAAACCCTACAAAATGTACGGTGCTTGCACGGATATCACCGAGTACATGAACACCCAGGCCGCCCTCATGACGAGCAATGAAAAATTACGGCACGCGATGGAGGGGACCATTAATGCCCTCGCCAATACTCTGGAGAAACGGGATCCCTATACGCTTCACCACCAGCAGCGCGTCACCGAGCTCGTGGTCGCGATCGCCAAGAAGATGGGGCTCGCGGAGGAGCAGCTTAACGGTATCCGGACCGCCGCCACCCTTCACGACATCGGCAAGATCTATGTCCCTTCGGAGATCCTCAGCAAACCCGCGCGGTTGTCGGAAGCCGAGTTCAGCATCGTCAAGATCCACGCCCGGGCCGGTTACGAGATTCTGCAATCGATCGACTTCGGCTGGCCGGTCGCCCAGGTCATCCTCCAGCACCACGAACGACTCGACGGCTCCGGATATCCGACCGGGATCAAAGACCAGGAGATCCTCATGGAAGCAAAGATATTGGCAGTAGCGGACGTCGTCGAGGCGATGTCCACGCACCGTCCCTACCGTTCCGCGCACAGCCTGGAAAAAGCCCTGGACGAGATCACCCGGAACCGGGGGATCTTGTACCAGAGCGAAGTGGTGAGTATCTGCCTGCGTTTATTCAAAGAAGACGGGTTCCATTTTACAATAACCTAGAGCCCGTTCTTTTTTACATTTTTACCATCTTAGACTTAAGTATTGACAAGATGAACATCTTATATATAATACCCCAGCACTATGGATGATAACAATCTCGAATCCATGGATCACCGGATCGATCTCCAGGGTTTTTTTAACGGCGCGCCGGTTGCGGTCGTAGTCGTGCGCGACGAGAAAAAAATCTATGTCAACCCCGCTTGCCTGAAACTCTTCGGCTTTGCCGATCCGGAAGAATTCAACAGCCGGCCGATCATCAAGCAGGTCGCTCCGCAGTGCCGCGACCAGTTCCTGGAACGGACGCGGAAGATCGAGGCGGGAGAAACCGTGTCCGATATTTATGAAACGACCGGACAACGCCAGGACGGGACCCAAATGCCGATCCGGATCGAGACCGGAAAAGTCGAGCTGCAAGACGGTCCGGCCCTGGCTTATTACATATCCGACATCACCGCCTACAAGACGGCCGAGGAGAAGATCCATCGCCTGGCATCGTTCCCCGAACTCGCGCCCATTCCGATCGTCGAGGTTAACTTCGCGGGGAAGATCGTTTACCATAACCAGGCCACCCAGACGACCCTGGGCCGCCTCGGACTGGACGATCCCGCTGTCTTTCTGCCGGCGGACCTGGCCAATATCCTGACCGCCCTGGAAATGACCAACGAGGGGACCCTGTACCGGGAGGTCGCGCTCAAGGACCGGATTTTCGCGGAGGATATATTCCTCGCCCTGAAATTCCGGACCGTGCGGATATATATTTATGACATCACGGAACGGATGTGGGCCCAGCAGGAACTTAAGAAAAGCGAGGAAAACTACCGGGAATTGATCGAGAACCTGGGCGAGGGCGTGGGGATCGTGGACCCGGAAGAACGCTTTATTTTTACCAATCCCGCGCTCGACCAGATATTCGGCGTTAATATCGGCGAGCTGACCGGCCGCCGGCTTAACGAGTTCGTAACCCCGGAAACGATGGACGCGGTCCGGCAGCAGACCGACCGCCGGAGCCGGGGCGAGCGGGATAGTTACGAGATCGATATCCAAACTCCGGCTGGCGGGAAACGGCACATTCTCGTTTCCGCGACGCCGAAATTTGTCCAGGAGAAATTCATCGGAACCCTGGCCATCATTCACGATATCACCGACCGCCGGCACGCGATCGAGGAACTGACCCAGAGCTACCAAAAATTAAACCGGGCCATGGACCAGACGATCAACGCCCTGGCCACGACCCTGGGCAAGCGCGATCCTTATACGTCGAGCCACCAGCAGCGCGTGACCAAACTGGTGATGGCCCTCGCGAAGCAATTAAACCTCGCTGCGGAACAGATCGCCGGTATCCGGGTCGCGAGTATTCTCCATGATATCGGAAAGATCTACGTGCCTTCGGAAATTTTAAGCAAACCGACCAGCCTGACCGAGGCCGAGTTTAACATCATCAAGACCCATTCCCAGGCCGGTTTTGATATCCTCCAGGGCGTCGAGTTTCCCTGGCCGATCGCCCAGATCGTTCTCCAGCATCACGAAAAACTCGACGGTTCGGGTTACCCGAACGGCCTGACTGACGATAAGATCCTTTACGAAGCCAAAATAATCATGGTGGCCGACGTGGTCGAGGCTCTTTCCTCGGACCGTCCCTACCGGCCCGCTTTCGGGATCGATGCGGCTTTAAAAGAGATTGCGACCAACAAAGGTAAATATTACGAGCCCACGGTGGTCGAGGCCTGCCTGGAACTGTTCCGACAGAAGGTGTTCAAATTCGAAGAAAACCCCGTTTGAGAACCGTCCTCGAACGGGATTGACCCCGTTAGAGACCGTAGAATTTTCGGACGGCCACCCAGCTGTTAAGCGTAAGTAATAAATCCCTGAGTCTCTAACGGGGTTGAAAACCCTATTTTCCCGAATATAATTGCCATGCCAAAAATACCCTACCTGGGCGAAGGCTTGTCTCTTCTCGCGGCGGTCCTCTGGGCCTTCGCGGTCATCATGTTCAAGAAAAGCGGGGAAAAGATCCACCCGCTGGCCCTCAATCTCTTCAAGAATTTACTGGCGTTTGTCCTTTTCATTCCGACGATCCTTATTTTTGAAGGCCGGTTGATACGTCACGTACCGCTAAGCGACTCCGCGGTGCTGCTTGCCAGCGGCGCTCTGGGTATCGGCATCGGCGACTCGCTGTATTTTCACAGCCTCAACCTGATCGGCGCCGGTCTTTCCGCGATCGTGGTCTGCCTGTACAGCCCGCTGATCATATTGCTGGCGGTGGTCGGGCTTGGCGAAAGCCTGAGTCTGCTCCAGGTCGGCGGGGCGTGCCTGATCGTTCTGGCCATATTCGCGGCGACATACGAACGCGGACGTGCCGCGCCGGCGAAGAACCTCGCGGCGGGCATCGTTTTCGGCATCCTGGCCAACGTGGCGAACGCGGTGAGCATCGTCATGGCCAAACGGGTGCTCGAACGGTCGCCGCTATTCTGGACCGCCGAGGCCCGGCTGCTTTCCGGGATCGTTGTTCTGGTCCTGATCCTGGCCGTCCTGCCCGGACGGAAAAAGATCGTCGCGCCGCTCATCGCTAACGAGCGCTGGCCGGCAACGGTCGTCGGTTCTCTGACCGGCGCATACCTCGCGATGATGGTCTGGCTGGCGGGCATGAAATTCGCGCCGGCGAGCGTGGCTTCGGCCCTGAACCAGACGAGCACGATCTTTATTTTCATTTTTGCCGGGTTCATCCTACGCGAGCCGGTAACCAGGAAGCGGGTCGTCGGTATCGTTCTGGCTTTTATCGGAGTATTTCTGGTTTCTTTTGGGTAGTTGAGGACCGGGGTAAGGGAGATAGGATCCGGATCGCCCGGTCGACGAGCGTGACCTCTACTTTTTCGGCCTTTTCCTCTTCACCGTCCACGTCGCAGACGAACACCCGTTGACCGGTTATCAAGACCCGGCGGCAGGGACGGTGGAACAGCCGTTCGTAGCCCAGGTGCCGCGCTTTGTAAACCGGCATCAGCACCCGGCGCACGAATCTAAATAAATTCGTATCCTTGACGTAAAGAACCTCGAGCCGGCCGTCGTCGAGACGGGCCATGGGCGCGATATTCATGCCGCCGCCGAAATATTGACCGTTGGCGCAGCCCACGATCGTGATCAAACCGGTATCCGCATGTTCGCCGTCGATATCGATGCGGAGACGAGGCGGCTTGAACGTGGCCAGGCCGGCCAGGCTGGAAAGGAGAAAGGTCAGGAATCCGCCCAGGTTTTTTGGTACGAAATTAGCGATCCGGACTACGTTGCCGCCCAGTCCGACGTCGAAGACATTAGCGAAATAACGCGTTTTTGTCCGGCCGCCGATGGTAAAACGCACGAATCCAACATCGCAGAAGCGCGGCTTGCCCCGGATCATGGCGCGCACCGCCGCCCGATAATCGCCGGTCAAACCCAGGGTCCGGGCAAAATCCGAACCGGTTCCGACCGAGACAATCCCCAGGACGGGCCGCCGGTCCGCCGGGCAGTTCCGAGACATGACGCCGTTGACGATCTCGTTGAACGTGCCGTCCCCGCCTACGCTGAGAATGATATCCGCGTTCCGGGAACATGCTTCCCGGGCCAGTTCCACGGCGTGATACTTGTGCTCGGTGAATCGTCCGGTCACCTCAAAACCCGCGGCCATGATCTCCCGGCGGATATGCTGCCATTTTCGACCGGCCAGATACGAGGCCGCCCGCGGATTGACGATAGCGAAAACCGTTTTACCCATCGGCCTCCGGGGTTGAGGATCGGGATAGCCTTTTTTTAAAGACGAGAAATCCGAACGCCGAAAATACCGCCAACCCGCTGATGATCGACCAGATGACCATCGAGCGGCCCGGGATCGCGTCGAGGAGGATTCCGCCGAGCAGCGGTCCAAAAGCCCAACCGAAGGACTGGGAAAGGTTGAAAAAACCCAAATATCGTCCGCGATGTTTGGGGTCGGCGAGGATCGACGCGTAGCTGTGGCTGGCCGGGGTGATCACCATTTCCCCGATCGTGATGATGACCATGGACAGGGCGAGCATTGAAAAACTGCCGGCCAGGCCGACGGTAAAATAGCCGACCGCGTAAACCAGGGCGCCGATCACCAGCGCGGTCAATTCCTTTCGTTTCGGGAACAGGTGGGTAATCAAGTATTGGAAGACGACGACCAGGAAGCCGTTGATCGAAAAAAGAATGCCCAGCTGGGTCTTGGTGATCCCGACCCGGTTGACGCTGTAGACCGAGATCGGCGAGACCAGCTGACCCCAGACGATGAAAATGGATAGGCAGATCAGGGTGAAGGCCAGGAATTTTCCGTCCCGGGTGACCGAGACGATGTCCTTGAGCGTGGTTTTGGTCTCGCCGTTCCGATCCGATAATTTCAGCGATTCCCGGCTGAACCGAAGCAGGAAGAGCGTGGCGCAGAACATGCAGATCCCCGTGAAAAAGAACAGGTATGAATAATCGAGGATCGCAAGCAGGCCGCCGATCGCCGGGCCCAGGGCCCAGCCCAGGTTGCCGCCGATCCGGATCAGGCCGTAGGCGGAGATCCTCTTATCCTCGGTAGTCAGGTCCGCGACGAAGGCCTGGGAAGCGGGCATGAAGAACGATCCCAGGGAGGCGTTCATGATCATTAAAATGACGATGATCATGATGTTCACGCGGTACATGATCGCAAATCCGAAGAGGATGAAGATCAAACAGCGGATAAAAAGGGATCGGACCATGACCCATTTTCGGCCCATGCGGTCGCTGAGTTCGCCGCCATAAATGCCGATCGTGGCGCCGATGACCAGGGAGGCCATCAGGATCGTGCCGACCAGGGTCATCGGGATCTTGAGGACGTTGTTCAGGTACAAACTTAAATATGGCATGGAGACGGAAAATCCGATCGATGTCACCGCGTTCGTGGCGAACATGGTCCAGATGTCGCGGGAATATCCCCGGGGAAGGAACTTCATAAGGCAGTCAACAGTAGGGAGTAGGAAGTAAGCAGGAAGCAGTTTATGGATGTCATTGCGAGCCCCGCACCGATATCAGGTACGGGGCGTGGCAATCTCATTCCTTAAAACGGGATTGCTTCGTCGTCCGATGTTTTTACATCGGACTTCTCGCAATGACAAATTCATCGGTACTTTTTTACTTTCGCTTCTTTTTCCCGGTTTTCTTTTTCGCCGGTTTGTCTTCCAGGGCGGCCTGGGCCGCGGCCAACCGGGCGATTGGCACGCGGAAAGGCGAGCAGGAAACGTAATCCATGCCGACCCGGTGGCAGAAGTGAATCGATTTCGGTTCGCCGCCGTGTTCGCCGCAAATGCCGACCTCGAGGTTAGGCCGGGTTCTCCGGCCGCGCTCGATGCCGATCTGGATCAGTTCGCCGATGCCTTTCTGGTCGATCGATTGGAAAGGATCGATCGGCAGGATGCCTTTCTTCAGGTAATCCGGCAGGAATCCGCCGAAATCGTCCCGCGAGAAACCAAAACCCATCTGGGTCAGGTCGTTGGTGCCGTAGGAGAAGAATTCCGCCGTGTTAGCGATCTGGTCGGCGACGATGCATGCCCGGGGGATCTCGATCATCGTCCCGTACATGTATTTTATCTTCTTGAGTCCGTACTTGGCCAGGACTTCACGGTAGACGCGCTTGACGATCAGGATCTGGTCATCAAGTTCCTTGACGTCGCCCACGACCGGGACCATGATCTCCGGATAGGGTTTCTTGCCTTCCTTGAGCAGTTCGGCCGCGGCTTCGAAGATCGCCCGGATCTGGATTTCGCTGACCTCCGGGTATGTGACGCCGAGCCGGACCCCGCGATGACCCATCATCGGGTTCGATTCGTGGAGAGCCTCGGCGCGTTTTTCGAGTTCGTCCAGGGAGATCGCAAGTTCCTGCGCGAGTTTTTCCAGCTTATCTTTTTCGCGGGGAACGAATTCATGGAGGGGCGGATCCAGCAGCCGGATAACCACGGGATAACCGTCCATGGCCTCGATCGCGCCCTTGAAGTCCTTCTTCATGAAAGGGAAGAGCTGGTCGAGCGCCGTGCGCCTTTCTTCCTCGGTCTTGGAAACGATCATTTTCCGCAAAAGGAAGAGCGGTTCATCCGAACCTTTGCCGTAAAACATGTGCTCGGTCCGCATCAGACCGATGCCTTCGGCGCCGAACTGGCGGGCGCGCTGGGCGGCGGTAGGCGTGTCCGCGTTGGTCCGGATACCGAGCCGGCGGATTTTATCGCAAACCTTGAGGAAATCGTGTAGCAGCACGTTTTCCGAAGATTCGATCATGGCCATTTGGCCCTCGTAAACGTTACCTTTGGTTCCGTTCAGGGTGATCCAGTCGCCTTCCTTGAAGGTTTTTTCTTCGATCTTCATGGTCTTGTTGTCCAAATCGACGTGGAGGGCGCCGCAACCCACGATACAGCACTTGCCCCAACCGCGGGCGACGAGCGCGGCGTGCGAAGTCATGCCGCCCCGGGCGGTCAGTATCGCCTGCGCGGCGCGCATGCCTTCGACGTCCTCGGGGTTGGTCTCTTCGCGAACCAAGATAACTTTTTTACCCTGCTTGGCCCATTCGACCGCGTCTTTGGACGAGAAAACGATCTGGCCGCTGGCGCCGCCCGGCCCGGCCGGTAAACCTTTGGCCAGGGAAGTCTGTTTCATTTCTGCCTTGGGATCGATCATGGGGTGGAGCAGCTCATCGAGCTGGTCCGGGGTGACGCGCATCACCGCTTCTTCCTTGGCGATCAGGCGTTCCTTGAGCATGTCCATGGCCATCTGGACCGCGGCCGGTCCGTTGCGCTTGCCGACGCGGCACTGGAGCATGAACAATTTACCTTTTTCGATCGTGAATTCGATGTCCTGCATGTCCCGGTAGTGTTTTTCCAACCGGTTCCGGTAGGTCACTAGTTCCTGATACAATTCGGGCATGTTCTTTTCCAAGGTCAGTAGATCTTTGTTATGTTCGGAAGTGGAATAAGTATTGAGGGGCGCCGGGGTTCGGATGCCCGCAACGACGTCCTCGCCCTGCGCGTTGACTAAATATTCGCCGTAAAATTGGTTTTCGCCGTTACCCGGGTTACGGGTGAAAGCGACGCCGGTGGCCGAGTCCTTACCCATGTTGCCGAAGACCATGGCCTGGACATTGACCGCGGTGCCCCACTCATCGGGGATGCCTTCGATGCGGCGGTAACTGACCGCGCGCTTGCCGTTCCAGGATGCGAAGACCGCGCCGATGCCGCCCCAGAGCTGGACTAGA
>Ga0315279_10006540_pt1 | contig 14693 bp, 13 predicted proteins | sample YL17G06_20_MG_FD_203694 | JGI IMG/M metagenome (GOLD analysis project Ga0315279, IMG submission 203694) | Sediment microbial communities from Yellowstone Lake, YNP, Wyoming, USA - YL17G06_20 | ecosystem: Environmental > Aquatic > Freshwater > Lake > Sediment | place: USA: Wyoming | collected... | reverse complement strand
TTTTTCTACATTACAGGAGTTCTCAGCCCATGGGAATTCCATTTACCCTGCCTATGGGATTTCTGTTTACCGTGACCATGGGAATTCTGCTTACCATAGGTCTAGGAATTCAGCTTACCATTTCCAGGCTATCACGATTTTTTTGTAAAGCACTTGCAGCCGGGTGAGCGAGTCCTAGATATCGGCTGCGGATATGGGGCAGTGGCTTTCTCGATGGCTACAAGGGCAAATGCCAGTGTCGTTGGGATTGACGTGAGCGCCGAGTGTATTGCCAAAGCCTGCCAGCTCTTTCAGCATCCAAACTTGACGTTTGTTCAGGGCGATGCATTGCGGCAGTTGCCTCCGGGCCCTTTCGAAACAATCGTGATTTCAAACATGATAGAGCACATCGAGCAGCGCATCGAGTTCCTCAAAGCAACACAAGCACGCCTCCACCCGCGGCGTTGGCTGATCCGCGTGCCAATGATCAACCGCCATTGGCTAGTAACATTAAGAAAAGAATTGGGCATGTCTTACTTTAGCGATCCAAGTCATCGCACCGAATATTCGCAGCAAAGTTTTGAAGAAGAATTGAATGCCGCGGGTTTGGTCATTACTCATCTGCAGATCAACTGGGGGGAAATATGGGCAGAAGCTAAGCCGCGACTGGCAGTTGAAAAGTAAAAGTTACATTCTATATATTTGATTTCAATAATTTCTTCAAAGCTTTAATAAAAAGGAAGAATCAGTTGAATGCAGGATAATAAAATTGTTCTTTAGTAAAAATCGAATATCTTCGGAATGGATAATTTTCGCTTTTTCTGCATCTGCCGCAACCTATTTCATTTTAACTGGGCGGGAAGGTTTAGTACAATTCATCGTTTTTCTGATCATGATGGCTTTAGTGTGGAAAGAAATCGGCCCAGTCATCGCATTATCTGTCCTTGCCGCATTTATCTGGAGCGATAGGAAGCTGTTTAATCTTTTCTACACCATGACAGGGCCAATATGGCGTGATGCTAGTTTCATTGAAATTTCGATATATGCCTGGTCGGTTATCCTGTTGGCATTTGGATTTCTCAAAAAATTGCGGGGAAGAAGGGCTTTGATTATACCTCCTTATTTCGTGTTCTTATTGCTTTTCCTGGCAGGCGGGATCGCGGCCTTTATTTTAGGATTAAGCGATACACCTGACAAGATCTTTGCGTGGAGGATGCTATGGAAAATCTGCATATGTCCGCTCGGGCTTTACTTTATTATTGTAAATTACGTAAAGACTTCTCATGATGGGCAGCGTGTGCTATTCGGGCTTATAATCAGCGGGCTGGTATTGACGGTGTTCCTTTATTTACTATACAGGGGGGGGCGATTTGGTGGCGAAATTAACCTTGGGCCTTTAGGCAGTGTATTTATAACATATAATAACGGTTCGCTATACTTTGGCTTGATTGCTGCTTTGGTATGGAGCATTTTGCTTCATGCACAATCTATATTGAAACGATGTGTAGCGACAGGCATTATGATTGCATTAGGCCTAGTAGTTTATGCATCAGGCACACGTTCAGTTTTTGTTGCTCTGGCTATTGCTTGCGCAGTGGTCAGTTTCTTGAGATTCAAGAAAAGCCCGGGGAGATGGCTCTTATTTTCAAGATTTATGATATTTGCTGTTTTTGCCTTAGCTATCGTTATAAGCCTCATAAGCCTTAATCTGATTGGGGAACAAGGTTTTTTGGTTCTGGATCGCCTTCAGTCAATAAGATCTGTGGCTGACATCTATTCCGACCCTAACTTTAAAGGAAGAATGGAAATATATCAAATGGCAATGGAGACCTTGCTTCATAATCCGTTAGGAACAGGCTACCAAGGAATCCCTATGAATTATGGTCTGATACAGGTTCACAACGACTATTTAGCCTTGGCTCTTGCGACTGGCATCTCTGGCCTCTTATCGTGGCTTATTTTCCTAGGTTTGGCAACTAGGCGATTATTCTTAACAATAACTTCAAAACAAAGTCTTTCCACCGATTGGGTGCCGCTGGGAGTTCTGGGCAGTATGATCACTTATATTATATCCATTTTTTTCATAGATCCCTCTATGAGGTTCTACCCTTATATCACTTTCTGGCTCATTTTAAGTGTGGGTATTGCCGTTGCGCGAAATAGCAGGCCTCTCAAGGCGCGTAGCTGATGCCTCGTGTCAGTGTAGTAATGGCTGTTTACAATGAGGAAAGATATCTGTCTGAAGCAGTGGACAGCATCCTCAGGCAGACCTTTACTGATTTTGAATTTATAATCGTTGACGACAATTCCACGGACCAGACGCAAGAGATCATAAAGTCCTACGCTGACTCAAGAATTCTTCTGTTGGTAAATGGCATGAATGTCGGTCAAACCGTTTCACTCAATCGGGGAATAGCTTGCGCCCGGGGCGAATTCATCGCTAGGATGGACGGCGATGATGTTTCCCTTCCCAACCGCTTCGCTGAGCAGATTCGGTTTTTAGATGCTAATCCAGACGTGGTTATGCTGGGAACGGGAGCCTATTGGATTGATGAAAATAGACGAGTTTTTAGCCGCGGCTTCATGGAAACGAGTCACTTGACTATACGTTGGCACCTCCTTTTTGGCAATCAATTCTTTCACCCGTCCCTCATGTGGCGAAGAGAACTCGTAAGCTCTAAGATTGGCGATTTCAATCTTCAGTATGGTTATGCTAACGATTACGAATTCGTATCGAGAGTGGCCGAGCATTTCAAGGTTGCAAATCTCCGAAAGTTGCTCATATGCTATCGACGTCATCCTCAGGCGATGGGTGTGGAGGGTAAACAGAAAACATGTTTAGAGGCTGAAGAAATCAGCGCTTGTCAATTAAGAAAACTCTTTGGTGGAGATCTGCCGATAGAACAAAGATGGCTCAGAGCTATTTGGATCAGGGATATCAAACATATCCCTTTAAAGGATGTGTTGGAGGCCTTTCGGACACTTAAAATAGCCTATCAATTGTTCAACGTCTGTCCGGTGCCTAATGGTGATCGCAAGCAGATCCGCAAGTACCTAGGGAAATGCATTAGTGATCTATGTATGCATGTGTTGAAAAAAGATCTCAGAAAAGGGATATCAATTGCTAATGAGGCCATGAAGTGGGATCCTACTTTTATCATTGATTATGGTAAGTGGTTTGTTAGAGTGATGCCAAGCTGGTGCATTAATAATTTTCATAAAAGGTAATAATATGATTTCTCAGCAACTTTTTTGGTTAGCCCGAGCATGAACATTAGCTGGAAAGCGAAGAAAAATCATTGAAAATCGCTGTAGCCATCCCAACTTATTTAAGGGAAGGTGTGCTATTAAACACTATTCGCCAAGTCCTTGACCAGAAGCCGTGTCCTGATGAAATATTGGTGATTGACCAAACGCCAAAACATGAAGAAGAAACCTGTAAGACTCTTTCGCGATGGCATGCATGTGGGGATATTCGTTGGATACTTCAGACAGAATCTAGTCTGACCCAGGCTAGAAACAGAGCCGTACTTGAGACTGATGCCGAAATCATCGCATTTCTGGATGATGATGCTCTTATCAAAGACGACTGGCTCGCATCGCATACCAGGCACTATGCGATCCCGGAAGTTTCTGCGGTTGTTGGCCAACTTTATTGGAGAATAGATGATTTTTCACAATTAGATCCGTATCATCCGACAAGAGGGACGGTTGTTTCATTCAACACGGTGGGTGTTAGACGCGTTGACTTCCTAGTCGGGTGCAACTTTAGCGTACGAAGGGAACACCTTATTCGCGCAAGGGGTTTTGATCAAGCCTTTAAGGGTGCGGCTAACTACGAGGAAGGCGATTTTGCGTACCGCCTGATTAAATCGGGGGGGGTAATCCTTTTAGATTCAGATGCTTATATAATTCACTTGCAGTATCCCTCTGGAGGATGCCGTAGTTCCGGGCATCCCAACTTTGTTGGATGGACAAAAAGCTACAATTACTTCCTCTATACTTTTAGGCATTTGAAAGGGAAAAAACAGTTTTTGAAAGTGTTCAATCAGGCAATGCGAATCCCATTTTCAGGAACCCACCGTTCGCCAGGTCGCTGGCCGGAGTGCTTTCTGACCCTCGTAAGGGCATTCACAAAAGCCTTGATACAGGCCAGCAGACCGCCACAAAGCCCTTGGAGTACAAAGACGATGTCTTTCAATCAGACCTCAGTACGAGCGAAAAAAAACTGACAGGCTCCTACGTAGACATTAATCATTTATGTTAGCCAAATTTCAGTGGATTTATCGCCATTGTCCGGTATGCAATAGAGATAATGCCCACCTCCTGTTCCGTGACCGTAACCGCCGTGAAGGCTATGAGATTGAGACGGATTTGGTTGAATGTTCAACCTGTGGCATGCGGTACCTCAATCCTGTCCCGACTGTAAAAGACTGGATGGATAAATATGAGGAGGGCCATAAGCTGACTCATTCGTCGTCAAAAGGAAGATCAATTTCTGGACGATATGTGGCGTATCTTTTGGATCAATGGGCATATCAACTGTGGGCAAGAGATATGCGCCTCCACTATGCGCCGTTTGGTCGGGGAGGGGGGAAGCGAATTCTTGATATTGGATGTAGTAAAGGTGAAAAGTTGAAACAATTTCACATCCGTGGGTTTGAAGTATACGGGATTGACGTGAGCGAGACGGCTATTACTGAGGCGCAACAAAGGGTAAGCGGGGATTTCCGGGTCGGGACTTTTGAAGAGGCCGATTATCCGCCCGGTTTATTTGACTTTATTCGCTTCGACAATGTTTTGGAGCACATATATAATCCCTGGCTTTTCTTGCAGAAAGTCTTTTCCCTGCTACGTCCCGGCGGCGCCGCTTACGGCTATGTGCCGAATGGCGGAAGTCCCACGATGCGTTTGATGGGCAAGTACTCCGTCAGCTCCTGGGTGCCGTTTCACATCAACCTGTTTAAACCCAGACCCTTATTGCGTCTGGCGCGTGAAGCCGGCTTTGAGGCTAGTGTGACGCCAATCTCAAACCCGAACTGGGTAGCGCTCTCGGTCTATCAATGGCTGAATCGCAATCAGAAACAACTTGATTTTGCCGGTGGGCTTTGGACGATAAAAATTGTGGGTGCGATTGCTGCACCGATATGGTGGGTGCTCAAGAGGCTGGGGACCGGCGAGGAGATATGCTTGGAAGCTATTCGACCGATTGTATCCCATAATATAGCCATGTTGAGATAGGTGAAAAATGTTCGATGATATTTACCTTAATAAGAAAGTTCTTGTCACCGGCCACACTGGTTTCAAAGGCTCCTGGTTGGCTATATGGCTGAAAGAATTGGGAGCGGATGTCATTGGCTACTCTCTTGATCCCCCTAGCTTACCCAATAATTTCCAGGCAACGAATCTCCGGGAAAAAATAAATCATATACACGGAGATATTCGTCATCTCGATCATCTACTGGATGTATTTCACCAATATCAACCTGAAATCGTTTTCCACCTGGCTGCCCAATCCCTCGTCCGCTTGTCCTATGAGGAACCAAAGCTAACACTCGATACAAACATAGGTGGTACGGTAAATGTCCTCGAAGCTATAAGATTAACTCCAAGCATCAAAGTCGTAGTTAACATCACCAGTGATAAGTGTTATGAAAACAAGGAATGGAGCCTGGGCTACCGGGAAAACGATCATTTGGGCGGCCATGATCCTTACAGCTCCTCCAAAGCGTGTTCGGAATTGGTCTTCAGCTCATATTCAAGATCATTCTTTTCTAAAAGTTTTACACGAAACAGGCAAATCGGCGCCGCCTCCGTCCGGGCGGGTAACGTCATTGGCGGGGGGGATTGGGGCAAGGACCGACTCCTACCCGATTGCATTCGTGCCCTAAACAACAATCAATCTATTGGCATTCGTAATCCCCATGGTATACGTCCCTGGCAACACGTACTGGAACCACTGAGCGGATATCTATGGCTTGGAGTGCTTCTCTGGGAATGCCCGGAGCGCTATTCCGGTGCTTGGAATTTCGGTCCCGAGTTCAATAGCCATTTAACTGTTGCAGAAGTGGTCAAGAAACTTATCCAATATTGGGGCACTGGCACATGGCAAAACCTTCCCGATCCCGACGCTCTGCATGAAGCGAAAATACTCAAATTATGTTGCGACAAGGCCCATTCCGAACTTAAATGGTATAGTATACTCAACATCGAAGAATGTTTACAGATGACGGTTGATTGGTATAAGGAATATTACTCAGAAAGTCAGACAAAAAATATGTATTCCTACTGTGTGAGACAAATCCATCAATATGAAGGAACTGCAGCGATAAAGCGTTTGGTTTATGCATGGCTACAAAATCAAAAAACGTGATCGACAAGTGAAACATGGAAAATGACCATCTTGAAATACTGCCGGAAGCTATTTGCGCAAATTTGGACAGGTTTTGAGAATCACGAAGTTCTTCGCAAAAGGTAACTCTAAATAACAAAATTAATGCTGTGGCCAATGAACTAGTTTTCCACTGCCTGGATACCGAGGCGCAAAGGAGAACAAGATAAAAGGAAGTAACTAATTATGTCATCCCCAGAAAACATTCGTACCCAAATATTCGACCTCATTAAAGAGTACTGCGAGGTAAAATTTGCTCATAAACCCTTTGATCCCAAAAAAGACGTGATTCACTACGCAGGTAGAATTTTCGATACGCAAGAGATTATGTATCTTGTCGATGCCAGCCTGGACTTTTATCTAACGGCCAATCTATATGCCGAACGTTTTGAAACGGAGTTTGCTGATTATCTGGGATTATCCAACACCCTGCTTGTAAACTCCGGCTCCTCGGCAAATCTTGTTGCGTTAACCACACTTACCTCTCCTAAGTTAAAGGACCGTCGACTCAAACCCGGCGACGAAGTCTTGACGATCGCTTGCGGTTTTCCCACCACACTGAATCCCATTCTACAGAACCAGTTGATCCCAGTTTTTGTGGACGTGAACCTCGGAGATTACACAGCCATTCCCGAAAGATTGTCTGAGGCGATTGGCCCCAAAACCAAAGCCATCATGATGGCCCACACAATGGGCGTTCCTTTTCATCTTGATGTTGTTATGGATCTCGTGAAAAAGTACAACCTCTGGCTTGTTGAAGATAATTGTGATGCCTTGGGATCAAAATACAAGAATAAACTAACAGGAACGTTTGGTCACATAAATACTTTTTCCTTCTATCCTGCTCATCATATTACAATGGGTGAGGGCGGTTGTGTGGCAACGGATGATGACGAATTAACCAGGATTGCACGCTCTCTTCGTGATTGGGGCCGGGACTGTAACTGTGTCGGCGGAAGGAATAATACCTGTGGCAAGCGGTTCAGTCAAAAGTTTGGTACGTTACCATTTGGATATGACCACAAGTACGTATACAGCCATATCGGCTTCAATTTGAAGGTGACGGAAATGCAGGCGGCCATCGGCTGCGCCCAGTTGCAAAAGCTCGAACAATTTATAACCAAGAGAAAGGCCAATTTTCAAAAACTCAATAAGATCCTGAAGCCCTACGAAGACTACCTCATCCTTCCCAAAGCGACAGAAAACTCCGATCCCTCATGGTTCGGTTATGTAATCACCGTGAGAAAGGACGCAGGATTCTCAAGAAACAATCTCACAAAATTCTTGGAGAGAAATCACATTGAAACACGGAGTTTCTTTGGCGGTAATCTCCTCTGCCATCCAGCATACCAGGAAATCCCCCACAGAGTTGCAGGCGACTTAAATAATACCAACTTAGTCATGAACAATTCATTTTTCATTGGCATCTATCCAGGTATCGGGGATGCCGAAATTGATCACATTTCAAGAACATTTTCTAAGTTTAATATGGCGCGCGAGTGTATCGGTCACCTTATTAAACCTCGTTGCCCAGAATAGAAAAATAATAAATGAAACCAGCTAGGATGCGTTTTTGGGTTTAAGAATTACTCCAGAAAAAGTAGAGATTTGAGAGCAGAATTAAAAGCGATGGCAATTTAGGCAAGACTGAAAATGACTAAAAAACTTAAAGATATGCCTGTAGTCATTCTTTGCGGAGGAATGGGTACGCGATTATCCGAATTGACAGAAATCCGACCAAAGCCGATGGTTGAAATCGGTGGGAAGCCTATCTTGTGGCACATTATGAAATACTATGCTGCCTATGGATTCAAAGAATTTATCCTAGCCTTGGGGTATAAAGGTGACGTGATTAAGGATTATTTTGTCGATTATCGCTATCGTTCCCAGAGCATGACCATACACCTCTCCACTGGCGAAATCATTATGCATGGTGCTAACAGTGAGGACTGGACCATTCATCTATTGGATACTGGATTGCACACCCAGACAGGGGGTCGGATAAAACTAGCCGCGAACCTTGTGAGGAACAAGACCTTTATGCTTACGTATGGGGACGGTGTTTGTAATCTAAATATCCGTAAATTGGTAGCTTTTCACCAACAGCAAGGTAAACTCGCCACAGTAACGGCGGTACGGCCACCAGCTCGATTCGGTGGCATATCCTTCAATGGCGAACTCGTGGCACACTTTGAAGAAAAGCCGCAGATAGGTGAAGGCTGGATTAACGGAGGTTTCTTTGTATTGGAAACTGGGGTGATCGACTATATTGAAAACAACGATACAATCTGGGAAAAGGAGCCAATGGAAAGGCTGGCGCTTGATGGCCAACTTGCGGCCTACCGCCACGAAGGCTTTTGGCATTGCATGGATACATTGCGTGATGTTCAAATACTTAATGACATGTGGCAAAAAGGGAATGCACCTTGGAAAGTACAAGATTGATGCCATGTAATGTAAGTCCAAGAGCAATTGAAAAACAGTCAAGTGCCGCGATCTTATTAACGCATTAGCATATCACCAAATTTGATTTCCAGAAAATTATAATGGATATTCAGATAAGGAAAACCTTCTTACCAGGTTGTCTTTTAATCCGGTTGCCGGCAGTAAATGACAAGAGAGGTACCTTTGTAAAAATTTTTCATGCGGAGGCCTTTAAAAGGAAAAAACTTGAAACATATTTTCCGGAGGAATATTATTCATTTTCCTATAAAAGAGTTATTCGAGGTCTGCACTTTCAAGTCCCACCATATGAGCATACAAAACTTGTTTGCTGCATCAATGGAATAATATTTGATGCTATTGTTGATCTTCGTAAAGGATCGCCAACGTTTAATCAATATATGACTTTTATTCTCAAAGGTGATGATCCGAATTTATTATTTATCCCCCCAGGACTTGCACACGGTTTTTTAGTCCAAAGTGAATATGCAATTATGCTTTACAAGGTTTCATCGCAATATTCGCCTATGCATGATAGAGGAATACTGTGGAATTCTGTTAGAATACCATGGCCTGTAACAAGCCCGATCGTTTCGGAAAGGGACCAGTCATTTCCTGAATTAATGAATTTTAAAACCCCTTTTGTGTTTAAACAAGAAAAAACGACAACCACGTGACCTCACAACGTTGTGCTCTTGTAACTGGAGCAACTGGATTTATTGGTTCCCACTTGACACGACGTTTGGTTATGGAAGGCTGGCGCGTTCACATTTTTGTGCGGCCAAGGTCTAATTTACATTTACTAAATAATCTTCAAGGAAAAATTACGCTGCACGTTCTAAACGGATACACGGAACAAATATGTAATATTATGACTACAGTTAAGCCTGATGCAGTTTTTCATCTTGCTTCTCTTTTTCTTGTACAACATGAAATAAAGGATGTGGAGCAGTTAATTCAGAGTAATCTATGCTTCCCAACGCAACTCCTTGAAGCGATGGCCAATAATGGAGTTGATAGATTAATAAACACGGGTACTTCGTGGCAGCATTTCGAAAACAGACATTACAGTCCGGTGAACCTTTATGCAGCTACAAAACAAGCCCTAGAAGCAATAATACAATATTATGTGGAGACGGCTGGTTTAAAGGTGATAACCTTAAAGCTTTTTGATACTTATGGACCAAATGACCCTCGTTTAAAGTTGGTCAATTTGTTGCTGAACACTGCCCGTACAGAGCAACCCTTGTTAATGAGTTCGGGAGAGCAATTTATTGACCTCGTACATGTAGATGATGTAATTAGCGCTTATATTACGGCGATGGAGCTTTTGTATGATCAAAAATTCACTGGACACAAAACGTTTAGCGTAAAAACGGGACAATTCATAAAAATTAAAGATTTCGTTGAGCTATTTGAAAAAATAATCTGCAAAAAGCTCGACATCCGGTGGGGCGAAAAGCCATACCGGCCAAGGGAAGTAATGAAGCCATGGAAAGAAGGAGATTTACTCCCAGGCTGGGAACCAAGAATCTCCCTCGAAAGAGGCATTTCTGATCTATTAAAATCTTGCAATAGGGGCCCTGAATAGTGAATTTAATATGATTTCTGCACGCCTAATACGAAAGCTTCAATCTGCAAAGAAGCGCATGGAATTTGAGTACTTTCGCTTTCGAGTAAACCCGCAAACCTGGAGCGAACATGAAAAATATATTAATGAATGCGAGGCGCTGGCTAACGAACAATTGAATCAAGATTTAAGGAATGATCCTGTCTTCCTTAAATCGGAACAACTTCGTTCAAAAACGATAAGTTTTTTCGAAAATCGCTACAAGGAGAAGACGGGCCTGAGAATTATGCTCCATGTGCCCTCAATCCAGAGTAGTGCGGCAGGTGCCTCAATATTTCGAAACTGGCTGGATGGCTTAAGGTTCTTAGGGGTTCAGGCGTATGAACTTCCATGGGGTAGTGATACAACCGTTGCTATCAAGACGTTTCGTCCTACTGTACTATTGACTAGCGATCATCCAAATTATACGCAGCAGTTCGACTGGGACTTTATCCAAAAATACCGCTCTTATTCACCTTTGGCGATAATTATGACCGCATCACATGAACATGATGGAAATTCACCCAACTCATTTAGGCTTAAACAAGCGCAAATGCGCAGAATTAGCCTATTTGTGTCCTTCCGTGATGATGAGTATGTTCAAATTTGGTTGAAAGAGTGGACCGAAAGTGGATTTCGAGTGCTGTCCATACCATTTTCGGCCAATCCTTTGATTTATTATTATGTGCCGAATAATAATAAGCCGCTAGATTTTGTATTCCTTGCTTCCAGTAATCTCGAAGAGAAGCTTCAGCGTTATAAAAGGTATCTTATGGCAATCTTCCATCGTTATCACGGGGTGATCAACGGACCCGGCTGGGGACAGGATGAATTGATTTTAACGCGAGAGTATCACCGTTTTCTGTATGCGATGGCTAAAATAGGCATCAATATCCATATCCCCACTTCGATCGAGCTGGTTAGCGAAATCAACGAGCGAAGTTACATTATAGCGTGTTGTGGTTTGTTCCAGTTGACTGACAAACCAAAGACGCTTTACAAGGTATTCAATGTTGATGCTATTGTTAGCGCTGATACCCCATCCGAATATCTGGAAAAGTTCGAATATTTCTTGCACTGCCCAGAGGAGCGATTGCCTTTCGTCCAAAAAGGGCTTGAGTGCATTTACGAGGGACATACGGTATTTCATCGAATGGATAAATTTGTGCAAGAGTTACTATTATTGGAAGAACTACAACCCATTTTATGAGTCGCTAATAGATGTTTATACCAATTTAATTAAGTTATGAGAATATTTCAAGTACTGGCCACATGGGCAACATCAGGATTTACCGAAGGGCGGACCTGGTTGCGCAATCTGCATGAGCCATTGATCGACTTAGGTCATGAGGTTTCCCTATTTCTGGCAGATGAAGGTTGGATAGCAATGTATCGGAAAGATAAAGCTATGCGAGCTTCATTTAGCCAGAAAATGGTCGAAAAGTTCCGTCGTGAACATAATATAAGGCCATTTGATTCATTCTTTGCTTATTTAATGGATGGAATGGTCGAACCTGACGTGATTGATGAGATTCGAAGGACAGGAATTCCGACATTGAATTTTTCATGTAATAATACACACCAGTTTCATTTAATAAAAGAACTGTCCCCACGATTTGATTATAATCTTCATTCAGAAAAGGACGCAGCCCAAAAATTCCGAGAAATCAATGCAAATCCAGTTTGGTTTCCGATGGCTGCCAACCCAAAATATTATCATCCTTATGATGTTCTCAGAACAATTGATGTATCCTTTGTTGGGCAGTGCTATGCTAAGAGGCCGTACTATGTATGGCATCTTCTAAAAAACAAGATAGATATCCACGTTTACGGACCGGGGTGGGTGCCGAAGTCTGATAAGGCCATGTTGCGTAGTGGAGTTCGGTGGGCACGTCGTACCAAACTCGTATTAAAAGCACTAACATCTTTATCATCGCAGAAGCGATACGAGACTTCAACTCATTTGATGGATATTGATCTCCGAGATTATTTGAGAAAAGAGTTTAAAGCTAATTTGCACGATACGATCTCGGACGATGAAATGGTTCGGAAGTACAGTCAGAGCAAGGTGAGCCTGGGATTTTTGGAAGTATTTGACAACCATAATCCAGCCGCTTTAACAAAGCAACACTTGCACCTTAGGGAATTTGAAGCGCCAATGAGTGGGGCATTATATTGTACAGGATATACAGATGAATTGGCAGAGATGTACGAACCAGATAAAGAAGTATTAGTCTATAGAAATGAATATGAGTTGACTGACAAAGTTCGATTTTACTTATCTCATCCAGAACAAGCCGAAAGAGTACGTCAAGCAGGCCATCGAAGAGCACTTGAGAATCATACCTATCAAAGCAGATTCCAAAAATTGTTCTGTCAACTTAACTTAGATATTTAGGAGAATCATACTGCCACTGGTAAGTGTGATCACCGCAGCATATAATGCGGAATTATTTATTGCCGAAACCATTCAAAGTGTATTGAATCAGACTTTTAATGACTGGGAGCACATTGTCGTTAATGACGGTTCTACTGATAGTACAGCTCACATAATTCGGTCATTTCCAAAGGTTACTTATATTGATCAGCCTAACCGGGGAGTTGCTGCTGCGCGTAACACGGCCATTCAATATGCCTCTGGTAAGTTATTAGCCTTTTTAGATGCTGATGACATTTGGTTGCCAGACAAATTGGCTTTGCAAGTTAATGAATTTCAAGCTAATCCTGACCTGGGATTATGTTATACTAATGCTAGTCATATAAACGAAGAAGGTAATGTAATTCTCTTTTGCCGTATCCCTCCGCATCCACCAACTACTTATTTTTCCGCTCTAACAAAAGGCCATAATATTGTTACATCCTCATTGATGGTTGATAGACAATATCTTGATAACAATCCATTTTGTGAAGATTTACCTCCTTGCGAGGACTTTTATTTAAGTCTTTTGGTTTTGTATCAGAGTGGCTATGGTGTGTTTATCGATAAGCCTCTTGTTCGGTACAGAGTACGATCAAATTCAATCTCACGAAGCGATCGATTCTACTGGATGTCCCAAAATGAAAAAGCAGTTGTTCGTTTTTTAGACAAGGCGGATTCTATTAAACCATTGCCCGTTCACCTGCGGTCCAGGGCAATGGGCCATTTGGCTTATCAGAGGGCAGGAATTAATATCGAAAGGGGTCGCGATGTGCACTCCAGTATCAAGCTTCTCATAAAAGCAGCCCGACTGAATCCCAGCGATTCCTGGCCCGCGATACGTCAGTTTGCAAAATTAGTGTTCACGATGAATTCACGGTTGAAGTTTTTTATTCACAAAACGTAATCCTATCTGAGATAAAGTTCTGAGATAATTTGACTCATTGATGCCGTACATCGGCTGTTTTATTGAGAAATTATCTTGAACATCTCCAGATAAATAATTGATTTAATCTAACTTGTCGCTTGATGATAGAGGTTTTCCCAATTGTGCGGGATATGCGGGATATATAATTTCACCTCGGACAACGCGATTTGCCGTTCTACACTGCGCCGCATGACCGAGGTAATTCGACATAGGGGTCCGGACGCGGATGGTTTTTATGAAAATACTAAAATAGGTTTGGGTGTTAGACGTTTACGGATTATTGACTTGGTGACAGGAGACCAACCAATTTTCAATGAAGATAAGTCTATTTGCATTGTACTAAACGGCGAAATCTACAATTATCAGAATTTAAGGCAAATACTACTTAAAAAGGGGCACATATTTAGGACTGATACTGATACCGAAACCATTGTTCATGGTTATGAAGAAGAAGGCTATGAGTTCGTGAAGAATATACGTGGCATGTTTGCTTTCGCTCTTTGGGATAACAATTTACAAACGCTTATTCTTGCACGCGATCGCGTTGGTGAAAAACCGCTTTACTATTATATTGACAGTGACCGTCTCGTTTTTGGCTCTGAATTGAAGGCTGTCGTAGAAAATAGGTCTGTTGGGAGAGACATCGATTACCGAGCATTGAATGAATACCTGGCCTTCGGATATATTCCATCGCCCCTCTCAATATTCAAGGACGTTTATAAGCTTCCTGCCGGAAATCTATTGGTCGCAAGAAAAGGCAAAATAGATCTGATCCCCTATTGGCGACCGATATTCGTGGAGACTACCAGCCTACCAGAGATAGAGGTTATAGAAAGAATTAAGTTGTTACTGGATGAATCTGTGAAGTTATGTATGGTCAGTGACGTACCTATTGGTGCCCTATTGAGTGGGGGACTTGATTCGAGTA
>Ga0315279_10006539_pt1 | contig 14693 bp, 12 predicted proteins | sample YL17G06_20_MG_FD_203694 | JGI IMG/M metagenome (GOLD analysis project Ga0315279, IMG submission 203694) | Sediment microbial communities from Yellowstone Lake, YNP, Wyoming, USA - YL17G06_20 | ecosystem: Environmental > Aquatic > Freshwater > Lake > Sediment | place: USA: Wyoming | collected... | reverse complement strand
TGGCACGTCTACGAGCGCGCTTATCTGCTCCTGGCGGGGCTGGCGACGCCGCTGGTCTTGAGCGTACACTCGGTCGTCAGCTTCGATTTTGCGGTGGCCAACGTGCGGGGCTGGCATTCGACAATTTTTCCGCCGTACTTCGTCGCGGGCGCGATCTTCAGCGGTCTGGCGATGGTGCTCACGCTGCTGGTGCCCGCGCGGCAGTTCTTCGGCCTGAAAGATTTCGTCACGCCCCGCCATCTGGATGCCGTGGCCAAGCTGCTCCTCGCCACGGGGTGTATCGTGGGCTTCGCCTACGCGATCGAACTCTTCCACGGCTGGTACTGCGGCGATCCCTACGAAAGCTTCGTATTTCTGTACCGCGCACGCGGCGACTACGCGTGGGGCTATTGGACCATGACTATCTGCAATGTGGTGGTCCCGCAAGTTTTCTGGGTCAAGTGGTGCCGCACCAATCCGTGGGCGCTCTTTACTGTGGGCGTGCTGGTGAATGTGGGCATGTGGTTTGAGCGTTTCGTGATCGTGGTCGCGTCGCTTTCGGCGGATTACCTGCCCTCAAGCTGGGGCTACTATTCGCCGACGTGGGTTGATATCCTGACATTCGCGGGCACGCTTGGTTTCTTCCTCGCCTGCTTCCTGCTCTTCTGCCGCTATCTGCCGATGCTGGCCATGGCGGAGATCAAGCCACTGCTGCCCAAGGAAAGGCTCGAAGTGGAACAGGCTGTCAGCCTGCCACTACCCTCGCAGGCTGGACAGCCTGCGCCACAACAGCCGGCAACCGCCGGACTCCTGGCCGAATTCGCCTCGCCACAAACACTGCTCAAGGCGGCGGCCGCGGTGCGGGATGCCGGCTTCACCAAGTGGGACGTGCACACGCCGTACCCCGTGCACGGCGCTGACAAGGCGATGGGCATGCGCCCGACGCGGCTGGCTTGGCTGGTCTTTGCGGCCGGCGTGGCCGGCGCGCTCACGGGCCTCACGCTGCAATGGTACACCAACGCCTTCGATTACCCTTTCCTCGTCAGCGGCAAGCCTTACTTCAGCGTGCCGGCCTGCATCCCGGTGGTCTTCGAGCTGACGATCCTGTTCTCGGCAGTCGCGGCGGTGCTCGGCATGCTGGGTTTGAACAGGCTGCCGCAGTTGTACCATGCGCTTTTCAAGCGCCCGCGGTTCCGGCGTGCCAGTGACGACCGCTTCTTCATCTCGCTTGAGGCGGCCGACCCGAAGTTTGATCCGGGCCAGGCCGAGACGCTGCTGCGCGCACAGGGCGCGCTGGCCGTGGAAAGGGTGGAGGACTGAGGCAATGCCGCGCTGGCTCATCTTCCCCGCTGTCCTGCTCGCCCTGCTGGGCCTGGTGCCTTTCGTGCTGATCGCGAAATCGCGCGGGCAGAAGTCCACCTCGACTCGTCTGTCCATAATCCAGGATATGGGCCACCAGCCCAGGTTCGGCCCGCAGTCAGCCGCGCCGCTCTTCGCCGATGGCCGGGCGATGCGCCTGCCGGTGGACGGCACAGTGGCTCGCGGCGAATTGCGTGACGACCCGCGCTACAACCGCGGACTGGAAGAAGACGGCAAATTCGTCAAGCGCACCCCCCTCTCCGTCCCGGTGACAAAGGAGCGGCTGCTGCGCGGGCAAGAGCGTTTCGATATTTACTGTGCAGTGTGCCACGGTCTTGCGGGCTACAGCGATGGGATCATCACAGTGCGTTCAGCCCAATTGGCTGACCAGCCTGTGCCACAAGCCGTGGCGCTACAGCCGAAATCGTACCATACCGACGACATGCGCGCCAAGGAGTCCGGCAGCTTCTTCAACACCATCACCAACGGCCAGAACGCCATGCCGGCTCACGCAGCGCAGATCAGCATTGAGGATCGTTGGTGCATCGTGATGTACATCCGCGCGCTGCAGCGCAGCCAGTGGGCCAAGATCGAGGACGTGCCGGCGGAGAAGCGTGAGGAACTGAGATGAGCGGAGCCGAGGAGAAAGACTGGAGGCCGGATGACGCCGAATGCAGGCTGGCGCCAGCGTCCGGCAACCGGGTGGCCGTGGCCGGTCTCATTCTCGGCGCGGTGCTGGTCGGCGGAACCTGGCTCGCGGCCGGCGGCGGCGGCGCGGCTCGCTTCTGGCAATCATATTGCGTATCATTTTGTTTCTACCTTAGCTTGTCGCTGGGAGCGCTGTTCTTCGTGTTGCTGCATCACCTGGTCGGCGCAACCTGGAGCGTCGTTGTAATGCGCGTGGCCGAGACGTTCTCGGCTAATCTGTTACTGATGGCCTTGCTCTTCGTGCCCTTGGCCGCGGTTGGCGGCAAGGATGTCCTGCCTGCCGGCGCGGGCGTCGAGTTGCCAGGACCCACGGCGGCTTTCCTCAATCCAAATTTTATCCTGGCGCGGTGTGTGTTGTATTTCGTCGTCTGGGCCGGCATGGCGCTGATTTTCTGGCGGCGCTCGGTCGCACAGGATGGATCGGGCGACAGGGCGCTGAGCCGGCGCAACCGAAGTTGGAGCGGGTTGTGCATGGTGGTGTACGGCTTCAGCGTGGCATTCGGCAGCGTTGATTTCCTGATGGCGCTCAACCCGCCCTGGCAATCCACTATCTTCGGCGTCTATTTCTTCGCAGGCTGCGCGGTGGGCTTCTACGCGCTGTTGCCGCTGGCGGTGCTGGCCTTGCAGGGGGCGGGGCGCTTGAGGCGCGCGGTGACGCCCGAGCATTACCAGGACATGGGCAAGCTGCTTTTCGCGTTCGTCTTCTTCTGGTCGTACATCGCGTACTCACAGTACATGTTGATCTGGTACGCGGACATGCCCGAGGAAACAAACTGGTACCTCACGCGCGCCAGTCCCGAAGCAGGCCAGTGGAACACTGCCAGTCTTGTGCTCCTCTTTGGGCACTGGATGATTCCATTTACCGCGCTGCTTTCCCGTGAGATCAAGCGCCGCAAGATGATCCTGGCCTTCTGGTGCGCGTGGCTCTTGGTGGCGCACTATGTGGATCTCTACTGGCTGGCTGTTCCGGGGTGGCACGCGCTGGCCGTGCCTGCGAGCTTCACGGACGCGGCCTGTCTGCTTGGCATGGGCTGCATTTACCTGGCTGGAGCGCTGGCGCTGGGCGGACGGCACGCGCTGCTGCCCGTGAAAGATCCGCGCCTGGCGGAGTCGCTGGCGTTCGAGAACTACTAACGGATTCCTCACCGCAGAGGACGCGGAGGATCGCAGAGGGGATTGGGAGGAAGGGGATTACTGATGTTTCCATTTGTTCTTCCTCTGCGTACTCTGCGTCCTCCGCGGTGAATGAGTCGTGAGAATTGCGGGCTAAGGGGGTGGTGCGCATGTCCGGCGACGATGTTGACGGTTCGAAAGTGGCCCTGGTGGGCTTCACCGGGAGCCTGGCGATCTTCCTCTTGATAGTCGCCGCGCAAGCGCTGTACTATCGCCTGGAGCATGCCGAGAGCGAAGCTAAACTGGGCGCGCAGGCTGCGCCGCAGTTGCGCCAGCTTGAAGCTGCGCAATACGGCCAGCTTCACACTTACCACTGGGTTGACGCACAGAAGAAGGCTGTCGCCATTCCAATAGAACGGGCCATTGAGTTGCTGGCGCAGGAGAATCAGAAAGAGGGTGGACTATGAAGATTTTCGACTTTCGATTTTCGATTTTCGATCTGCGCGGTGGTGGAAGTCCAAATCGCAAACCGAGAATCGCAAATCGAAAACTGTTCTATCTCCTCCTGCTGCCCCTGTGCGCCGCGGCGGGCGAACCGGCGGAAGGTGGACGGAAAGAGCCGCTGCCGGACGAGTTCGAAGGCGTCGGGCTGGTTGAGCATCTCGACGCGCAGTTGCCTCTGGATCTGGAATTCCTCGATGATGCGGGCGCGAAGATCACTCTGGGTTCGTATTTCAACCGCAACCGCCCGGTGCTGATGGTGCTGGTCTATTTCGAGTGCCCGATGCTGTGCACGCCGCTGCTGAACGGCATGGTGGACGCGATGAGAGAGATCCCGTTGACGCCCGGCAAGGACTACGAATGCGTCATCGTCAGCTTCGACCCGCTGGAAGGGCCAAGTCTGGCCAGAAAGAAGAAGGAATCTCTTCTGGAAAGCTACGCCAGGCCCGGAGCGGGGGTGGGCGTGCACTTGCTGACCGGAGAGAAGGCCAATATCGCGAAGCTGGCCAAGGCAATCGGCTTCGGGTACAAGTGGAACGAACGCGACAGGATGTACGCCCACCCGGCGTCGCTCTACGTCTGCACGCCGGCGGGCCGCTTATCGAAGTACTTGAAAGGCGTGCTTTTCGAGCCGCGGACTCTGCGCCTCAGTCTCACCGAGGCCGGGCAGGGGCGGATCGGAACAGCCAGCGATCAGCTTGCGCTGTTCTGCTATCAGTACGACCCCGCGAAAGGGAAGTACTCGCTTTCAGCGATACGGCTGATGCGTATCTGCGGCGTTGTCACTGTGCTCGCGATCGCGCTCGGTTTGGTGTGCCTGTGGGGTGCGCGGCGGAGCAGGATGGCAAGGGGCTCTCAAGTTTCAAGTCTCAAGTTTCAGGTTTCAAGCTCTCCCAGCCGTGCCACAAGCCTGAAACTCGAAACTGTAACCCTGAAACCTGAAACCCGTGGGGGCTTAAGTTTTCAGGTTTCAATTTTCAGGTTTCAAGTTCACCCAGCGGAGCCACAAACTTGAAACTTGAAACTGTAAACCTGAAACCTGGAGCCTTTGGGCTGCTGCTTCCCAAACTGCTCGCGGCGCAGGAACGCGAAGGCTTCTGGTTCCAGCGCCAGGCTTCCACGTCGGCGCAACAGATTGACTGGCTGTTCGGCTTGGTGTTCTTCGTCTCCCTGTTCTTCTTTGTGCTCATCGTCGTCTTGATGATCGTCTTCGTGGTGCGCTACCGGCGGCGCGAAGGCGCCGGCCCCGAACCGAGCACGAGCCACAATTTCCTGCTGGAAATGGTCTGGACGGGCATTCCGGTGGTGCTGGTCATGGTGATGTTCTACTTCGGCCTGAAGACCTATCTCGACCTGCGCATGGCGCCGGCCAATGCCATGGAGATTCAGGTGCTCGGGAAAAAGTGGGCCTGGTCGTACACCTACCCGCAGGCAGGATATGAGGAACAGCCACAGGCAGAAGATAAGCCCGCGGAACTGCACGTGCCGCGGGGCGAGCCGGTCAAACTGGTGCTGACCTCGGAGGACGTCATTCACGGCTTCTTCATCCCCGCGTTCCGGCTGAAAATGGACGCGGTGCCGGGGCGCTATAACATGATGTGGTTCACCGCCACCGAACCGGGCGAGTATCTCGTCCAGTGCTCGGTGTACTGCGGCACGAGGCACTCGGAGATGCGCTCGGTCTGCATCGTCCACCCCGACCGCGCGGATTTTGACCGCTGGCTCAACGGGGCCAAGCTCAAGTCGCAAGGGGCGCTCACGCCAGCCGAACGCGGGCGGCGGCTGTACATCGGGAAATTCAGTTGCGCCCAATGTCATTCCGCCGATGGGCGCCGGATCATCGGGCCGACGTTCAAGGATCTGTATGGTTCCGAGACTCCGCTCAGCGACGGCTCGCGCGTGCCGGTGGATGAGAACTACATTCGCGAGTCCATCCTGGACCCTGGCGCCAAGATCGTGGCCGGGTACAGGAACGAAATGACTTCCTTTCGCGGGCGCATTACTGACAAGGAGATCGGCGATTTGATCGAGTACATCAAGTCTCTCAGCAAGAATTACCAGCCGGCGCCCGCGCCTCAGCCAGCGCCAGATGCCAAGGCGCCCGCGCCGCAGCCAGCTCCCGCGAAGAAAGGAGCAGCCGATGGCCAGTAACACACCTGCCCCTCTCCCCGCAGGGGGGAGTGGAATGGGGGAAGAACGGCGCCCTGGAAGCTATGCTCAAGCCGCGCCCGCGGAGAGCTACCTTTCTTCGCCGGTGGGGTTGCGTTCCTGGCTGCTCACGCTGGACCACAAGCGCATTGCCCTGCTGTACATGCTCACAGTCATGGCGGCGTTTGCCGTCGGAGGCGCCATGGCCATGGTTATTCGGGCCTACCTGCTGGTGCCAAAGAAGGACATGGGCGGGGCCGACGCCTACAACCAATTCTTTACCCTGCACGGCACCATCATGATTTTTCTGTTCGTCATCCCGGGCATGCCGGGGATCTTCGGCAACTTTGTTCTGCCGTTGATGCTGGGCGCCAAGGACCTGGCATTCCCGCGCTTGAACCTGCTGAGCTGGTATCTGTACGTGGCGGGCTCCTTGCTGGCGGTGCTGTCCATTGCCGTCGGCGGAGTGGACACGGGCTGGACCTTCTACACGCCCTACAGCACCACCACGGCCATGACCGGCGTGGTGCCCATGGTGCTGGGCGCGTTCATCATAGGGATGAGTTCCATTCTGACCGGCGTCAACTTCATCGCCACCATCCACATGCTGCGCCCGCCGCAAATGACCTGGTTCAAGATGCCGCTTTTCTTGTGGGCCATCTACGCGACGTCGCTCATACAAGTACTGGCCACGCCGGTCCTGGGCATCACGCTCCTGTTGCTGACGGTGGAACGAGTTTTCGGCATCGGTATTTTTGACAGCCGCCTGGGCGGCGACCCCGTATTGTTCCAGCACTTCTTCTGGTTCTACTCGCATCCGGCGGTGTACATCATGATCCTGCCGGCTATGGGGGTGATCAGCGAATTGATCTCGGTCTTCAGCCGCAAGCACATCTTCGGATACCACTTCATCGCCTACAGTTCGGTGGCCATCGCCCTGGTCGGGTTCCTGGTGTGGGGCCACCACATGTTCACCAGCGGGCAATCCAAATTTCTCGGGATGCTGTTCAGCTTGCTGAGCTTCGCGGTGGCCATCCCCTCGGCGGTCAAGACCTTCAATTGGCTGGCGACGCTGTACAAAGGCTCCATCGGCCTGCAAACGCCCATGTGCTATGCGCTGTCCTTCATCTTCAATTTCGGCATCGGCGGACTGACGGGGCTATTTCTCGCCACGTTGCCGGTGGACATACACTGCCACGACACGTACTTTGTCGTGGCGCATTTTCATTACGTGATCATGGGCGGCACCGTTTTCGCGTTGCTGGGGGCGCTTCACTACTGGTGGCCGAAAATGTTCGGGCGGATGTACGACGAATTCTGGGGGCGGATTGCCTTCTTTATAGTCTTTGTCGGGTTCAACCTGACCTTCTTCCCGCAGTTTATACTGGGCACCAAGGGCGTGCCGCGGCGGACATACAATTACCTGCCTGAGTACCGCTTCTATCATACCGAGTCCTCAATTGGCGCGTTCCTCCTCGGCACGGGGCTGTGCATTGTTGCCGTCTACCTGTTGCATTCGTTGTTTCGGGGACGCCGCGCGCCTGCCAATCCCTGGGGCGCGGCCACGCTGGAATGGCAGTGCCCTTCGCCGCCGCCTACGCACAACTTCGAACGGCCCCCGCCGGTCGGGGATCCATACGATTTCAGCGGACTGGAGTACGACCGGGCCAGCGGCGGCTTCGTGATGAAAGCGGCTGAGAATCGAGCCACAGATGAACACAGATAAACACAGATGTTGTCATTGGTTACTGGTCATTTGTCATTGGCGGGAGCGGTGAGGCAGTCACTGACAAGAAGGCAAATGAAAAATGACAAGTGACAAAGGACAAATGACCAAGGACCATCCGCCCTTCCTGGCGCACCAGTTCGACACGCCTGAGCAGCAGTTCCGGGCTGGCAAGCTGGGCATGTGGCTGTTTCTGTGCACAGAGATACTGATGTTCAGCGGCTTGTTCTGCGCCTACGCCGTCTACCGGCACAATCATCCCGAGGTGTTCGTGCGGGCGGCCGAGTTCCTCAACTGGAAACTTGGCGCGCTCAACACGGTCGTGCTCATTTGCAGCAGCCTGACGATGGCCTGGGCGGTCCACAGTGCGCACTGCAATCAGCAGCGCCGGCTCAAAGTGATGCTCGGTCTGACATTGTTTCTGGCCTTTGGCTTTCTGGGCGTGAAGGCCATTGAGTACCACGACAAATGGAAACACCATTTGTTGCCGGGTGTGCGCTTCAAGCCTGAACTTGACCACGCCGCTAGCAGCACGGGCGTTTCGCCCGTGCCGCCTGCCGGCGAAACCAGCGGGGACAGACAGCCAATTTCCAAACTGCCGGAAATTGGTGTCAGTCCCCGCTGGCCGGCACAACCCAGGAAGGATGGTGAGGGGCAAGCGGCGCAAAAGGCCGGCCCCTGGAACGGCCCGGCGCCCGGCAAGGTTCCCGAGGGCCTTGCCGAATTTGCGCCACGACACGCGCCGGGGCCCGCAAAGCTCCCCAGCTACACGCATATCTTCTTTGGCATATACTTCGTGATGACCGGCCTGCACGGACTGCACGTTCTGGCGGGCATGGTCGTGATCTGCTGGCTGCTATCGCGCGCGCGGCGCGGCGACTTCAGCAGCGCGTATTATGCTCCGGTGGATCTGGTGGGGCTGTACTGGCATTTTGTGGACATCGTCTGGATTTACCTGTTTCCGCTGCTTTACCTGGTGCGTTAGATGCATGTTTCAGGTTTAGAGTTTCAAGTTTCAAGTTTGTCGCTCCGCCGGGTGTACATGAAACCTGAAACTTGAAACCTGGAACTTGATGGTTCGATGACTTGATGGCCCGATTCTGGGAGGCTGAACAATGACTGCTGCCGCTGACACGACCTCCGATTCGCAGGCTCAGGCACCACACCCAAGGGGGCGTCACGTCCCGCTGAGCTGGCTGCTGGGCGTGTGGGCGATGTTGCTTATCCTGACGGCCCTGACCGTCGCGGCCAGCCGGGTTGATCTGGGCGTCATGAACGCCTGGATTGCGCTTGGGATCGCCACGCTCAAGGCCGTGCTGGTGCTTCTGATTTTCATGCACATGATCTACGAGCGGCCCATAAACGTCATCGTCTTGTTCACTGCGCTGCTCTTTGTCTTCCTGTTCATCAGTTTTGTGCTGATGGATACCAGCGCCTATCACCATGAACTCATACCGGATTACGCGCCCGACATGCAAAGGTAGGTGATTTTCGATTCTTGATTTTCGATTGAACGGCAACCACTTTCATCTTCTCAATCAGCCGCGCGACGTATCGCGGATCGAGAGAGCCCGGGTCGGCGGAGGCAAGCTTGGCGGTGCCGCAGGCGACCGCGCAGCACAGCGCTTCTTCCAGCGGACAACCTTGCAGAATGCCCCATAGCCAACCCGCCGTGGCGGCGTCGCCGCAGCCAGTGGCTGATTGCGGTGCAACACGCCCCCCTCCCCAACGTGGGCTATTCACCACAGAGGACACAGAGACCACAGAGGTCACAGATGAATCCCCATTCTCGTTGACCGGGGACTTCTCCGTTCTCTGTGCTCTCTGCGTGCTCTGTGGTGAATGATCCGCGCTTGCGGGAGGAGGGAGGGGGAGGGGAAGGGCCGGCGGCGCCGCGCGGAACATCTTTCCCGGCGCCGCAATAACCGCGCCGCCCGCGCCCAGGGTGATCAGAACAGCGCGCGGCGCGCCGTGGCGCGCGAAGGCCTTCTGCAAAGCGGCGCGGTGGGCGCGCTTGCCTGCAACGAAGGCCTGACCGAGTCCCAGCCAGGCGCCTATCTCGGCGGCATTGCCTTTCAACCCGTCCAACTCCGCTGCGCCAGCCACAGCCAGCGCAGGGCCATTGCTGTCGGCGACGCAGACGCTCGCGCGATTCTCGCTGGCCACTGCGAACACTTCTCGCAGCAATCGCTTGGAGGTCCCCGCGGGCGCCGAGCCGCAGAGGGCCACAATGTCGCCGGGACGCACCGTGCTGCGCCAGAACCTCAAGAAGCGGTCTTCGTCCGCGCGAGCCGGCGGCGGCATCCGTTCTTTGATGTGCGTTTCGCGCCCGGAGGCTTCGAGCAGTGTGTAGGCGAAGCGGGTGAAACCCGGGCGCGCGCAGAGCGCCGCGCGAATGCCGTTCAACTCCGCCAGCCGCGCCGCATACCATTCCTTTTCCGCCTCCCCGATCCATCCCACGGAGACGATCTGCCGCGGCTTGGGCCAAACGCAACTCAAGGCGCGCGCGGTATTGGCGCCCTTGCCTGCGGGCACGGTCATGAGCAGATGGGCGTCGAGGGTCGCGCCAGGTTTGAGGGTGCCGAGGCGCACCACGCGGTCAATGCTGGGGTGCAGCGCCAGGGTCAGGACGCGCATAGAATCTCCCGATACAAGCCGGCGTATTCCGCGGCCATGCGGTCAGCCGAAAACCTGCTCAGCGCCTCGGTGCGCGCGGCCGCGGCCAACCCGGCGGCGCGGGGGTGGTCTTGCAGGAGCCTCAACATGGCCTCGGCCAATGCGCCTTCGCGGCCTTTGGGAAAGACTAGGCCAGTCCGCTCATGCGCGACCAGTTCAGGCAGGCTGTCGGCATCGCTGACGATGACGGGCAGGCCACAAGCCATCGCTTCGGCCACGCTCAATCCGAATCCTTCCCAGGCCGAAGGCTGCACATACAGGCTGGACTCGCGCAACAGCGCCGGAACGTCCCGGACAAATCCAGGGAACTCCACGTTCCGCAATTCCAGCTCAGCGCAAATAGCGCGCAAGCCGGCCGCTTGCGGGCCCTCGCCGGCAATGGTCAGCCGCGCCGCGGGCAAGCGGGCGTTCACTGTCCGCCAAGCTCGCAACAACGTGGGGAAATCTTTCTGCGGATCGAGGCGTCCGATGGAAAGCACGAGCGGGGCGGCGCTGCTGCGCTCTGTGGCTGTCCCCGGCGCGAAACGGTCAAGGTCAATCCCATTCTCGATCACGCGGAAGTACTCGCCAGGCAGCCCGGTGCGCTCCTGCTGGAAGCGCGCCACGGCGCGCGAAACACAGACTTCCACGCGGCAGTAGCGCGCGGTCAGGCGGTCCAGAGCGAATTGCCAAGGCCGGAAGCGCCGTTCAGCCACATGGACGGTGCTGAGAATATGCAGGCCGCGGCGCGCGGCCTTTTCCAACCGGGCATAGGCCAGGCGCGCGGCAAGGTTGGCATGGAAGAGATGCGCATGAACGATGAGCGGTCTGGCAGGGGTAAATAGCCTTGACAAATCCCGAGCGCAGGCCAGCGTCCTGCGGCGCGAAAGGCGCAGTCCGCGAACGGGAACCCCTGCCGACGCCAGTTCCGCGCCAGCGGGCGCGCGTTCGTCTTCGAGACACACCACGGAAGTGCGGAAGCCATGAGCGGGCAGGCGGCGGGCGAGTTCCACTACGATGCGTTCGGCCCCGGCGAGTTGCAGCACGGGCAGGACATAGACTACTTCCACCTGGGCGCTCATTCCCTGTCCTTTTACCACGAAGATCACGAAGGACACGAAGAGCACGAAGACTTATTCTAGTCTCTCTTCGTGGTCTTCGTGTCCTTCGTGTTCTTCGTGGTTAATCCCACCAACCAGAAACGCAAAAGCAGCGCAGAGCGCGAAGGCCGCGCGGCCAACGGCCACCGCCGCGGCTGCCGCGACAGCGCCATGCGCGGGGATGAAGCGCCAGGCCACGGCCAAGCCCACGAACAACGCCAGTACTTGGCACACCGCGTACGCTCGCACGCGGTGCTGGCAGATCAAAGCCGAGCCCAGGACCGCCCCGGCCAGCACGCCTACGCAGCGCCACACGTCCACTGCGAAGATCGCCGCGGCTGGGGCGAACTTCCGCCCGAACAGGAGCGGGACCAGCCAGTCCGAACAGAGCATCAGGGGCAACGCCACGCCGGCTCCAGCCACTGTAAAGCCCAGTGTAACCAGCCAGGCTCGGCTGCGAAAGTAGGCTCCGCCGGTATCCGGAATCGCGGCCAGACGGGCGTGCGCCAGGCGCGACAGCAGGCCCAGAAAACTGACTGCCGCCATGGCCAGTTGGTTTGAGGCCACCAAGAGGCCAAGCTCCTCCGCGCCGCCCAGTGTCTCCAGGAGCGGCGGGCCGCATAAGGTCAGGGCCTGCATCGCGGCAAAGGCCACGGCCATGGGCGTGCCCTGGCGCAGGAGTTCCCATCCTGCTGCGCCCGCGCCCTGCCACTGCAAACCGCCATAGTTCCGGCGCACCCAACGCCACTCCAGGAAGACTTGCAGAGTAAAGCTGCCCGCGGCGGCGATGAGCACCACCAGTGCGCTGAAGCAACCGCGTGCAAAAAACCAGAGGGCGAGGACGGCGGCCAGGTAGCCAGTCTGCCGCAACACGGAGAAGAACATGTACGTCCCGATGCGCGTGCGCGCGTCGAAAGCCGGGGCCACACTGAACGAGAGTACAAGCCCGCCCAGCACGCCGAGAAAGATCAAGGCGCGCTCATCCGGCGCGCGCCAGCAGAGGGCCAGGCTCCCGCCCAGCAAAAGCAGCACCAGGCTCGAGAACTGCTTCTGCCTTGCGAAGGCAGCCAGGTGCAGACGCGCAGCCTCTGGCGAGTCGCGCACCAGCATGCGGGTCAAGAGCGGATCAATGCCCCATTGGCTGAGGTAGCAAGCATAAGTGCCGAAAACCAAGGCCAAGCCAAGGCGGCCGTACTCAGCCGGCCCCAGCCAGCGAGAGAGGAGCAGGACCGCGGTCAGTCCCAGGATCTGAGCCGCCAGCCACCCGAAGGCGGCCCCACGCAAAGCCAGCAGCATCCGCCAACCTTGGCGCAGCAGGCCGGAATCCTGAGAATAAGAGGAGCGGCTGTGTTGATCGTTCACGTGGCGCGGCGTTTGCCCCTCAGCAAAACACACCCACCAACATACCACTTGCCTTGCCGAGCGCGAAGTTCAATCGAAAATCGCAAATCGCAAATCAAAAATCCACCTGTCGGCGCTTGCACTTTTGGCAAAAAGGCAAAGATACAGACTGAATGCAGCCGATCTTCCTCTTCTCCCTACCGCGCGCCGGTTCGACGCTGCTCCAGCGCATGCTCGGCGCGCATGAGGAAATCGCCACTGCTTCGGAGCCCTGGCTGCTTCTGCCGCTACTGTACACACTCAAGGGCGACGGGGCGCGGGCGGAATACAGCCACAAGCTCGCCGTCACGGCCATAGAGGACCTCTATGGCCTGTTCCCGCAGGGCCAAGCTGACTACCTGGCCGAGATAAGGGCGCTGGCGTTGCGCCTTTACGCCAAAGCCGCGCGGCGCGAGGCCCGCTATTTCCTGGACAAAACGCCGCGCTATCACCTGGTGGCCGGCGAGATAATCAAGCTGTTCCCCGAGGCGAAGCACATCTTTCTCTGGCGGCATCCTCTGGCCATGCTCGGCTCATACGTGGAGTTCTTTGGCCACGGACGATGGAATCTGTACGGCTATCGCATTGACCTGTTCCGCGGCTTGGAGAACCTGCTCGGCGCCTATGGCCAGGCCAGGGAAAAGGTCCACGCCTTGCGCTATGAGGACTTGATCGCGGACCGCGCGGCGGCGCTCCAAAAGCTCTTCGCCTATCTCGAACTGCGCTGCGATGAGCGGGTGGGCGAGACCTTCAGCCAGGTTGAACTCAAAGGCAGGATGGGCGACTACGCCGGCTCCAAGACGTACGCCGCAATCAGCGACGAGCCGCTCGACAAATGGAAGAAAACGCTTCGCAACCCGCTGCGCAAGCGCTGGGCGCGCAAGTACCTGCAGTGGATCGGAGATGAACGCCTCAGAATCATGGGCTACCGGCTTGAGCCGCTGTTGGCCGAACTTGACTCGGTGCCAGTCTCGACGCAACACCTGCTTTCCGATGCCGTACGCATGACCTACGGCGCGCTGTATGGGGAAAAGCACTGTCTTTTTCTGTCCTGACTTGGGCCTTTGACCACGGTCACGCCGAGGCGCCCCTCATCCCGCCCGACTGGCCGCTGTCTAATCCAAAATCCAAAATCTAAAATCCAAAATCCTTCCTACGCTTCCAGGTTCAGCCACTTCAGCTCTTCTGGAGTGAGCTTGATTTCCACGGCGCGCAAGGAAGTCCTGGTTTCGAAGACGTTGCGCGGGCCGATGAGCGGGAAGGTCGGGAAGGGCTGGCACAGCACATACGCCAGCGCGATGTTGATCGGCAGCACGTTGCGCTTTGCGGCCATCTCGCAGGCACGCTCGCGGCGCTTCCAGTTGTCCTCGGAGTACCAGCAGCGCGCCATTTCCTTGTCCGAAAGATTGTCCGGAGCAACGCGGCCGGTGAAGAACCCGCGCGCCTGGCTGGACCAGGGCAGCAACGGCATCTGCGTCTTCGCCAGCCAGGCGCGGGAATCCGCGTCGGACGCAGCGATGCAGCCCGCCCACACGGGGTCCACCATGCGCGCCAGGCTGAAGTTGTTGCTGACGACGGAGAAGCCCTGCAACCCCTTCTGGCGCGCGTAGGCGTTGGCTTCCTCAATGCGCTTGAGCGCCCAGTTCGAACCGCCGAAGATGCGGATGCGCCCGGCGCGGACGTGCTCGTTCAACACGTCCACGAACTCGCCTGCGGGAATCTCCGGGTTGTCGCGGTGCATGATGTAGATGTCCGTGCCGTCAATCTGCTGCCGTTCGAGGCTCATCTTGAGCTGCCGCGTCAAGGCCTGTGGGTTGCAGTCGGGCGTGTGCGCGCCCTTGGTGATGATAACGACCTGCTCGCGCAGGCCTCTGTTCTTGACCCACTGTCCGAGCAACCGCTCGTGGTTCCCGCCGCCGTAAATGAAGGCGCTATCGAAGCAGTTGCCGCCGCGCTCGGCGAAGTCGTCGAAGACCGCGCTGGCGTGGGCGATATTGCGCTGGTTGTCCACGCCGAATATCAGG
>Ga0315279_10006538_pt1 | contig 14696 bp, 8 predicted proteins | sample YL17G06_20_MG_FD_203694 | JGI IMG/M metagenome (GOLD analysis project Ga0315279, IMG submission 203694) | Sediment microbial communities from Yellowstone Lake, YNP, Wyoming, USA - YL17G06_20 | ecosystem: Environmental > Aquatic > Freshwater > Lake > Sediment | place: USA: Wyoming | collected... | reverse complement strand
GGACAGGCGCTGCGGTTCAAGGAGGACGAAGTCCGCCCGATGGGACGGTCTGCATCCGGTGTGACCGGCATGCACCTGGCTAAGGGGGATCAGGTGGCGAGTATGGATGTCGTTGAACCGCAAGGTTTTCTGGTGTTGATCACCACCCAGGGATACGGCAAGCGGTCTGTGTTAAGCGAGTATCCTGTGAAAAGCCGCGCTACGGGTGGAGTTGCCAGTGCCGACCGAGGTGCCACCGCCAGGATCGGCCCGATTGCTGCGGCGCGGGTGGTACAGGCGGACGATGATCTGACGATCATCTCCGCTGGAGGGGTGGTGCTGCGCATGCCAGTCAAGGATATACGCCAGGCCGGCCGGGCGACACGCGGTGTGCGGCTGATGGAAGTAGATGAAGGGGATCGGATCGCATCCCTGGCGCGCATCGCCAGAGTTAACAATGATGAAGGATAGAAGAGGTCAAATATACACCCTCGTTTTTCCTAGTCCACGATAAAAACCGCAGTCGTACGGCCCGGCACATTAAATACACCGGCCTCTCGATTGTAACGCGCTGCCCGTACCCGCTCATCCACTGAGGCAGCCTGAATGGGGTGCAAGCGGATATTCTTATCCACCAGCGAGGCCTCGGCGAAGGTGATTTCGCCTGGGGCGGCGTTAAAAAACACGATGAGGCGGTCCACAGGAAGCACATCCGTTCTTTCTCCACGCGAAGTGGACATGACCAGGCTTGTGGGGCGTGTTTTGGCGCTTTCCACGAGCGAGGGGTGTATGCTCAAATTCACAGGGCGCGTTTTTGCAGTCTCTACGAGAGAGTAGGGCGCGTTCTGGTCCGTTGCGAGAGCTTTCATGCTCTCGGAGAGAGGCCTTTGCAAACACATCACAATCAACCCGGGAATTTGGTCAGGCCCGGTGTTAAGAAAACTCAGGCATTCCCGCACTTGCTGCTCCGTACGCAAGCGGAAAAGCGGGGAGCTTTTACGGATACGCAAAAACTCGCGAAAATATTCGGCCATCCACTGGATTTCGGTAGAACCGGGTTTGAGTGCCTGGTTGGCAAGTAGAGGGCGCAGAATATCCCAGCGCTGGGTATTTTCACCAGGCGGCAGGCCCACCCCCCAGTTACTCGTCTGCCGGCTGAAATCAATCGCATTGAACCAGTCGCCGGAATTAAAGCTGTTCCGATCAAGAGATTTCGAGCGCAGCAGATCATCACCCGCGTGGATGAAGGGAATCCCCTGTCCAAGCAATACCAGGCTGAGAGCCAGGGCATGCATGCGTATCCTGGCAGCCAGAGGGGTTCGTGGTGAGGCTTTTAACTGCACCGCGTCGAACAATGTTTCGTTATCGTGGGCAGAGACGTAGTTGATACACTCGCCAGGGTCCAGGGTGTATCCCGCGGGATTACCGCGGTAATCAATCTGGCTGCCAAGGACCGTTGCCCCCTGGGAATTCACCAGCGGGTAGTTTTTTAAGTTTCCTGCCAGGCCGAGGCGGATCAAGTCGGCATGCGCCAGCAGTTTCTGCTGCTGCTCCCACCATTCACCCTGGTAGAAGTCATTCGGGTCACAGTACAGTCCAGTGGTAAAACCCTGTAATTGAGGATGATCGAACGGGGCGCCGCCGCGCACGCTGTCCCTGAACCGGTCATTGAAAGAACCCACACCGGTCCCGCCGATATTCTTCTGGGAAGCGTTTACCCCGCGGGAGTTCGCCCCCACCTCGCCAAAGTCCCAGGCCTCACCATAAAGATAAATTTTACGCCCGCTGACACCGTCTTTCGCCATGGTCAGCGTATCCAATGCATCCCGCACTGCTTCGAGGTCTGCTTTCATATGGTGGCCCATCAGATCGAAGCGAAAGCCGTTGATTTTATAGGCTTTTGCCCAGGTGAGGATGGAATCGACCATCAATTTTCGCATCATGGCATGCTCGGTAGCGGTGTTAGGGCAGCAGGTGCTTGTTTCCACCTCGCCGCGCGAGTTCCGACGGTGATAATAACCGGGCACGATCCGGTCGAGCACCGATTTTTCATTTTGCCCGTATGCCGTGGTGTGGTTGTAAACCACATCCATCACCACTCCCAGGCCGAGGCAGTTGAGCGCATGCACCATCTCGCGAAACTCAAGGATTCGCGCAGGTCCTTGCGGGTCGGTGGCATAGCTGCCCTCCGGAACAGTGAAATGGTATGGATCGTAACCCCAGTTGAACCCGTCCGTGTTCTGGATGGTTTCGACAGCATGCGCCTGCCACTCAGAATCGGGAGGAAATGAACGCAGCATACTCACATCCACCGTTTTCCAGGTAGACCGGTCATCATCCACCGTGGCAAAATCAAAGACTGGCAGGAGGTGAACGTGGGTAAGTCCCGCTGTGGTTAACGCACGTAAGTGTCTCATTCCATAGGAATGGGCATGCGTGAACGCCCGGTAGGTGCCGCGCAGTGCGTGGGGAACAGTCTCGTCGGAGATGCTGAAATCGCGCACATGCAGCTCGTATAGAACAATATCCTCCGGCGCGGCCAGAGAAGGCGCGCGCAGCTCTTTCCAGCCGGCAGGCTGGAAAGCAGGATCGGCCAAATCCACGATCTGGCTGTAGCGGCTGTTGGTAGACAGGCTGACGGAATATGGATCGGTGACCAGGGCTGGTTCTACCTTCCGGCTGGCTTGAATGTAAACTTCGACCTCATAACGATAATATTTTCCGTACCAGGCCGGGCTGCCCACGATGCTCCAGACTCCCGTCTGGGGATCGCAGGTCATGGGCAGGATGTTTTGGGCATCCGCATCCGGCGAGGCGTACAGGTGTAACTTAACCCCGCGGGCAGTCGGCGCCCATACTCGCAGTGTGGGGGTTTTGTCGTTAAAAGTGATCCCCAGTGGGCCGTCATACCGGTATAGATCGTCCAATACACCCGCGATCTGCACACCCGTGGTGTCGAGCACCTGCCCATCGGCAGAGCGCGCCGACACAGTCAACCCGCCTTTGAGCAGCTCAGGCACCCTGTCGAGAGCTGTAAGAGGGAGGCGGTAAGTGAAATAATTGGCCAGATGAGGGTATTTCTGGCGAAGTGCCTCACTCAACCCGGCAGGATCGAGCGTAAGGGGCAGCCCCACCAGCGCTAGCGTGGCCTGCTCTGGGAGGGAGGCATCGCATAAAATGGTGTCACGATTGATCCAATAAGCGCGCGCGTCCATTACCACTTCTCCCTATGCACGACATCATCCAATATCCGCCGGCCGCCTTTCTTCGGCGGGGCAGTGAGTTTATCTTCCTGGAGGGGATAGCCAAACGAAAGCACAATGCGCAGGTGCCACTCGTCCGGAAATTTTAGGATCTGGCGGGCGATTTCCGGTTTGTAAATGCTGGCTGGGCAGGAGCCAACCCCCAATTCCCAAGCAGCCAGCTGCATGTACGCGGCAGCCTGGCCAGCATCAAACATCGTCTGGAATTTGCCTTCTGGATCAGGCGTGAGGATAGCAACAGCCAATGCTGCGCCAGCAATATGCCCCGCAAAATCGCCGCATTCGGAGAGCTGTTTTAGAATCAGCTTGTCCGTGACTGCGATGAATTGCCAGGGCTGGGAATTTTTGGAGGACTGCGCCCGACGACCGGCATTGAGGATGGCGGTGATCACATCCTCAGGTATGGGATCAGGGGTAAATTTGCGCACTGCGCGTTTAAGTCGAATTGCTTCGGAGATGTTCATGGGAATATCATATCACATCGAATACTGTCAATAACTTAGATTTCGGTTGGATACCCGCACTTGGCGGCATATCGATAAACTCAATGACCAGAACTGTAGGATAATGGACACTCTCGCTCAGCCCAATCCGCAGGCGCGTCTGTGAGTGAATCTGCGCGAATTGGGTAGAAAGCGTATCCGTTCACTTCTTTTATGGATCGAAGTTGTAACTTGTTCTCAACCACATCTCGTAAATTGCGCTCTCTAATAATTATATAGCTGACGTTGTAAGACTTCAGACAAGATTGGAATAATCGATCGTCAGTTAATAGTAGTGATTGAGATTTTCGTGATTCGGTATCTATTTCCCTATCATACACTACGCCTTCAATATCATTTGCACCCACTTCAATAGCAAGGTACTGCCAATAGGACAATTCAATAATTACTGGGCGATCCGATATTTCAGGATCTATCGTACGTTGTTCTCTAATTGCCAATCCAACCGCCAAACCCTCCGCAGACGGGTCATTAGTAAACCGAAAGGCTGCGCTTATTTGAGAGAAAGCCACTAGACCCAAGAATAAGAATAACCCAAATTTAACCATCTTGGAGTGTATCGTTTGAGTGCTTATCACCCATAAATACCCTAATGAGGGATAGAAGAGGAATGCAAAGAGGGCAAAATAGCGAATATAGTTTCCCGGCGGCTCTACTTGTCCGTGATGCAATAGAATAAAACCAGCAAGAGGAATTGTCGCAACTGCCACATACCACTGAACCGTCTTTGATTTTTTATTGAAAAGCAGACAAGCTGCTATCGCGATTATCCCCAAAAACGTCAGGTAAGGGTCAATTTTCAGAAATGTCTCAATATATTTGCTATAGGATACATCATGGCCATACCATTGGAATTTATAGGCTTGAATTGCTTGAGAAGATGAAAACAGGTTCTGCGTTTCAATATAATTACCAATCAGCGAACCGAAAGGGAATATCCAAGGGAGGAATGCCGCGATAACAGCGTTTAGTGCTTTGGGGATCTGGATTTTTCTCCTGGCGAACCCCATAAAGCATTCACCTAATATGGCCAGGCTAAACAATACGGATATGATCCAAGATTCGAACCGAAGTCCATTAGCTAGAGCGAGGGCACATGCTGCTGTGAAGAGATAACCCTGCTTATATTTTTTTAGATACATAACAAAAGCCCATACGGCTGTCAAAACAAACATTGCATTCGGCATCTCTGTAAGAGGAGTTCCGGTCAACCAAATATGAGCAGGATTTACGCTTAGGAAAAACGCACTGAGTAATCCAACTACCCGGTTTTCAAATAGACTGGAAGCTATCAGATACATGATGACAATCGATACGACTCCAGTCAAAATTGTTATCAGTCTTGGTACCCATAATAATTCCCATATTAATAGCAAAGCTGTCCCAATTACATATGAATGCAAAGGCAAAAAAACGCCAACCCAGTACACATGCGGGTGTTCACTCCACCTGGCTGCCATAACCGTTCTTCCGAATTCATCAGCAGTCAATGAGATGAAACCGGCTTGATATAACGAGAGCTGTATGAATATTCTAAACAACAATAACAAAACAATAATCAACAATCCTGATTTTTTGTCTTTTAAATCAAGGTGCATAATTTTAATCCTTGAGTACCTCTCACCAAGTTGAACTATCGCACCGCAATGCAGTGTTACGGGGATTGGCTATAAAAGACCACATGTGACAGCTAGCGGACACGGGCGTTCACAAAGCTTCTCCCTGTTTATGGAGAAATTTCTCCTGATCGGCCCGCGCCCGCATCTGGTCACGCAACGCTTGCGCCTCTGGGCCGATGAAGAACAGTGCGCCTAGGTAGAAAAAGAAGCAAAGCACCCAGGCAGTGACACATACCGTGGTGATCGCGGTTTGCTTGTTGGTTGCCAGGGCAATGGCGCCAGCCAGCGTAGGCGCCAGGGCCGCGCCGCTGTTCTCAATAAAGTATTCCACCGACTGGGCAGTCGAGCGCACCTCCGGGGAAGTCACGTCAAAGATGGTGGCAATTACATTGGGCGACGAGAATGGCATGAAGAGCGCCGTCAGGCACATCAATACGAAGAATGTGCTGCGCGCTTCGACGGGCGTGAGCATCGCCAGCAGCAAGAAGAACGCGCCCAGGATCACACCCACGCTCGAGATGATGATGCGACCTTTAGTTGTTTTCTTGAACAGCCAGTCACCGAGCATCCCCCCTACCACATATCCGCCAGCCAGGATAATAATCACAGGCGCCATGGTCATCAGCACCGAGCCTTCATCGTAATTACGTTCTTTTTGCAAATAGCCGAAGAAGAAGAAGGTGATCACATTCCAGGGGAATACGCCCGCAAAGCCTTGCAGGAAGACGAACCACATCGTTCGTTTCTTGAAGATTTCTGCGGCAGCTTTCCATGAAAAACGGACCTCCGTCATCTCCTGCATGCCTTCGAACTCTGGCTCAGCCTTGCCGCGCGGCATTTCCTTGATGCCGAAAAAGATGACCACTGCGATGACGAAGCCCAACGAGCCGGTGATGTAAAAAACCGAACGCCAGCCACCAATCATAGGCGCAACCATCAGCGCCAGAATCATGCCAACCAGGTACCCAATCGGCTGGGCGAATTGCAGCAGGCCGTAAATTTTGCCGCGCTCGCGTGGCTTGAAGTAATCAGCCACCAGGCTGTACAGGCCAGGATAGGAAGAGTCATCAATGCCTGTAGAAGCGCGCGTGATAAGGAACTGCGGATAAGTTCGCACCACAGAACTTAACCAGGTGGTCGCACCCCAGATGAAAGATGCCAGGGCCAGCAGCTTGGCGCGCGCATACCGGTCACATAAATAACCCCAGAGGGGATATAGCAGTGTGGCTACGATTAATGCTCCCGAGTTGATAAACCCCCATTGCAAATCGTTCAGGCCGAAGGTTTCACTGATCGGAGTTTGCATCGAGCCGATCATCAATTTGTCGGTCTGGTGTAAGAGCATGAACAAGAAAAAAACAACAATGACGAATATACTGTATGAACGACGTTGTTTCAATGGTATCTTCTACTTTAACTCGATCTCGGACACGTGCACGTTAGCAGGCTCCCCGGCGTGCATATTTCGCACCTCGATGTGCAGGTTTTTCACTGACCATTTTTCCTCAAAATCGATCTGGGTGGTCAAGTTTTCGGGCGTGGCTCGGAATACCGTTTGATATTCCTTGATCTGCCCATCGTTCGTGGTCAAACGCAACTTAATTTCAGCCTCCATCGCACCCACGGTTACCACAATCCCACTCACGGGACGCGAGACGGAGAAGTCGATATCGAGCGTGAAGGGGTTGGCCTCCATGGTGCGAACCAGCGTCTGCTTACTTCCATCGAATAAGTTATCGATCGTCCCCATATCCAGGTACGAATATTTCACATTTACAAGCTCGCTGCCAATGGTCACCTTACCTTCCTGAAGCTGGTGACGGGCAGCGATCTCATCTTCCAGGATTTGCTCGACATCGCCCGCATACTGAACACGCACGAAATAAAAACCCGGCTTGCCGTTCGGGTAATTTAAGATCTTGTCCACTTGAATATTCGTAAATTTATTACTGGTGCTCATCTCCTCAAATTCTGCCGGAATCAGCACGAAGGCGCGTTGAACGATATCCAGGTTGAAGCGGTACTCGTAACCCTTGTAACTGCCCATATCGATCGTCCTCGAGTCAGGCAGTAAGAAACGCGCAATCACATCCGTACCGTTAGCCCAATCTGGGGACACCATCAACTTCAGATCAGGGTGTTCCTCAACATACTTTTCAACCTCGCGGAACAGTGGGATGGCCCCATATTGCATCCCGCCCATGTCGTATTGCTGGAACCAGGTTGGGCCATTCACCAGGGCATCGGTCAGCATATAGACATTGATACCAACGAGGATGATGAACAGGAACACTCCCACCGCCCGCGCTGATACACGGTGAGGCTCCTTCCACCCTGCAAGGAGGCTGGCAAACATTGGTTCTTCCGATAACGATTGGCCTGCCTTACCAAACCAGGCCACGAAACCAGGCGGACGGATCGCCCGCAATTGCCCTGCTGGATCGATCAGCAATTCCAGCACCTTCGACAACCCGATGGCGGTCAGGAGTGCTATCGGAATAACCATTACCAATGCGCGCGTGATCCCGATCTGCACCAGGGCGCTGCCGGCAGGAGCAGCCAGCAAGGAAATTAATACCGTCCGGTAACCCGATAGATGGAGATTCCACAATGATACAGCCAGGCCGATCAGCATGAAGGGTGCCGTGACCCACAGGATATGCCCGTAGCCCTTCATCAGGTGACGATCCAGATCATACCGGTTGGGGATATACCAATAGGACAGGCTGAAACCTCGCTTGTATTCATTGAGGTAATGCCCTAGCTTCCCGATGAACGATCCCGGTTCACACCAATAGGTAGCCCGCGTGCACAGTTGAGCTTTCGTTACACCCGGGTGGGCCTGCATATAACGGACATACGGCAACGCCAGCAGCCCCAGGAAAAGCAGCCCAAGCAAGACATATTTACGCTGCTTCCAATGATAAGGCAAATCCGAAACCACCAGGAGCGCTCCCGAAATAGCCATGATCAATGCGCCTGGGCTGTACGTATAGAACACCAACACCCCAAAGAATATCGAGGGGAACAGGTAGCGCGGATTGCGGTGGCGGTAAAGCAGGTAGAATAACAAGAACAGGGCATAAAACCCAGTCAGCTCCACCGTCTCAAAGGCAGTGCGCGAATGCAAGAACCAGGCTGGCGTGATCGAGAGCAGCAGCACCCCGCTCCACCAGAAGCGGATATTAAACACTTCGCGCAGGATTAAGCCCACTGCAAGTGCCGCCAGCGCGCCGATCAACGCCGAGACTGCCCGTGTGACGAACACCGATTTGCCAAACAACAGGTACGGGATCACCTGCACATACACACTCACACTACTCAAGTTGTAAGTGGAGCCATTGTTGAAATAAGTAGGCCACGATTCTTTATCGTAATTCTTAAAATCCTGGTGCACAAAATCGGAGGCCATCACCGTCTGCACGGCCTCATCGGTGAAGAAAAATATTGGCCAGCGCTCCAGCCCGATCAACCGTGTGGCCATATAAACCAGCATCGCCAACCAGAACACGCGTTGAGGGGACAGCTTCCATTTTCCGACCCATGCGGAGAGACCAGATCGGACCCTGGGTACCGCGATAGATCGTTTTAAGGCGGGCAGAGCCGCCGCGCCAGCTGGCGAAGCGATCCTCTGCTGGTTGACCACCGGGAGCTGCCCTGCGGCTGCACCGCTGACCATCACTTGAACCGTCATGCCTTCAGGAATCTCTACCGAGATGTTGACACGGGCCGTATGCGGCAGTAATGGATCTACCACCGCAGGTAAAGAACCCTCGTCAGCTGTATATAACACCGTGGTTACAGCGCCTGCAGTGGCTGCGGAAGGTATCTCAACCGAGGGGGGCAATCCCTCCTCACGCGGCGAAGCAGGCTCGCCTGATGGCACAGGTGTTTCCTGCGAGTCAGGGACGGTGGGGATGGATGAAGTAGGTGTTGTTTCACTCATGATGATCTTTTTGGGTTTACGAAATTGTCTGAGCGCCTCCCAACTGGAGAGGAGAGCGATTTCTTCTGATTCGGCGTCGAGCCAACGCCACTCCGGTTTGATATACCGCAGCCAGGCAATCGCCAGACCCGCCAGGGCTAGGCAGATTATTGCCCAGAGGAAGGTGGGCTGGAATAATCCAAACTTCGCTTTCACGCTGCCACGTGGCTGGCTGACGGGATCTGGTGGCACCTGGTATAGCGTATAGAGTATATTACCCTTGTTATCGAGCTCGGTCACCAGCCTCCCGCCGGGCAAGGCCTCTTGTGCAGCAGCCAAGTCAGCCTGACGGTGGGGCAGAAAAACATAAATCTGGTTCGGGGTCTGTGGCTTCGGATTGTTGATCTCTCCCCATGGAAGGGGGATATCCACACCCCTGATCGATGGCACAAGGTAAAGCATGCTGGCTGTCGAATAAAAATTCATATTGGGCGGGCCATAGAACATGACCTGCCAGTCGCTGGGGACAAAATCTTTTCCGCTGTAACCTCGCAGGTAACGCGCCAGACGCATGGTCACCGCGGAGGAAAAGCCCTCGAAATCATACTTACCCTTATAAGAACTATTCGGTGCATATTCGGTGAAATAAAAACGCAGATCGTCCGCAGCCAGCAATGCCACGAACAACAATGCAGCCACACCCACACCAACTTTCGCCCCGGGCCAGAGGTGCGCCAGAAGTCCGGCCAACTGTGCCACCGCATACCCCAACACCAGGGCGCAAGCCGGGGCAGCCGCCACATAACGCTGGGCAGCCGGGGTGCTTTCGCTGAACCCTCCCACCAACCCAAAGGCGATCAACCATAATGCCAACCAATACGTGCGCAGGTCGCGTGGACGCGATAGGAGAAAGAAAAGCCCCAGCACGAATATCAACGCTGGTACCTGGCGCAGGATGGGTACATTCGGGCGGTAAAACCACTTCAACGGGGCTGACACATAGCCGCGGAACCCCAACTTGATCTGATCGAATAGAATGCGGATCTCCGATTTCCCCGTGGCTTGCATGGCCGCTTTCATCCACGGCCCGAAAATGGATTGCGCCTTGATGGAGCCTCCGAACTCGGCCGGTTGGCGTGCAAAATGCCAGCCCAGAGGCAGTACAATCACGATGGCTATCAGAAACATAACCAGCAGCCCAGGCAGGACCATCTTTATCCGCGGCCGGTCCCACAGCGCTGAAAATAGCATCGCGATGAACAGCCAAACCACCACCAGCACCACCAGCACGCGGCTGGTTAGATAAAAATATTGAGCGAACCCCAGGCTGATCCCTGCCAGCACAAAATATCCCCGCCGTCCGGTCCGCCAGCCGGCCCACAATGCTCCCACGACCACAGTGAACGATAACCCATCCCAGATGTTGTTCAACCCAATCCGGCTAAAGTGAATGTGAAAATGGAAAGCCGAGAGGAAGATCGCAGCCAACAGACCCGTGCGCCGGCCAAACAGCGCGCTGCCGGTGAGGAAGACTGCCCCCACGGTCAGCGCTCCTGCCAGAGCGGAAGAAATCCTCAACGCAGCCACCGTGCGCCCAAATAATCCGATGGGCAGGGATTGCAGGAAAAAATACAACAGCGGAAAGCCGCGATGGCCTACGGAAAAGATATTATTGGTTACGCCCTGGCGGAAAGCAATTGCGTTCAAACCGGTGGTGCCTTCATCGCCTGTCAAAGTGGAAGCAATATGGGTATTATCTACGGCCCGCACAACCAGGGCGAAAGCTACCAGTACGACGAACAGGATCAGCATAGGACGGGAAAGACGTCCCCAGGCAGGTCTACTTAGGCTGCCCGCCACAGCCAGCCCGATCCCCGCCAGCCAGGAAAGAATTGTCAGACCCGGGTATAGCAGGCGAATCAGCGGCCCAGATCCCAATAATGCCGCGAAAACAGTAAAAAATGGGCTGAGCAACAGGCAAAATACCTGCCAGAGGTGCACACCCATCCACTTGCTGGCAGACTCAACCATAGGGCCTAACCAGCCTGGAAGGCGCTTCATAAATAATGTGAATAACCCCGAGATGACGAAAACGAGGCCTGAGCATGCGATGACAACTACTATTTTATGGATATCTTTTGGAAATTTCTCGGCTACAATGGTTGGCGGGTCGATAAGTCTCGCCAGCGCCCAGCCAATAATTGCCAGGGCCGCACCCCCCACTACGAGGACGCTCCCGGCTGCAAGATAAGCCCGAGAGTCCTCCGATACTCCAACAACCCTCACCTTGAACGCAGATTCTCCCATCTGAGCTTTGAATGATGGCCCCCCCAGGAGTAATCCCAACCGGGGAGAACGCTTGCATAGCCAGGTAAGCAGCGGGGAATAATTGCCCCACAGGTAAACCTTGGGGTTGGCATCCTGCGGGTTGCTTTTTTGCAGCCTGCAGCGCCACCCCCTCATCAGCCACAGGTCCAGCAGAACAGCCAGGATGACGATGATGCCGAAAATAAGATAATGCATATCGATCCGATCCACCGCTTGTGTGTATACTCACGTCATTATAGCATGGCTGTAGAACCATGTTGCCAGACGGATTCGTAAGTGCTTATACGACTTGCCAACATCCTGCGAGCAGGATAGAATCATCGCCTGGAAACGCGCTGGGATCTGGCAATCCCAGTAATCTTGCCATTCGTGCTGGCTTATATCCTTTACTTTCCATTCGTGTACCTCGGCTGGGCATATATCTTTGCCTTATGGCCCAGGTATTTCCGCCCTTATGCTCTTGCCATGATGATCATCGGCCTGATCACGGGTATCATCAACATCACTTACTAGACCTATGCCCCGCGTGCGGTGGTTGATAACACCGATATACTCGCCAGGATGTTGATCTGGTTGTATAACCTCAACCGCCCATTGACCGCCCTGCCCAGCCTGCACATTGCCCACTCGCTGTGCACAGGATACTTCCTCAGAAAAAATTTTTCCCAAATGGACCTGGCTGTGGATGTTTACCGTGGTTTTGATTTCAATCTCGACGCTGTTCGTAAAGCATCACTATATAGTGGATGTGGTCATCGGCGGTCTGTTGGGCGCTATCGTCTGCCTGGCTATTGACGTGATTTGGGAAGGACGGTCTGCGTACCGTTCGCCGGTGAAAGAGTATTAAGTGCAGCCGCTCTGGCGTTGGACCGGGGGTGAACCAGAAGGGCAAGCATCTTTGCGGAGGTCCTCATCCCCAGGTTGATGAGGCTTCCCTTGATAGGGCTGATCTTGTAACCAGGTTCTGAATTCCGAATATCCTCTTGAAAAACTCTGGCGGTATATTCAGAGATTAAACCGGGGTTTGTGATAATGGCAACAATTTCCTGATGAAACTGGTAGCTCAGATAATCGTAATTGGATGATCCCAGTATCAAATAACGCTGGTCGATCAGCATACCCTTCAGATGGGACATTCTATGATACAAGCGCACATCGATCCCGGAGCGAGCGGAAATCCAGAGCAGGTACTCCCTAAGAATGGGGTAATTATTGGGCCCGGGCGTGATCAGGGTAACGGAGCATCCTCGTTGTGCAGCCTTAGCTATGCTGTCGAGGAATGGGAAGGTAATATACGGGCTTTCTACATAAATCCGTTCTTTTGCTCCTTCGATCATCGCCAGAATTCTACCGAATAATTCGTGATTCGATATCCCCCCAAGGCAGTACAGATCCATTTCACCTGAGTTTTGTGAGATCTCCGTTTTTTCTCCTGCCCAAGTAGATTGAAAATCTGCATCCAGAGCCTCAGCAATAGCAGCATCTTCAATGCGGAGCATGGCATCGTGCCACTCGAAATTATGCTCGCTAAAATTAATACCGCCAATATATGCAATGCGTTGATCGATTAATACCACTTTCTTGTGATTGTGAACGGCAAATTTTTCTAATAAGTTAGCTGGATGGGTAAACTGGACTTTAATTCCATTGTGCTCAAGTCCATCGATCATCCGGTAGGTTTCACGGACTTCCTGCCGTAGTTCAAAATTAAAAAGATTGCGAGGGGAGTAGAGATACTTATCGCTGATCACCCATTTTGTGTAATCATCCACAATAATCCTCTTGTCCACTGCTGGAGAGGATAAGAGGGCTTCAGCCAACGAATTCCCCGCCTTATCACCTTCAAACGAAAAAGTCTGTATGTAAATGCTTTGTTGAGCTGACAGGATATCCTCCCTTAATATCCCCCAAAACTCTTTAGAATCTACCAACAATCTCATCCTCATGCGCACCTCTGGCTGGATATAGAATAACTTTAACGGAGTAATTATATCCTGCAAAGGAGCAGACAGGCGAGTAAAGAACACCCACTTATCCCGACCGCCGGGTCTTTCGCAAAGTCGGTGGGATTGTCATTCATCGCCGCTGGAAGAACGCCAGCGGCGATGAATCTCCCGATCCAAAGTCTATAGGGATGCTGAACTACCATACGGCGGTGGTTTGGTCCACCAAAGAGCGGTGGTTCAGTATGACATATATTGGACTTTATGGAAGCACCGTCTGAACCCTTACAAACACTTGCCGACAAGCAGCTTTACGAGGTAGAATCTAATCCTGAAACCGGGGTCGCTCTTCACACGCCCGTGGAGAGTAAATTTTGGACTGAGGAGAGTGTTTCCGAATGCTCAGAAAGGTGAAATTAGGGGAAATTTCCATCCGAGGGATGTTTCTAAAAGGATGGATTGAGAATGCTATCTTTTGTGTGCTGGCTGCCTTTTTTTCCAGCTTGATGGTCATTATCAACCGGCTGAACCTGCCTGGAGAAATCCACCAGGTGAGAATCGAGTGGGATCAAGCTATCCCGCTGGTGTTGCCGTTTGTGCTGGCATATTTGTTATATTTCCCCTTTGTCTATGGCGGCTGGGGGTTTATATTTTTATTGTCACCGAGGATGTTCCGCCCCTACGCTTTTGCTATGATGACCATCGGTCTGATTACTGGGATCGTCAATATCGCATACAACACGTACGCTGCCAGAGCCTTTGTAGTACCCACGGATTTTCTATCAAGAACGTTGATCTGGCTTTACAGTCTCAACCAGCCTACCACTGCGCTTCCCAGCCTGCATGTTTCCCACTCGCTGTGCACAGGTTTCTTTTTAAGTAAAATCTACCCAAAGTTAACTGGGGTTTGGGTCACCAGTGTGATTTTGATCACCTTATCTACGTTGTTCGTTAAAACACACTATCTTATTGATGTGATCATCAGTGTTTTCTTGGGTCTTGCCGTATCCCTGCTGGTGTGGACAGTATGGGATAAGGGCATTACCACACGCAAGCTGGTGCGCGACTATTAATGGTTCTTCAGCTCATCTTTCAAAAGCAAGGTCAAAGCAAAACTCACAACGCTGGTCACCAGA
>Ga0315279_10006537_pt1 | contig 14697 bp, 13 predicted proteins | sample YL17G06_20_MG_FD_203694 | JGI IMG/M metagenome (GOLD analysis project Ga0315279, IMG submission 203694) | Sediment microbial communities from Yellowstone Lake, YNP, Wyoming, USA - YL17G06_20 | ecosystem: Environmental > Aquatic > Freshwater > Lake > Sediment | place: USA: Wyoming | collected... | reverse complement strand
CTCGTCTGCCATCTCTCCTGCTCCTTTCTCGCCTGTACATTTCGCCGTCCAGGAGCAGGAACACCGGGCTCAACCCAACTCAAAGCGTAGCTTGCCTCGTGTCCCACAATCGCTGAAGACGTACACTTCTATGCAGCCGCCTCCGGGGCCGGCCGTGAGCCCGTTGATGAGTGAGTTGGACTCCGCGTACAAGGGCGCATTATCCCTCGATCTTCACCCTCTGGTTCTGGCATCTTGGGCCCACCATGCAATCACTCGGATTCATCCATTCGAGGATGGGAATGGCCGGGTCGCGCGCTGCGCCCAGGACATGGTTCTCCTGCAACAACACTTCGTGCCGGCAACGATCCGACAGGCGGACCGCCCAGACTACTATGGGGCGCTTGAGCACGCTGACGCCGGTGACTACGAGCCGCTGGTCCGGCTCAATCTGCTTCGCGCAGAGGCGGTGGCAGACCGGTATGTAGCCGCTGTGCGCCTGCAAGAGCGGCGAAGCGGCTGGGCACGCCGAATAGTGAGTGCGGCCGCTGAACACGAAGTGGAGATCCGGCGCGCTCGCTACCAAGTGTGGCGTCGAGGAATGGAGCGTATTCGCTTCGAATTCGAGCTCGCCAGTGGACAACTGGAACGTGAGAGCCCCAGGCCTCTCGTGCAGGTGCAGACGTATGATATGCTGGAGTTCGAGGGTTGGTCGACACTAACGGAGGCCGGCCGCGTTGCGAAAGCATGGTTCTTTCGCCTTCACTTCCAGCGACCCCAGCCCCCGAACCTCGTGTATGCCTTCTTCTTCGGCCGACACTGGTGGGGTGATGATGATCCACCGGAGATTCGGGGCAAGCAGCTTGCGTCTCTCCTGGTCAGCGAGCGGCCTTCGTTTGATTCCTCCGCAACGGAAAGGCCGGAGTACCACGTCCTTGATGAGTCCGAACAGCGGGTGTCGCTCCGCGAGATCCTCGTCTTGGACGGCAGGATCGTCCGAAGGCGGTATGACCCCGTCGACGATCGCAACCTGTTCGACTTCGGGATAGAAGCAATAGATGTCGTCACCCAGTTCCTGGAGGAGGTATTGCGCAATCGCCTTGGCTTGATATAGACGCACGACGCAACATGCCTCCGCATGTCCAGCGTGCGGGTGTTGGATGCCCCTGTCTGGATGAAGATGACCGAGTGTCGGCCGCCGGGCTAGACTGTACCACGCGTAGTCGCCCCATGTGTCGCTGCCAACCGCCCGTGAAGCCGGCCTAAGAGCACCCCCGACTCTGGCTACCCCCTCGGCTGGGAGTCGCTGGACGGGGTTCCGTCGCGGATGAGGGGCAAGCCGGGGCGCGACAGGGCCCGAAGCGATGGAGGCCCTACTCAGTCCAGTCCCGGATTGGCCTCCTCGCCCATCCTCGGCGCCTCACAGCACAGGAATCACCCCGATCACCGACAATAGCACGCTCGGGGCTGCAGGAGCGTCCTGGGAGCCAGATGAGTTTCTGGGCAGGACGAGTGTACCACCGCTATCCGACACCCGCGCCATGCCCGGGCTGCCCGATCCCAGGAGAACCTCACTCCTTGGGATGCGCCTGCTCAGCCTTGGGCGGAATACCGCGGTAGCCGCGCTTGACAAACACTCGTTGGGCGCTTGGTGAGCGGAGAAACGTAACGAACGCCCGCGCGACGGCCGGATCTGCCGCGCAGGCCGTCACTGCCGCCGGTATGGGCCTGGCCTTCGCTGCCGCCTCCGGCAACGATACGGCGTCCATGTCATCGGGGAACCGCACTGCGAAGAAGGTCCAACAGATGACAGCGTCCGCTTTCTTGTCGCGCAATGCGGCCGGCACCTGGTCGCACTTGTCGATGCTCGCGACGATGTTGGGCTTGACCTTCTCAGCGATCCCGGCCGACTTGAGGGCACTCGTCGTGATATCCCCCAGGCATGGCTTCTCTGGCCCCTCGGTATCACTGCGAATCGCCACCCGGAGCCCGGGCCGCGCTAAGTCCTTCAGGGAACGAACACTCTGCGGATTGCCCTTCTCCACGGCGATACACGGGACCAGATAGCCGACCGTCTCGCCCTCGGTCTTCGCAACGATCCCCTTCGACCTCGCCAGGTCTATTGCCCAGTAGGATCCCGGCACGAAGACATCGCCGACCTTGGACTCAGCCATCCTGGTCACTAACTCCCTGGGAGGCCCGATGACAACGCTCACCTTCACGCCGGTTCTCTGCTCGTACAGTTTCGCGATCTCAGTCAGCGGCTGCCGAACAGCTAGCCCACCGTATACCTGCAGATCAACTGCTCTAGCGCTGGCAGGAAGCAGTAGGCAGACTACGGTTGCGAACGTCACCAAAGCAAGGAGCCCTCTCATGCGCGTCTCCTTCATTCTCGACCAGTGGGACCCCATCTATGACTCCACGAGTCGGAACCTGACCTTGAAAGATATGGACATCGCTACCCGCTCTCCATCCTTCAGCGCGGGTTCGAAGCGCAGCCGTGCCGCGTGATCGAGAGCTGCCTGGTCCAGATCGCTGCGGCCTGACGACTTCGCCAGGCCAATGCGGGTGGGCCGCCCGTCGGCTGTGACCGTGATCCCGAGTATGGTGGTGCCCTCTGCGCCCTGCCTGCGTGCAGCATCCGGATACGGCGGCTCCGTCCAGTTCAGAACGCGTGGCGGGGAGGATGGGCCCTTTGGCTTTGGGGGCGGAGGAGGGGGCGCCGGCGCTGGCTTCGGAATCGGTAGCTCTGGGCCGACCTCCGTACTCGTAGGGCTTGTGCCAGATGCTCTAGGGTCAGTGCTCTTTCCGGTACCGCCGAGGCCGTACTCGCCAGACGGGCCCGTCGATAGCGAATCGGCGCGGTCGAAAAGCGATGGCGTTGCCAGCACTGGCGCCGACACCTCAGATGCCTTAACAACCACCTCTCGTGGCAGCACCGGCAACTCGGCGGTCGTCTCGGCCTTCGGCCTCTGCGGCTTCATGAATGCCTCGTCAGGCAGGACAACGCGTCCCCGCTTCGGCGCGGCCGTGTGCGCCTTCGGCTTCGGTGCTTCGACGACGGTCGGCTTCGACCGTGGCTTGGGTTTCGTCGGTGGGGGCGGCAAGGTGGCGATCTCGAGGTCAAGTCTCTTCTGATCACACAGCTTGGGGCAGACCACCTTGCCCAGATTGCAGAGGCAGTTGCCCCACCGATCGGCCGCGTAGAGGATGCCGCCGTGAAGAACCAAGGAGGCCACAAGAGCGAGGCCGGTAATCCGGTCAATCCCGACGCGGACATGTGAGCGAGGGATGGCGATTGCCATGGCGCAAGCCTCCTACTTCCTCGATCCCTGCTTGGGTCGCTCGGTGGCGAGCGACACGTGCCGTAACCCGACCAGCCTCGCCGCGTCCATGATCCAGATGATCTTGCCGTAGGCGGCCTGGCGGTCACCGCGGATCACGACGGTCTTGTCAGGCGTGGGGATACGGCGCGCGGCATCCATCAGAACCTGTGTGAGTCCGTCTTCCGACACCGCGGTATCGCCCACTCGCATCTCGCCTGTGCTGTTGACGAGCACTGTGATCTCGTTTTGTTCCCTGGTTACGAGCTCGCTGCTCACAGCAGGCGGAAGCTCGACCTGCATCGCCGGCTCGGCGACGAAGAACGTCGCGGTAACCATGAAGATGATAAGCAGAACCAGCATCACATCGGTGAGGGGTGTGATGTTTATCTCAGAGATGATGTCGTTGTTCTCGCGCTCCAAGGACACCGCCATGCTAGCTCTCCCGAACGGCAAGGCTGATCGCCTCGGCCGCCGCAAGCTCGGCCCGCTTGAGCAGACGGGACTGCCAGGTGATGAACACGTTGTAGATGATGACAGACGTAATGGCGACAGCCAGGCCGGCCGCGGTTGCGACCAGCGCCTCCGAGATGCCTGCCGCGACCACGGCCGGGCCCGCCGCGCCGACCTGGCCGATGTCCCGGAAGGCGCGGATGATCCCGAGCACTGTGCCAAAGAGGCCGATGAATGGGCTGATGTTCCCAATGGTGCCGACGACACCCAGGTGTGCGCTGAGACGGAGTCCCTCTGCTGAGAGCGCAGTACGAACGCGTTCTTCGACCTGGGCGCGTGGCAACTCTCGATGCTGGAGTACCGCGGCTATCGCCCGCACGCCCGGTGCCGGCGCGTCCGGCCACTTCGGGTGAGGGTTGCCTGCCTGAGCGAGGGCTGTTCGGGCGTGGGCGATGAGTTCCTGCGGGTCTCGATCAGCGCGCCAGAAGTGCCAGAGGCGCTCCACCAGAATGGCAACGCTCAACAGCGAGCAGAGCGCCAACGGGTAGATGACGAGCCCACCTTGCGCGAGCAATTGGAGCACAGGATGACCTCCTATCCTGACACTGGCTGGGCCGGGACCGAAGCCGAGCGTCTGCGCGGCCGCATCGCGAGGTACACGGGTATGCCCGCGGCCAGAAACGCCGCGAGCCAGAGTATATCCCCGGGGTTGCGCAGCAAGTGGTTGACCATCAGCGCAATCGAGGATAGGCAGAAGATTGCTGGCACCCAAGGATAGCCCCAGGCTCGGTACGGTCGTGGCGCATCCGGAGCGCGACGGCGAAGCACGAAGACCGCCGCGCCGGTGACGGCTGAGAGCAGCCAGATGACGAGAACAGTGAACGCCAGAATCCGACCCAGCGTCGCGCTGAGAACGATGAGGCACGCGAGAGTCGCTTGGGCAGCGATGGCTGCCACCGGGACTCGTGTCTGGGGGTGGACTGAAGCCAACACGCGAGGGAAGAGCCCATCTTTCGCCATCGCGTAGTAGATGCGCGGGCCGACCATGACGGTGGCGTTGAGCGATCCCAGTATGCAGACCAGGATAGCAAGGGTCAGGATGCCGGACAGGCCGGGGCCTAGCAGCGAGCTCGCCACGTCTCGGACCGGGGCGGTGGACGCCGCCAGTCCAGCCGCCGGGATCCCGTACAGGAGCACGACGTTGAACACCAGGTACAACGCGATGACCAGCAGCGTCCCGACCACGAGCGAGCGTGGGACGCTGCGCTGAGGATGGCGCACCTCCGCCGCCATGTAGGTGGCTGCATCCCATCCGAGGTAGGCGAACGATACGCCGATAAGGGCAGCGCCGAACTCCGCCAGTCCGGCGCCGGCCACGATCGGCGAGCCACCACCGAGGTTGGCCCAGCTTCCCCGCCCCGCAAACAGTCCGAAGCCGGCAATGCCGACCAGGGCAGCGATCTTGAGCCCAGTGAGCAGGTTCTGGGCGCCGCTGCCCGCGCGCAGTCCGAGGCCGTTGATCACCGAGAGGGCGATGATCAGGGCGATCGCGAGGATGTTCGCAGAGGCGACACTCCATTGGAAGATGGGTGTCTCGACAGTCCAGAGGGCATGCCCGGTCCACGCGGACGGCAGATAGGTCATGAGACCAAGTGCAACGAACGCGATGGACCCTGGGAAAGACGCGATGAATGACAGCCATCCGTCGAAGAAGCCAACGAGCGGACCATACGCCTCCCGAAGGTAGACGTAGTGCCCGCCGGCGCGGGGAAGAGTGGCGCCAAGTTCAGCGTATGTCAAGGCGCCCGTGAGCGCCATGATCCCTCCGACCAGCCAGGCGCCGAGGACGAGCGCAGGCGACGGCAGATGCCTCGCGACCTCGCCGGTCGTCAGGAAGATGCCGCTGCCGATCATGCTGCCCACGACCAGCAGGACGCAGTCCGCGAGGCCCAGGCCGCGCATGAGCCCGACCGGCTCTTGCGCGGCAGCCGCCTCTTGCGACGCTTCAGCTACCGCATCGCCGATTGTCGTCATGGCTATTCCTGCTTCCCATTCCGCACAGGCACCTATCCGAACGCGAGGTATAGGGCTCGGTAATGAGCCTTGACCGCTTGGGCAGCCGGGGTGATCGACGCGGCATCGCCCGACGTCACCGCAGCCTCGAGCTGTAGGAGCGCCCGGCTCTCGGCAGCAACGATCTCGCGATGCTTCTCCCTCTCACTTTCGGAAACCGGGTTGAACCCGAAGTCGTGGACGTGCTGCCATGCGGTACGGGCGTCGCGCACGCGGCAGGCGATGTCAGGCAGAGACGCTCGAGTGACCGAGTTCGGGTCAGCGATGATGGGGTCGCAGGCCGCCTCCATTACGTTGTGGTACTCGAACAGGACATCGCCATAGCAGGCGATGCCGTTTCGCCGCCGGAGGTCCAGCAATACCGATCTAACCGGGCCAAGCGCTTTGTGCGCTTGCGTCACACGGCCCGAGGCCAGCAGTCGGCGGGCGATCTCAAGGTAGCCGGTCACCGTCGCGAGATCCCGCTGCCAGTCTGCATCGGCCACATAGACGGGGGGAGGACTCTGATAGAACTGGTCGAGCAGAGCCAGCCACGCCGCCAGAGCATCGCTGGTGACGGGCAGGAGCGAATCGGCTTGTGCGTCAGGCCGATTGGTGTCAACCAAAGCCTGCTTGTAGAGCACGTTCCAACCCTGGAACGTCGTCTCAAACTGACTGCTGCACGCACCCATTCCGGGCTGGTCCGGTGCCCTGTCTGTACTGGCATGGCAGGCGCCGAGCAGAAGAAGGCTGGCAGACACAACCATCGCAAGCAGGCGAGCTGGCGCAAGCGCATGACGGCTCATGGAGTGATTCGCTTCCTGATCTCGACCCATCTGCCCCCCTCGAGCACGACGCGGTAGTCCGCGATCCCCGCCTTGGTCATGACCACATCGTACGAGATGATCGGGAAGGGGAAGATGCCGTTGCCGGTAGCAGCAGTAGTTGAGCTGACCCCGTACCATTGCTCAGACATGCCCCCTCCCATCTGCGCCTTCTGCTCGGCGGAGGTATACCTGCCGAAGCCACCTCCGAGGAAGGCGACTCCCCCGGGCTTGAGCACCCGGTAGACCTCGCGAATGGCCTGGACCTGATCGCGCAGAAATGGCAGCGTACCTTTCGACACGATCAGATTCGCGGAGTTGTCCGGGAAAGGCAGGCTGTGCGCGTCGGCGCAGACGAAGGAGACGCGATCGGCGACTCCCTGTTCCTGCGCGTGGCGACGGCCTGCCTCGATGGCCTCGGGTTCGATGTCCAGGCCGGTGACCTTGAGTTTGGTCTGCTTTGCGAGGATCACCGCCATTTGGCCCGGCCCGCAGCCGAGGTCGATGGCCGTGCCCCCTGTGAGGTGGTAGTCCTCGACAAGCTGGCGCACGATATTACTGTAAGCAAGGTTCATCCGCGGCGCGGCGCTCGTGTCGTACTCGGTCGCGTGGGCGCCGTCATCCAGCATCAGGGCGTGCGAGAGATAGACCCGCTTCGCGCGGCCGTCGGTGCTGAGGAAATCGACGAGCGCCCCCGCCTCCTTGGGTGAGCGCGCCTTCGGGGTTACGAAGGCCGGGATCAGCGCGGCCAGTTCCGGCCCGTAGCGGCTGATCGGAATCCGCATGACCACCGGGTTGAGCGGGCCTCCGGCGGCGGTGTAGTCCCAGCCAAGAACGGCGTCCACCTTGCCTTTCGCCAGCAGGTCCATCATGTCGTCGCCGTCAACGGCAGTGGCGACAAAGCTGCTCTCCTTTCCCTTCAGCAGCTTCTCGCCCCGCCATGCGCAGAACTCGATCTTGCCCCACCTGAGGCCAGGCTGGCCCAGGTCCTCGATTCCCCGGATACTCTTCGGGTTGCCTGGAAGAACGATCACGGCCATCCGCCCGCAGAACAGGGGCTTCCGGCTGGCCGGAACGACGTATCCCTTCTGCTCCCAGATGTCGGCCAAGCGATTGCAGGAGGGGACGAGCACATCCATGTCGCCCTTCGCCGGAAACTCCATAAGTTGCGAGTGAGGGAACGGGTGGACGATCACCTGGTTGCCCGTGTCAGCCACCCAGATAGCGGCCGCTTCGCGTAGAACTGGCGCGTACTCGTCGTAGACGCCCACCTCGACACGGGCCGCGCCCGCCGCGACGGCAAACAGAGCGCTCGCCAGGAGCGCGAACGCCAGCATCGTTAGGAGTCGTGCGCGCATCACTTACCCTTCCTTTGCCGGAGCTGCTAGCTTGCGGAACTCGATCCAGGTCCCGCCTTCAGTGATGTGACGGTAGTCGGAGATGCCGGCGCGGGCCATCAGCTCCGGGACGTTGTCCAGGGGGAAGGGGAAGTTGAAGGATCTGGGAGTGGGCTGGTGTGTCTTCTCCGCCTCCTCCGGGGAGAGGAAGCGGCCGGAGCCGCCGCCGAGGTAAGCCCAACCGCCAGGCTTGAGCACCCGCATGATTTCGCGCAGAGCGGTCGCCTGATCGCGCCAGAAGAAGATCGAGCCGCGACTCATGACCACGTCGAAGCTGTTGTCAGGGAAGGGCAGCGCATGAACATCCGCCGCCACCCAGCGCATGCGCGAATCAAGTCCGCACTCCTTGCCGTACTGAACAGCGAAGTCAATCGCCTCCGGCTCTATGTCAAGGCCCGTCACCTCCAGCCCGGAAGCCTTTGCCACCTCGACCGTTAGCTGACCGGGCCCGCAGCCCAGATCAAGGCAGTTGGTTGCTCCTGCCGCGTAGTCCGCTGCGACCGTCTTAGCGACCGAAATATAGGAGGGCATCATCCTCTTTCCCGCGCCCTCCTTGTAGTCGGCTGCCCTTCCGCCGTCGCTATCGAGGATTGAGCGAGACAACATCAAGCCACTAGCCTCGCGCGACTTGACGCAGAACTGGAGGAGCGCCTGGGCGTCAGCAAGACGCTTCGTTCCTCGCACCGCGTAGCCATGCCCGGCCACCGCGGCGTTCTCGCCGGCGACGGAGCGAGGAAGACGAATCGTCACCAACTCGGGCCGTAGGCGACCGGCGATGTCTATTCCAACAACCACATCGAGCTGGCCGGCTTGCAGACGGTCAAGGAGCTTATCCATCGAGGCGTCGGTGGCAGCAGCCTTCGCTTTCACCTTATTCACTAGAGGACCAGCGGCCTGGGTGGTGCAAAAGCCTATCTGCAGCCCAGGCCGCTCGAGGTCCTGGGCCGACATGATGCCCAGGGGATCGGTCGGAGGCAGGAACATCGCCAGGCGCCCGTAGTAGAGGATGGTGTCGGACTCGGGCACCACTAATCCCAACTCCATCAGCTTTCTGGCTGAGCCCGGGCAAGTGCCCAGCACGACGTCGAAGCGACCCGCCCTAATACCTTGTTCCAACTCGGAGAACCCCGAGCAGAGCGTGGCCGTGGCGATGGTGCTGGAACTGACGATCCACGCCCCCACCAGCTCCTCCCCGAGACGGCTTGGCGCCGCCGGCATGATCGCCACTCGTAGCGGCTCGGCCGTCCGGCCCTGCTCGCCATCATGCGTCTGCGCGGCAGCTGGCGCGCAGACCCGGCCACCTGCACCGCCGGGCTGCCCGGCGAAGGCCACCCCAGCCAGCACAGCGATCAACGCGAAACAAAGCCCTAACCGTCGAAAGCGTGTTCTCACAGGTCATCCTTTCTCACAGGTGGTGTGCGAAGCTCAGCCCGCATCCACTACTTGAAACTGCCCGAGCGGCTAATGCCGAAGACGTAGTTGCGCCCCGGGCGTGGAAAGCCGGGTTGGCTCTCGTAATCCTCATCGAACATGTTGTTCATGGCAGCCGACAGGGCCCAGCCTGCACCCAGCTCGCGTGAGGCCGTCAGGTTGGCGTAGTGGTAGCCGGGAAGTGGATACGCCAAAGCGTAGTAGCCGGAGCGCGCGAGCTGAGCATCCACGTTCGTGTAGCTGAGGGCGAGACGGGTGAGCGCATCCGGTGATGACCACCGGAGGCCAAGGCTGAACTGCCCTCTGGGTGGAACCGCCAGCTGAAGAGGCCGGCCCTCGGCCATGGGGATTCGCCCAACGTCCTGGTGCAGCAAAGTGTAGTTGGCGAAGTAGCGGAGGGATTGCGCCGAAGGCACCGCTCCCTCCAGTTCCGCTTCCCACCCTGACCGCGTGTAGTCCGCCTGCACCTGGATGTAGTCGGTTGACTTGCTGACATCGCCACCTGTCTTGAGATAACTCACGAAGTAGTTGCTGACCGCAGATCGGAACCAGCCCACGCGTCCCTGGAGGAAAGAGAAGCGCCTCTCGATCCCGACGTCAATGTTATCGCTGGTCTGGGTTCTCAGCTTCGGGTTGCTCGCCAGTGCGCTCGGAGTGGGGTACGACACGCCGGTCCCGAGGTGCGCATAGAGAGTGGCCTGAGCGCCCATTTCGCGCTCCAGGCCGAGAGCATAGGTCAACGCGTTGTGTAGCCCCAGTCCTGGGATCTCGTATCGCCCGCCGTAGAAGAAGCGAGTGCCCTGCTTGATGGCCCATTCGTCCTGCGCGTAGTAGCCTAGCAGGCGGCTAGCGGCCGGCTGCGAGCCGGCGGCGCTGGTCCAGTAGGGCACCCTGGGCTGGGGGACCAGCGTGGTGCGGTCCTTCTGCAGGACGAAGTCCTGCGTGTAGCCATCCAGGCGCCAGTGCTCCATGCCCACCCGCAAGTAGTGGTCCCGCGCGGGCTGCAAGCGGAACATGACGTTCTGGCCGTAGATGTTGCCGGCTTCATCGTAGAAGGTGGTGGCGGGAAGCTTGGCAGGCTGGACCGGCCCCCCGTACGTGAAGTTGTGGTAGAACTGGTAGCGCCACCAGAACAGCAGATCCAGCCCGGTGTTGTTCTGCGGGGAGAAGGGATGGGAGTAAGCCAGGGTGGCTACCTTCTCACGGTAGGGGTCTATGCCCCAGTAGGCCGGTGCCGTCTTGGCGAAGATCTGCCAGTCCTTGTCCCAGACATCGAAGCGCCGCCTGCCGTCAACGCTCATGATCGAGAACTTCAGAGGATCACCGTTGCGCAGGTTCTGGTCGAGCTTGAGGAAGAGGCGCTGGAGAGCGTGCCCACCGAACTCGAGATTGCTGTTGGCGTTGTCGTGGTCGGCGACCAGGTACTGGCCGCTATCGGCATCGCCCTGCCCGACGCCGATGCCGAAGTGACGGTAGTCGAAGCTGCCCACTTCGTCATAGGCCCTGTACTCACCCTTGGTCTTGCCTCTTCCGCTCCTGGTGACGATATTGACGACGCCGCCGCTGAGCGCCTGGGGACCGTAGATCAGGGATGATGAACTCCTGATCACGTCCACGCGCTCTATCGCCGAGAAGGGCAGCGTGTACAAGATCCTGTTGGCGAAGATGCCGCTGCTGATCAAGGCACCGTCTAGCAGCACCACAGGAGTCGAGGCCGCGCGGACGTTCACGAAGGTCTCGAATCTGCGCCCCTGATGGGTCACGGTCACGCCGGGCAGGAACTCGAGCGCGTCGGCCAGGTTGGTCTCACCAGTGGCTTTCAACTCTGCGGCGTTGATGGAGGTGATCACCTCGCCGGTGGTGGGCGCGAGCGACTGCACCGGCTGCTCACCCACTTTCTTGCCAACGACCTCGACCTCGATCTCCGGCTCTTCCTGTCCGAGCGCTGCCGGGGACTCATCTTTCCGGGCCGCCTTGGCGCCGGCAGGCTGCTCGGGTGCCTTGGTTTCGGCCGTCGGGGCAGGCGGTGCGCCCTGCTCCGCGATCCCTGTCGGGGCGGTCTCGTCGTCAGCCACGGCGGCCGGAACTGCCGGGCAGAAGCCGAGCAGACCGACCACCAGCGCCGCCACTGTAAGCTGCCACCAGCGCGTTCTCATACAGCACCTCCGTTCCGTGCGAGAGGATCTCGTGATCACAGACTAGCGGTCAGCCGCAAAGTCACAGGAAAGCCTTCGGGAAGCCTTCGTGAATCCGCGGAAGTGCTCTGTCCTGACTACGGGCTGCTGCCTCCCTGTACCGGGGGGCTCGGAACCGCTGCCAGGAGAGAGCACAGGCGCCAATGATGGCCAGCGCTGCAACGGCGGACCTCGCTGCCAGCTGTGAACAGAAGGTGAAATGCGACTATGGGCATTCGGGGCAGCGACGCGGTCTGCGGGTGGACTCGCTCGGATGCAACGCGTCAGGAGTCAGCGGCTCGCGCGGCCCACGCTGCCGAAGGAGTCGTCGGCGCAGCTCAGCACACGTTTGGTGGCTGCCACGACCTCCAAGGGCCCGAAGGGCTTGGTGGTACAAGGCCGCGAAGACAGGTCACCCAGATTGGGCTAGTGCGCCCACTCGCGCACCATGAGCCAAGACGCGGGAGGGCAGCGATGCTGTCACGCGGCGGTTCGCGTGACAACTTCCCGCACGGCCCGCAGCGTGGTCCGGATCTGGTCTTCCGTGTTCAAGCCAGATAGGCTGAGCCGGACAGCGCCGTGGGGGCGGGTGCCCAAAGCCTTGTGGATCAGCGGCGCGCAGAGCACTCCCCCAGCACACTGGATGCCGAGGTGTAGGAGATCGCGCACGACCTCGTCTGCAAGTCGGTTCGCGACCGTGAACGCGACTATTGGCAGCCGTGGAGAGCGTGGCGCATCGCCGACTAGATGGACTCCGGGTACCCGCCGAAGCCCGCGCCGGAGAATGCTGGCCAGGCGGTACCCTTGGTCTCTGTACGATGGGGCCGACTCCAGGGACCACTCCAGAGCCGCACGAAGGCCCGCGAGGTCCGCGGCGCTGGGCTGCGCCGCGGCTGTTCCATGGTCTGCCGGCACCAGCTGAGTCGAGGGCCCCCATCGATAGCGTACTCCATCGCCGCACACACAGCTGGGAGCGAGGGAGATATGAGGAGCGACGTACAACGCTCCCGTTCCCGCTGGCCCGCGCAGCCGCTTGTGCCCGCTTATGGCAACCATGTCCGCCTTCAGGTCGGCGGGGACCACCGGCACTTCGCCGATGGTTTGCGCCGCGTTCAGCAGGGTCTCGGCGCCCACGGACTTGGCCAGCGCGAACAGCGGCTCGACATCGAAGATCCGGCCCGTGACATGCGATGCGTGCGGCAGGACGACAAGGCGGACACCACGATCAAGGGCGGCACTGAAAGCGGCCGCGTCGATCTGGCCGGTTGCATCCAGGCCGATGATGTAGAGGTGAATCCTTCTGGCTTGTTGCAGACGGTACAACGGCATCAGAACGGCAACGTGATCGGCGCAGCTCGTAATGACACCCACCCTCCGCAGCCGCCTCGTGCCATGGATGGCAAGGTTGAGCGCATGCGAAGCGCCAGTGGTGAGGATGACTCGTTCGGGGTCCGCCACATCGAGCATCCGCGCGAGCCGCTCTCGACACTCCCGTGCCACACTCGCATCGTCCGCGATATCGCCTAATCCCCCTCCTGGAGGGGACGTGAGAGCTGAGGTGACTGCCTCCACAACCCCAGGCGCCTTCGGCCACGAAGTCGCTGCCTCATCGAGGTAGATGAGGTCGGGTGATACTCGCTGCCTTTGTGCAGTCTCGAGCACGAGAAGGCGCTCCACCATGCGAAGGTTTTCCCGTCCCGCCTGGCTCGTGCGGCGAAACCATCGCTCATAGTTGCGAGGCGTCCACACAGGGAAAGGAACGCGGCGAATACCCGCACTGAGCTGCCCTGACTTACTGCAGACCATGAGAAAGCTACATCACCGGGATGGCGATTTGGTGTAACGATAGGAACAGGTGCGTGAACAAGGCCAAGTCCTTGGTCACGAGCTTGGTTGCAGGGGATGGCACGCCTACGAGGCTTCACCGCGCGCAGACCCGGCGCTATCAGGGGCACCAACAAGACCCAAGCACAGCACTGGGACACAACTAGCCCGAGCGGGCATCGCGCCGCCAGCAGGGCCGAGAGCATCCATGTCACGTGTGAATGAATGGTGAATGACGACGGCTCTGATAGGGGGCCAGCGACGATGATCTGCCCCGCAATACTCAGGGACCCGCATGCACGTTCCTGGGGTAGCAAGGGCTGCCGGTCACTGACCGGCCATGGGCAACGGGCCAATCCCGGGGCTGCTCAAGAAGCGATGCCGTGGAATCCTGACAGGGCGAGGCCGTGCTGCGGAGTAGATGCCATCCCGGGCAGACCTGTCTGCGTGCGCAACTCACCGGACGCACAGGTTCGCAACTGCAACCTCCTAAGCAGACGCTGCCAGGATAGGAACCTCTGACCTCGTCCACAGGGAGTGAGCGTTCGGTACCAGATCAGTCTCCTTCAGCATGCTGCCGTATTCGGCGTCTCTCATAGCGTAGTCGCTGCTCACCACAGGTAGCGCTGCGCCCAGCTAGCACGCCAAGGCGACCGTACAGGAAGCGGACCAGGGACACCCAGATTCCCAATCCAGTGCTCTACCATCTGAGCTACCCCGGCGCGCCGAACTCAGCCCTTAGTCGGTGGTGCAGGACTGTCTCGCGACAGCCTACTAGCCACGGCCAGGAGCCCGGCCTCACCCTCGCGGCCCACTCCCGGGAGCGACAAGATGCCCTCGCTCTGCGTCATCGGGCGGAGCCGCCTCTCGGCAGCCCGAACCAACGCTGCGAACGATCCCAGCACAGCACCGACCGTGGCTGACCCCGGTCCGATGCACCGGCGAATCGCCTCCCGTCGGAAGCGCACCTCCTGGCGAATCCGGTCCTTCGTGTACTCCAGCGCGGCCTCGGATACGGCCTCCGCGCCCAAGCCGTCCAGCAGGGCCTCCAGCCGTGGATAGTGGGCCACCACGACAGGCTGCTTGCCCTTCCGGTGGTGCTCGCCGAAAGGGATGGGGTCCAGGCTCCGCCGCCCAGAGACGTGGTAGACCGTATGCCATGGGTCACCCCGCTCGCGGTATCGGGCGATCCTCTGGGAGTGGGGGAGGTTCACCTCGGCGATGAGGTCGCAGACGTGGC
>Ga0315279_10006536_pt1 | contig 14698 bp, 10 predicted proteins | sample YL17G06_20_MG_FD_203694 | JGI IMG/M metagenome (GOLD analysis project Ga0315279, IMG submission 203694) | Sediment microbial communities from Yellowstone Lake, YNP, Wyoming, USA - YL17G06_20 | ecosystem: Environmental > Aquatic > Freshwater > Lake > Sediment | place: USA: Wyoming | collected... | reverse complement strand
TGTACACCGACGGCGAGGGCGAGATCTTCCAGAAGCAGCAGCGCCTGCAGCAGGCCATGTTCAAGACCGTGGCGCTGCCCTACTACGCGATCCTCGAGGCCGACGGCAGCCCCGTGGTGACCTACCCTGGCCTCACGCGCGACCCGGCTGAATTCGTGGCGTTTCTCAGGAAGGGCGCCGTTCGGTAGGGCAGTTCGGCGGGGCAAGCCTGCCCCACCCGCCTCATGCTACACTCGCCCCCGAGCCGGGGTGGCGGAACTGGCAGACGCTCAGGACTTAAAATCCTGTGGGGGAGACCCCGTCCGGGTTCGAAGCCCGGCCCCGGCACCACGGTTTTCCCAAGAACTTCCGCCACTGCGCGCTCAACCGCCGAGTCACTCGAGAGAGTCAATTCCCGCCACGGCTCCTCTCGTTAGCGTCACGCTCAAGAAAGGGCCGAAGGCGAAGAAGAAATGGCGGGGTGTCCTTTCGGTCGGAGACGCGGCTGCCACGGGCAGGCGTTGCCGTGGTCGCGTTTGGCCTGCCGCGGTCCTCGATCCCCTTGACAGCCCGCCCCCCTTCTCATCAGACTCCCACTCGCAAGCGCTCTCGGAGGACGGACATGTACCCTGTTCGCCTCAGGCGGCCCGTCATCCCCGGCGCGCTCGCGCTCGTCCTCGCTCACCCGGTCCTCGGCCAGCAACGCCTGACCCCCGCGGAGGCGGCAGCGCACATCGGCGAACAGGCTACCGCGTGCGGCACGGTGGTCTGCCGCGGACAGGACTGATTTCTATCGTCTCTGGAGGAACGACCATGGCTCTGATGGATTTGTTTCGCAAGCGTGCATCCGGCCCGCAACTGAATGCGGCGGCGATGATGGCGGAGGCGATTCGCGCGGAGAACGCCCGGAAAGGAGAGAATCTGCAAGCCGTTCACGAGGGACCTTTCCCGCTGTTCGATGTCGAGGGAAGGCTCGTCTGCAAGAGTTGCGGCATCGCGTTCAACGCGGAACCCGCAGCGGTCGTGATCGCCGATGCGCAGAAGAAACACGGCGGGATGGACGTCCTGATGCTCAACTGCAGCAAGTGCCGCACGTTGAACCTCTTCAATCCAGACGAACTGCGCCGCCGTTAGAACGCGGCGTGGCAAGGAACCGATCATGTGGCCATTCAAGAAGACGGAAGAGACTCCTCACTACACGGATCAGCAAAAGCGAACCATGGAGGAGCAGGGTCACTTCGTCGTCGAGGGCAACTTCCCGATCTCGGACGACCTGGGCCGGCTGATCTGCAAGAACTGCGGGACGTCGTTCGACCAGCTCACGGTAGCGGGGGCCATCGATTCCATGGCGGGCTTCTTTCGGGACATGGCTCAATGCCCCGAATCCGAGGTCGCCGCGCGATTCCGCCGGAACGCCGTGAAGGTGGATGCGACCCTGTTCGCCATGACGATGGCGAATTGCCGGAAGTGTCAACGGGTGAATATCTTCTCCGGGCATGATCTGTTTCTCCAGGAGCCCGGCGGCGCATTCGGCGATTGGAGCAAGGATCAGATCGAGGACGCGAGCAACCAGATGCGTGGCCGCCTCACCCCTGATGAAAACCGTCGGATTCCCCGCGACCGAATGACGATTTCGCTGACCTGCGGGCGCTATCGCTAGCGCCCGGGCGCTTTGAGGCAGACGGGCAGCGCGGGAAGTGAAGGCATGCCCATTCAGAACGTCCGCGATTTCGCGCGCGCGATCCAGCAGGTCGGCCAACTGAGGACCCAGGAACGTTGGGCGGATGCGATTCCGCTCGCCCGGGAGTGCGTCGCCTACCTCATCGGCGACCACGGGCCGAATCACCCGTCGGTCGCCAACGCGACGCGGACCGTCGCCGAACTCGAGGAACAAGCCGGGCAGCGAGACGCCGCCGAGGCGGACTTCGTGAAGGCGTCCGAGATCTGGCGGACCGCGATGGGCGAGCGCCACTGCTCTTATGCCAACAGCCTGGTGCGCCTGGGCGCGTTTCATGAGGCCGGCGGCGATCTGTTGAAGGCTGAAACGCTCTACGCCCAAGCTGTCGAGATCCTGGACGCCGTGGTCGGCGTGGAACACGCCGATGCGCAAACCGCGCGAGCGAGGCTCACCGAGTGCCGCCGCCGGATCGTGGAGAAATCCTCCGCTCTGAGCAAAGGTCTGGGCCAACTCGCGTTCATCGAGTCGATCACCGGCGCGGAGAAGGAGACGGATCGACGATTCGGGATCATCGATCTTGCGCGCGAGGTCCTGGAAAAGCGCGCCGCCAAGGAGCGGGAACCAGAGACTCCGGCGGAAGTTGCTCCAGCGCCGCTGCCCGTCGAACTGCCGACGTGGAAGACGGTGCGGGTCTTTCTCTCCTCGACCTTTCGCGATATGCACGCCGAGCGCGATCACCTGGTCAAGGTCACCTTCCCGCGCCTGCGCGAGTGGTGCCAGGCCCGCCGTCTGCACCTGGTCGACATCGACCTCCGCTGGGGCGTGACCCGCGAGGAAGCCGAGCACGGCAAAGCCATCGAGATCTGTCTGAAAGAGATCGACGGCAGCCGCCCGTTCTTCGTGTGCCTCCTGGGAAGCCGCTACGGCTGGGTGCCGAGGGATCTACCCCCCGAAGAGACGTACGGCTTCCGCGAGCAGGTGGAAAGCGGCCGTTCCATCACGCACCTCGAGATCCTGCACGCCACCGGCGAGAGCATGCATCTCGACGCCGGCAAACGCCAGCCGCCGTGCCGGCATTCGTTCTTCTATTTCCGCAAGCCTGGATGCGTGCCCGAGACGCCCGAGCTCGCCGGATTCTTCGAGCAGGATCCCAGGCTCGCCCGGGCGCTCGCCGATCTGAAGCAGTCGATCCGCGACCAGTTTCCCGTGCGCGAATATGCGGGCGTGTGGGATCCCGCCGCGGAAAATCCCGAGGATCCGTCGCTGCGCGGGCGTCTGTCGCGCCTGGATCAGTTCGGCGACTACGTCCAGGCGGATCTCGAGGCCGCGATCTCGGAACAATTCGCGGCGCACGTGGCCGCGCTCGGCGAGAGCCATCCACTCGCTGAAGAACGGTCGTTTCACGACGCCTTTCTCGAAACGCGGACGCGTGTGCATGTCCCGCGCGAAGAGATCGAGCGCGCGATCACGCGCTACATCGAGGGCGATGATCGTCGTGCGCTCATCGTGTCGGGTCCGGCGGGCTCGGGCAAGAGCGCGACGCTCGCCCACTGGATTCGCGAGTTCCTCGGCGATCCGCCGCGCCAGGAGCCCTTCGTTCTCGCCCGTTTCATCGGGGCCAGCGCCGCGTCGACCAACCTCACGCGCCTGCTCCGGAATCTGTGCGCGGAGCTGATCAATCACTTCCAGTTGACCGAGCCGCGCGAGAAGGACGAGCGCGAGGATCAGCCGCTGCGCCCGATGCAGGTCCCCGCCGATCCACGCAGGCTGCTCGAACGGTGGCCCGACGTCTTGAAAGCCGCCGCCGGCAAGGGACACGTCGTGATCGCGCTGGATGGATTGAATCAGCTCGATCGCTCCGCCGATCCCGAGCGCGCCGGGTGGCTCACGCAACCGCTGCCGGAGGGCGTGCGCATCATCGCCAGCGTGCTCGATCACGGCCCGGACGCGAGCAGCCAGACGGACTGGCTTGTGTCTCTGCGCCGCTGCCGCCTTCCCGAGCTCGCAGTGGAACCGTTGTCGGACGCCGATTCCCGCCGGCTCATCGCTGCGCTCCCCAGCGTCTTCTGCAAGACCCTGGACGAGAGCCAGGTGGCGATGCTGCTCGAAAACCGGGCGACCCGCAACCCGCTGTTCCTGACGGTGGCGCTCGAGGAGCTGCGCATCTTCGGCTCGTTCGAGAAGCTGCAGGAGGCGATCCGCAGCCTGCCGCGACTGGAAGACCCCGGCATCGACGGCGATGTGGGCCGCGCCGCGGAGGCGATGTTCGCGCGGGTTCTCGATCGCCTGGACCGGGAGACCGGCCTCGCGCGCCCCTTGTTCGAGTTGATCGCATCCTCCCGCGACGGCCTCTCCGAGCGCGAGCTGGACGAGTTGCTCGCCCGCCGCCTGCCTGCGCTCGAGCCGTCCGGGCGCCGCGGGGCCGCGCAGATCGTGCTGCGCCAGATGCGGCCGTACCTGTCGCGCAAAGGCACGCCGAGCGGCGCGCTGGTCGATTTCTACCACCGCACGCTGTGGAAAGCCGTGCGTGCGCATTACCTGGCCGAAGACCCGGCGCAGCGCGCCGCGCATCGCGAGCTGGCATCCTATTTCAGCGGTCAGCCCAACTACCTCGCAGAAGGGCCCAACGCGCGACGCGCGGCGGAACTGCCCTGGCAGCTGCTCGCTGCCGGCGAGTGGGCTTCGCTCGAACAGCCGCTCTGCGACATGGAGTTCGTGGCGGCGAAGTGCGAGGCCGGACTGGTCTATGACCTGCAGCTCGACTATCAATCGGCGCTCAACTCCTGGCCCGGCCATCGCGAACACGATCCGTTCGCGCCGCCGGGCGACGCCGACGAGGTCCTTGCCGCGATGCGGCGCGCCGAGACTGCGGCCGCGGCCTGCGAAGATACGCCGCTCGGCCGCATCCAGGAATTCGCCGCGTTCGTCACCGGGCACTGTCACCTGCTGGCGCAGAATCCCGCCGAGACGCTGGTCATCGCGCGCAACCATGCCTCGACGGGAATCGTGGCGGAGCGCGCGGAGGCATTGCTCGAAGGCCGAAATCGCGCATGGGTCTCGCGCGATCCGCGGCCGCCCGCGCAACCGCCCTTGCCGCTCTGCATCCGGACGCTGGCTGCCGACAAGGACGCAGGACCGGTGTCCTCACTCGCGATCAGCGCCGACGGGCGCGTCGCAGCGTTCGGTCGCGGCGGCGGATTCATCGAGGTGTGGGACATGGCGACCGGCATTCGCCGCCACCGTCTCGCCGGCCATCAGAACGATGCGCACAGTCTCGCCATGAGCGCGGATGGCCGTATGCTGATCTCGGCCAGCCGCGCAGCCGGTCTGATGAGCCGGCTGTTGGAGCTCACCGGAACGGGCGCCGGCAGCACATCCCAGGACACCAGCGTGCGGCAATGGGATCTCGAAACCGGAACCGAGGTCCGCCGGATCGACATCGAAGCCAGCGAGGTCGCGATCTCGTCGGATGGACGCTTTGCCGTGCTCGCGGGCGGCGGCCAGGCCATCCGCGTCTGGAATCTATCCACCGGCGGATTCGAGCGAACGATCGCGAAGACCGGCGGCGACGCGTTGCGGGTCGCGCTCGCCAGAGACGCGAAGATCGCAGTGACGGCCGACTCCGAACGGGCTGTTCGCATTTGGGATCTCGAGAGCGGCGCGTGTCGGGCCGTGCTCACTGGTCACGGCGAGGAGATCCACTCCGTTGCCATCTCGGCCGATGGGACGCTGGCGGCTTCCGCTTCCGGTCTCGCCATCGCGAGCGAGGACAACGTGGTCCGGTTGTGGGACACGGCCGCGGGAACCTGCCGGCGCGTCTTGACGGGCCATACGCGACCCGTCCAGTCGGTGGCGCTGTCCGCGGACGGCCGCATCGCCGTGTCCGCCTCCGCGGATCAGCGAATCAAAGTGTGGAACACGCGGACCGGCGAATGCATCCGCACGATTCGCGGGCCCGCCGAGTTCGGCGCCCTCGCCATCACCGGCAGCGCGCGGACTGCGGTCACCGAGCTTCGCCTCTGGAATCTCGAAGGACAGGCGTCCACTGAGCTTCCGGGACATGAACCCGTCGCCGGTGAGTCCGACATGGCACTGCCCGGCGGGATGGCCGTGGCCGCGGAACAGCAGAAGACGCTCGTGGAGTTCCTGGATCGGGACGTGAACGCGATCGCACTCACCGCAGATGGCTCGCTGGCCGTGTCCGCGGGCTCCGACGGAACCGCGCGCGTATGGGATGCCGCGACCGGGGAATCCAGAAACGTACTGCGCGGTCACGTCTTTCATGTGAATGACGTCGCGCTGACGCCGGATGGGCTCGCCGTCACGGCCGGGGCCGACAATACCGTCCGCTTGTGGGACCCGGTATCGGGGCGCTGCCTGAGAATTCTGCAGGGCCACACCGGCGGCGCGCACGGCGTCGCAGCGGCGGTGGACGGCCGCGCTCTCGTCTCCTGCGCGAGCGGGATGGGACAGAAGGAGCAGGCGGACCACACGGTCCGGCTCTGGAACCTCGCGACGGGCAGGAATCTGCGCGTGTTCAAAGGGCACTCGCATTGGGTCACCTCGGTCGCGGTCACTCCCGACGGGCAGACCGCGATTTCCGGAAGCACGGACGACACGATTCGCCTATGGGATCTCGCTTCCGGCGACGCGAAACGCACCATCGCGACCACCATGGGCCAGGTGCATCGCCTGGTTGTGACGCCCGACGGCGCCTACGTTGCCGCCGCGACGCGCTTCGGGCAGACTGGCGTCTGGGATCTGAAAACCGGACGACGCATCCGCATCCTCGGCGAACGCGGGGGAACGGCGCGCTGCGTAGGGACGAGCGCGGATGGCCGGATCATCGTGACGGGCGGAGATGACGGGGTCCTCCAGTTCTGGAGAATCGAGGACGGAGCTCGCATCGCCATGTACGACGCGGACTCGCCCGTGACCGCGGTGTCGAACATCCGGCCCGACGGCCGTCTCGCCTGCGGCGCGAAGGATGGCCAGGTGCATCTGCTCACGCTGCGCGGCGTCGAGCAGGAGGCCGCGATCGTCACCGCCGCCAAGCGGTACCACTTCGATCTCAGGACGCAGGATGGCGAAACTCCCGGCGCGTATGATTCCTGCGCGAGTTGGCAATGCCAGCAGTGCGGCAAGCTGAATCCTGCAAACACGAATTCCTGCGAAGCGTGCGGGCAAACGGTCCGACAAAATCCGTTCGTGGTGGACGAATTGAATTTCGCGGGAATCGACTGGCACAGCGACGCCGAGTTGCAGGGGCGATTCCACCCGGACGCCGTGGACGACGTCGAAGTCGTGATCCACGATGGACACCCGGGCATGAGCGGGCGAACTCCCGAGCGCGCCTGGGTGCGCATCTATGACAAACGCGGCCGCGTCTACCGCGGGACTCTCTTGAACCAGCCCTTCACCCTGACCACTGTCAGCAAGGGCGACGATGTCCTGTTCGTCGCGCCGCCCGGCTGCCAGTACCTCATCCGGGTCTCCGAACAATATCTCGCGGAGCGCGACAACTGGGACATCCAGCCCTGCAACCAGTGCGGCTTGACCGAGACCTTCGACCCGCCGTCGGAGATGCTCAAGAACACCCAGGTCCCGCCGGAATACCACGCGCAAGTTCCGCAAATCACGGCCCCATGCCCGCTCTGCCCCGGTACGCAGATCCTCTTGCGAAAAGGAGCGCAGCCCCCATCGCCTCCGCCGGCGACGCCGGCGCCGCAAAAGACCTCCTGGTGGAAGCGCCTCCGTCAAGGTGCGTAACGCCGAGTCCGCTGTCCTCGCGATCGGCGGCCGATACAGACGAAATCAGGCGGCAAAGAGGAGCCTCGCCGGCCCTATAATCACACGACGCGCGTGGACGGCCCACGGCAAGGCTGCCCGCCTTCGCGGAGCTCCGGCGTGGCCTCGCCCTTCCAAGATTGTCCTGCCATGAGCATTGACCTTCGACCGACCGAAGTCTGGAGCATCACCACGCGCGACGGCAGACACGTGCGGGCCATGCTGTTCCCGCGCGGCCTGGAGGTCACGCTCGTCTGGTTCGTCAACGACCGCCCGGAGGGATCCGAGGATTTCACCGATTGGGACGAAGCGATGCAGAGGGCGGAGGAGTTGCGCGAGACGTTCGAGACCGATCTATTGTCCTGACGCGCGTCCGTACAGACAGGAGATGCGCATGCTGAAAGGCTTCAAGCAGTTCCTGATGCGGGGCAACGTCGTCGATCTGGCCGTGGCCGTGGTCGTCGGTGCGGCGTTCGGTGCGGTGGTCGCGGCCCTGGTGAAAGACCTCATCACCCCGCTCATTGCCGCGATCGTGGGCAAGCCTGACTTTTCGGCGATTGCCTTCACGATCAACGGCAGCCGGTTCATGGTCGGCGATTTCATCAACGCGCTGGTGTCGTTCGTGCTGGTCGCCGCCGCGGTGTACTTCTTCGTCGTCGTGCCGGTCAACGCGATCGTCGCGCGCAGCCGGCGCGGCGAGGCGCCGCCGGATCCGACGACCCGCAAGTGCCCCGAATGCCTCAGCGACGTGCCCATCGCGGCGCGCCGTTGCGCGTTCTGCGCGTCGCCTCTGCCGTCGGAATAGTCCGTTCCCGCCGCGACATCGTTCTCCCGCGCACGGGCCTGCTCGCCCAGCTTGCCCGTGCTGACGCCGCGGCGTCGGTCGCCTCCCCGGCTACCGCGGGCGCAACGGGGACGTCGCGCGGCGCCAGGCGATCTTCAACGGCCACGCGAGCAGGATCAGCACGCCGCCCCAGAACAGCACCCGCGGACCTTCGCTCAGGCTGAAGAGAAGCAGACCGAGCGCGCTCTCAATCGCGGCGCGGTAGCCGTCGATCGTCGCGTTGCGCAGGCGGGTGCCGGTCGACACAGGTCCTAGGTCGAGCGAGGCCGTCTGCTGCTCGCTCACCTGCAGGCGCACGGTTGCGAGTTCCACGCGCCGTGCCAGGTTCTTGCGCTGCGCCTCCATCTGCTCGATCTCGCCGCGCACGCGGGCGATTTCCCGCTCCACCTCGAGCACGTCGCGAACGGTGCCTGTGCGCTGCCGCAGCACGTCGGCCAGGCGCCCCTCGGTGTGCCGGGCGTTGGCGAGCCGCGCCTCGAGGTCGGCATACGGTTGCAGCACGTCTTCGGCGTTCTGCGATTCCTCCTGCACCGTCCCGAGCGCCTTCAGCGCTGCAAGAACCGCGTCGAGATCAGAGGCCGGGACGCGCAGCGTGGCGTTCAGCGTGCGGCCGGATTCCCGCCCGCCCGAGACGTCGAGCTGCGCGGCGTAGCCCTTGTGATCGCGCAGGATGCGATCGAGATCCGCGCGTGCGCGGTCGAAGTCCCGCGTGAGGACTCGCACGCTGGCCGTGCGGGCAATCATCGGACGCGGCGCTGCGGCGGCAGCCGGCTGCGCCCTGTCCGGCGGCGCCCACGCCGGTTCCTGGGTTTCTGGCTTGTCGAACGTGTTTGGCTGTGCGGCGCGCGCGCCCGCCGGAGCGCCCGAACCGCCGAACGGTAGCCGCGCGGGGGATTGCGCCGCGCGGGCGCCCGCCTCGGACGGCATCTTGCGGGCGAGGCGTAGCGGCGGCCCGAACACGACTGCGGCGACAACGAGGACCAGACCGGCGGCGGCGAATTGCCAGGCGTGCGCGGACACGGCCCGCGGAAGGAGGCGGAGCGGCCACCACCCACCTCCACCGGCCTTCGCCGCTTCGTGCGGGCGCGCCGTCAGCGCCGCTTCCACCGGTTGGGCCAGGCTGTCGGGAGCCGGCTCGATTTCCCATGTCGCCATCCGCGCCGAGACGCTTCGGAACTGCGTTGCCAGGTCCCGGCAGGCGTCGCACGTTTCCAGGTGCGCGGACACGAGCGCGGCCCGCTCGGGCGACAGCTCGGCGTCGAGATACGCCATCAGCTCTTCCTGCTCGACCGGGTGAAAGGGAGCAGTCATGGCCGGTTCTCCTTCGAAACCTGCACCCCGCCGGCGAGCAGCGCCTTCAGCGCCGCTCGTGCGCGGAACAGCCTGGACCGCACGGTGTTGAGGGGCAGGTGAACGAGTGCCGCGATTTCTTCGTAGCTCAACTGCTCGTACTCGCGCAGCAGGATGATCTCGCGTTCGGACTCGTCCAGCCGCCCGATCGCCTGCTTCACCCACATCCCCGGTTCCGGGTCGGAGGTGACCGCGATTGTGCTGGCCGGGGCATCCACCGGTGCGCGTCGCGCAGCACGGCGCTCCGCCCTCAGCAGATTCAGCGCAATGGCGTAGAGATAGGTGCGGAAGCTGGCGCGCGGCTCGTAGCGCGCGATGCCCTTCACGATGGCGAGGAAGGTGTCCTGCGCCAGCTCCTCGGCCCGCGACGGGTCGTCCAGGCGCCGGCGAAAGAACGCCCAGATCGGCTGGCGGTAACGGTCGAACAGCTGCTCGAACGCGTCGGCCGCGCCGCCCTGGAACTGCAAGATCAATTGCTCGTCGCTGGTCACGGCGTGCGCCCTCGTGGCGGTCGCGGCGTTGCCGCCTGCCTCTGTTGCTGTAATGTCACCAGCGGCGGAAAAGTTCCATCGTCACCCGCTGCGATTCTGGCCTTAGAAGATGTCCAGTCAAACACAGGCTCGCGAGCATTTCAAATCCGGCTGAAGCCGGATCCCACGTGAACGACCCTCGGACTTTCGGACTTCGGACTTCGGACTTCGGACGTTTGTCTTGTCTCCTGCCGCGAACGGTGTTAACGTCTGCGAACACTGTTCACGCGGATTGGGGCGGATGGGGCGGGTCGGGCAGGTAGGGCGGGTAGGGCGGGCTTGCCTCGCCGGAGCGCGGGCCGAAAGGGCGGGCGCGAAGGCGGGTGGGGCAGGTCGGGCGGGCAGCGAACGAGCGGAGTGGGGCATCGGGGCCTCGCGAGCGAGTAAGCCTGGCGGGGTTTGGGGCCCCCGCCATTCAGGAGAAGAGAGCGCACGATGGGCGTCAGGGAGCGGCGCGACCGGGACCACCAGATGATGCGGCGAACGATCCTTGCCGCCGCCCGCCAGCTGTTCCTGAAGGACGGCTACGCGAACGCCTCGATTCGGAAGATCGCCGACCGGATCGACTACAGCGCGCCCGCCATCTACCGCTACTTCTCCAGCAAGGAAGACATCTTCTTCGCGATCGCCGAGGACGGCTTCCGCCTCTTCCACCGGGCGATCGACGCCGTCGGACCCGCGGCGGACCCGCTCGAGACGCTGCGGCGCAGCTTCTGGCGCTACTACGAGTTCAGCAAGGCCCAGCCGGAGTACTTTGCGCTGATGTTCGTTGATCGATCGGTGCCGCGCATCAGCCGGGAATGGCACCGCTTCGGCTTCATGCGGACGACGCGCGACGAGCTGCGCGAGGTGATTGCGCGGTGCGTGCAGTCGGGGGTGTTTCCCCCGGGCACCAGCCCCGACGTCGTGTTTCACATCCTCGCCACCGTCGTGCACGGCGCCGCGGTGATCCGGCTGAGTGACCGGTTCATCCCCAGGGACACGGCCGACGCCCTCGCGCGCGACGTGCTGGAGGCTACGCTGACCGGCCTGCGCCACGGCGTGCCGGTCACGTTCAACGCGGACATCTGCTTCCACTCGGCGCGGAACGTCGCACGTGGCGCAGACGCGGAGGCGCCGACTCCGCAGACGACCCGCGCCACAACTGGTGTCCGTACCGGACGTGGCGGCCGGCGGGTCTGAAAGACCCGCCCTACGGTGTTGAGCGGCCGGCGGGTTTGAAGCCGTGCGATCGGTGGTGTTGAGTCGGAGGAGCTGAGCATGGTTCGCGATCTCACACGGTTGGCGGAGCTGGCTCTGGTCTGCCTGGTCGCGCTGGTGGTGGCGTCCGGGTGCCGGCGCGGTGCTGCTCCGGGAGCCGCCGCGGCAGGGGCCGGGCAGCTCGTGGTGGACGTGACGGCGGCGCGCGCCACGTGGGTGCCGGTCACGCGACTGCTCCGCGTGACGGGCAGCCTCATGGCAGACGAGGAGGCCGAGGTGGCCGCCGAGACCGCCGGGCGCGTGGTCGAAACGCCGGTCGAGCGGGGCAGCCGGGTGGATGAGGGTTCGCCGCTCCTGCGGCTGGTCCAGACCGAGGCCGAGGCGGCGCTGCGCGAGGCCGAGGCCAACGTCGGCCAGATCGAGGTGCGCCTGGGCCTGGGCGGCGACCAGCCGTTCGACGCCGAGCGCGTGCCCGAGGTGTCGAACGCGCGGGCCGCGAAAGAACTGGCCGAAGCCGAGTTCACCCGCATCAGGAAACTGTACGACGACCACGTCGTGTCGGGATCCGAGTACGACCAGCGCCGCACGCAGGTGGAACTGACCGGGCGCCTGTACGACACGGCGCGCAACAGCGCGCGGCAGCTCTATCGCTCGCTCGAGGCGTCGCGCGCGCGCCTCACGCTCGCCAAGAAGACCTTCGCCGACACCGTCGTCCGATCGCCGTTTGCCGGCCTCGTCGTCGAGCGCCAGGTGAGCATCGGCGACTTCGTCACGCGCGGCACGAAGGTCGTGACGGTGGTGCGCATCAATCCGCTGCGGCTCGAACTGACGGTGCCCGAGCAGTCCCTCTCGATCGTCCGCCGGGGCCAGTCGCTGGAGCTCCAGGTGGACGCGTATCCGGGGCGCACGTTCAAGGGGCAGGTGCGGTACGTGTCGCCGGCGCTCCGGGCCGACCAGCGCGCCCTCACCGTCGAAGCCGTCGTGCCGAATGCCGACGGGACGCTCAGGCCGGGCCTGTTCGCGACGGCCGCCATCCAGCAGTCCGGCACCGACCGCGCGCTGTGCGTGCCGTCCTCGGCGGTCCGGAATCTCGCGGGAAGCACGCGCCTGTACCTCATCAAGGGCGACCGCGTCGAGGAGCGCATCGTGACGATCGGCCAGGTGGTGGGTGAGGCGGTCGAGATCGCCAACGGCGTCGGCGAGGGCGACGAGGTGGCGCAGACCAACGTGACCCGGCTGGCGGACGGCGCCAGGGTGAAGGTCGAGCGCACGCCCGGCGTCGGCACGGTTGGCGGCCCGGGGCGAACCGCGCGATAGGAGACCCCAGCGATGCAATGGCTTGCTGCCCTGTGCGTGCGTCGGCCGGTGCTGGCCACCGTGCTCATCCTGGCGCTGGTCGTCATCGGCGTCTTCGGCTACCTGCAGCTCGGCGTCGATCGCATGCCGAAGGTCGATTTCCCCACCGTGATCATCACGACGGTGAACCCCGGCGCGTCGGCCGAGGAGATCGATCGGGAGATCAGCGACCAGATCGAAGAAGCCGTCAACACGATCAGCGGCCTCGACGAGCTGCGCTCCACCTCGGCCGAGGGCGTGTCGATCGTCGTGGCCACCTTCCTGCTCGAGAAGAACGGCGACGTGGCCGCGCAGGAAGTGCGCGACCAGGTGAACCGGGTCCTCCCGCAGCTGCCCGAGACGATACGGCAGCCGGTCATCCAGAAGTTCGATCCCGATGCCAGCCCGGTGCTGACCATCGCGGTCTCCTCGAAGCGGCCGATCCGGGACACGACCGAGTTCGCCGACAAGGTGCTGCGGCGGGCGCTGGAGAACGTGAGCGGGGTCGGCCAGGTGCTGCTCGTCGGGGGCCGGCAGCGCCAGATCAACATCTGGCTCGATGGCGGCAGGCTGCGCGCCTACAACCTCACCGTGAACGATGTCGCCCGCGCGCTGGCGATGCAGAACATCGAGATGCCGGGCGGCCGGCTCGAGACGGGGCCGCAGTGGATCAGCGTGCGCACGCGTGGCCGCGTGCAGTCGGTCCGCGGGTTCGACGACATCGTCGTCCGCGAGCGGGACGGACACCCGATCACCGTGGCCGACGTCGCGAAGGTCGAAGACGGCATGGCGGAACCGGCGTCGCTGTCGAACGTCAACGGCGCGGCGGCGGTCACGCTGCAGATCCGGCGCCAGTCGGGCACCAACACCGTGGCCGTCGTGAACGAGGTGAAGCGGCGGCTGGCGGATCTCCGGCCCACGCTGCCGCCCGACTACGAGATCCGCACGACGCGCGACGCCTCGGAGTACATCGAGGCGTCGATCCACACGGTCAAGGAACACTTGATCCTCGGATCGATCCTGGCCGCGCTCGTCGTCGCGTTCTTCCTGTGGAACCTGCGCTCGACCCTCATCGCCGCCATCGCGATCCCCACGTCGATCGTCTCGACGTTCGGCCTCATCTGGTACGAGGGCTTCACGCTGAACTCGATGACGATGCTGGCGCTGACGCTCTCGGTCGGCATCGTCATCGACGACGCGATCGTGGTGATCGAGAACATCTACCGGTTCATCGAGGAGAAGGGCCAGGCGCCGATGAAGGCGGCGGTCGAGGCCACCCGGGAGATCGGACTCGCGGTCCTGGCGACCACCCTGTCGCTCGTGGCGATCTTCCTGCCCATGGGATTCATGGGCGGCATCGTCGGCCGGTTCATGCAGAGCTTCGGCCTGACGATGGCCTTCGCGGTGATGGTGTCGCTGCTGGTCAGCTTCACGCTGACGCCCATGCTCGGGTCGCGGTGGCTGAAAGCGGTCGCGGGCAGCGGCGGCGCCGGGCGCCACGGCTCGAAGGACACGTGGCTCTTCCACCACCTCGACCAGGGCTACACGCGCGTGCTCGACTGGGCGCTGGCGCATCGGGCACGCGTCGTGGCGGTGGCCGGGCTCGTGCTGGTGTCCACCCTTCCGCTCGCGATCGTCGTCCACAAGAACTTCCTGCCGCTGGACGACCAGTCGGAACTCCTGGTCGGCATCCGCGCCCCGGAGGGCACCAGCCTGCAATCGACCGAGCTCATCAGCAACCGCGTCGCGTCCAGGATTCGCCAGCAGATCCCGGAAGTCGATTACACGCTGGTGACCGTGGCGAGCGACACGGCGACGACGCCCAACGTGGCGTCGGTGTACGTGAAGCTGGCGCCGCTCGACGCGCGTCGGCGCGACCAGTTCGCGATCATGAGCGAGGTGCGCTCGAAGATCCTGCCGCTGTTCGCCGGCGAGCGCCTGCGGACGTCCGTGCGGCCGGCCTCGAGCATGGGCGGCGGCGGCTCGGACGTGCAG
>Ga0315279_10006535_pt1 | contig 14700 bp, 19 predicted proteins | sample YL17G06_20_MG_FD_203694 | JGI IMG/M metagenome (GOLD analysis project Ga0315279, IMG submission 203694) | Sediment microbial communities from Yellowstone Lake, YNP, Wyoming, USA - YL17G06_20 | ecosystem: Environmental > Aquatic > Freshwater > Lake > Sediment | place: USA: Wyoming | collected... | reverse complement strand
TTTAGGTGCCAAACCCGCCTGGCCCACAGCGAACAGCCTTTAAACGCATTCTCATGCTCTACAGATGAAACTACTGCTAGACAGGCACAACCTAGGTCTCAAGAAAAGCGTTAGCGGGCCCGAAGGTATGCGCTCAATACACTGGGCGAATTCTCGACGTAATCTCTTTCGACATTTTTTCTGTTTCATTTTTGGATCATCATTTCGTTCAATGCGCATCTTCAACTTGCACACCGTGAACTAGTATATTTGACAAACGATGTATTCAAGGTTTTTGCGACTACATGTTAATGCTCAGCGAACAACAGCCTTATGGGGATTAACACCTAGACAGTTCAAGTCCGCCTACTTTCCAAGACCTACGTGTGAGAGAGTTCGAATCTCTCCCGGGCTACCATAGAACCCCAGTCAGGTCGACGTTCAACTTCTCGGTTCAGTGGTGGTTGTGGTAAAGTTTTATTCAACCAACCAAGTTCCGTTGTATGCTGCAGGGTGAATGTGAACGATAGTTACATTTCATTTGCATCAATGTAGAGTTTCCTTTCTCCAAAATTCCGTAATCTTTCCTGTCTGAGCGATTTGGTGAAAAAGTGCATTTTCATCTCAGTATGTCTGAACTGTGAGAGATTCGCAGCTATCGGGTTCCTTGGGTCTACCGCTGCGATGATGAGGTTGACCTTATTCTCCAGAGCAATGTTGACCGTATGTTTTATCAATTCGGTCATGCTTTCTGAGTTCCTGCAAGCCATAGCTGTCAAGTTGTAGTTCAGGAGTGGTTCACCAAGCTTGGGAATTCTAGGAATTTTGGCAAACAAGCCAATCAGCTTCATCAGGTATGTCTGTACTCTCAACGTCCGGTTCATTTTCTCTACAATGTATCTTCTGACTTTGCTGTGATCCCAGTATCCCAGACAGGCTTTAATGCCATCATTGTCTTCAAGAACAAGGATATTGTGAAAGTCGAAGTGTGGCATCCGCCTGAGATACTCTAGGAAGTCCTTAGGTTGGAAAGGAGCGAAGAAATCGTAGTCGCAGTACATCTCGTTGATCAGGTTTGTCACATCATCAACGTCAGCCTCGTTCATACTCCTTATGTTTGCCTCTCCTGCAGTTCTCTGCTTCTTGTAAGGCATCAAGGAAAATATTGTGCAGTCTTTCACTTTCTTGAATCCCATTTTGGAAAATAAGCCTATCGAAGGTAGGTTGTCCTCGATTATGTCTAGGTGCAGTAGCTTGACATCCTTCTCCAGCGAGGCGTGCTCGATGTGTCTTTGAAGTTTTTCCGCAATTCCTTTTCGCCTGTGAAGAGGGTCAACGATGAAACCATACTCAAAGGCAGTTTTAAGCTGCTTTTCTTCAACGCGGGTATCGCTGATTGCGTATGCGGCAGAACCAACTATTGTACTATTCTCAACTGCCACGAGAACCTGCCACTCTTTGAATGGGCTAGAACGGGCAAAATAGTCGGGCGAGCTGTCGATTCCAAGAACCAAGCTGGTGCCCATCGGACATTTCTTCTGGAGTTCATTAAGAGCATCATTATCGTCCTCAGTGGCCTCTCTAATCAGTATCATGGTAATCTCATGCCCCTGTTCTTTCTAAAGCCAAAGAATCTTTTTAGATTTGCCGTTTCGACCGCAAGAGGGTGGCGGTTGGGGTAAAGTTTTATCCCAAACCAAACCAACGACGACGGTGCACTGCTTTGGAAAAGGCAGTCATTGTCAGGGCAGTATACTAGGTTCAGGACACACTGTCTTGATTGTTGTCAGGGAAGAGGGGTATAGTAGAAATCAGACCATAATAGGGTACGTATATAGGTAGTGTCGGAATCGAGTATACGCTAACTTAGCTGGAAAGAACTTGTTAAAAGCGAATAGGTCAGCAGGATTTTTAAGCCTTGGCAGGCATACTGTTGCATGGTGGGATGGTGTAACGGAAGCACGCCTGTTCTTGAACGAATGGGAGGCTAGGGAGGTTCGACTCCTCATCCGCCTTTTCATTTGATACCTTGCGCATCTTCCTTCTCGATGAATGAGGGGAGGCATATCAAAAAGTTTGACACTAGAATAGGGGCGCTCAGCTAATCTTTTTAAGTTTTGTGAGGGAATATGTAATTGCTGTAAAAAGCTGGAATGGTGTAACTGAAGCACGCCTACCTATTGGGGTAGGAGGGTAGGTGGGTGCAACTCCCACCGCCAATTTTATCTCGGGGACTGAATAAACAAATATTTGGATGTTACGGTGATCAATTTCTATAGACAGCATTGTGAAAACTTGAGGATACTCGAGAAGGCGATAAGGACTATTCAGAGGAGTCTGAGGGAATGCGTTTCTTTGGACGAACGAGAGAATACATTGATTCACACTAAGATACTATCGCATTTAGTCAATTCATGGGTAGAAGTCAGACTTATGAAGTTGGTTTACGAATGCGGTGCTTTTTCTGATTCAGAGAAGACTAAAATCATTAAATGCAAGGAATTGGAAAGAAAATGGACGACCGCTCTAAACGTAGCTTTCTGCCGAGCGTTTAATATAAGTAGTCCAAGAAATATTAACATGCCGACTGTTCCGTTCACAGCACAAAACCAGTATAGGGCATTGCTAGGGATAATCAAAACTGACTTGTTGGAATCTAGTTCTATCAGAAATAGAATAGCCCACGGTCAGTGGAAATATGCTTTCTCCGAAAACATGATAAAAATAAACGGCAAGCTCACGAGTAAGCTCGGCAAAGAAAACATACTGATGATGCAATTCAGACTTGCGATGTTTAAGAGCTTGTCTCAGATAATCCATGATCTCGCTGTTTCTAAGCCAACCTTCCAGAGGGATTTTGACGCAAATTATAAGAAAATCGAGGAACAGCGGCGAAACGCCCAGAACACTGACTACAACAAATATATAGAAAGAATGGTTCAAAAAAAGAGAAAAGGAATACTGCGAAAGAAGAGGCATTTTTCACGTCTCAGAAGGCTTGCTTCAAAGGCCTGATGGTTTGTTGATCCCCGAACCAATGTGTACGAAGCGAGTGTGCGACCTTGACTTTGCCGCCTCACACGAGGAAGCCAGGGCCATAAATGCTTAGTATTCTAGCTCTTCCTCGGTTTAGATGCGATTTCCTCGACGTTTGTACGTCAGGCAATCGTCTTTTAAGTATCCATGCAACTATATTCTAGCAGATAGCTCAAATAAGAACATTGCAAATAGAAGACTGGACTTGAGACTGATGATCTCACCAATCGATCTTTTCAACAGTTTAGACAAAACAAATTCAACCATTAAAAAGCTTCGAGGTGCTCAGGGTGAAGTATTGTCTGTCTATGCAGAGAGACTCCAAGACAAAGCACGCATCGGTATCAAACTACCAACAGGTTCTGGCAAGAGCCTGATAGCGATTCTAATTCTGGAAGCTTGGAGGCGAGCTGGAAAGGTTGCTGCGATAACTACCGCAAACAAAGGCCTTGCTGAACAAATAAAGAGAAGATGCGATGATCTGAAGATTCCCAGTGCAACTATTTTCGGGGGCGGAGGCCCTCCAGATTATCTCATCGAGAGAACCAGGAACTTACGGAAATACAAACTCAAACAAATCATCGGCATCTTTAATTATCATGCTTTCCTTTACGGAACCGAATATAAGCAAGAGATATTTCCGCCTGACGTTCTTGTCATTGATGACGCAAGCGATTTTGAAACAACCAGGAACGATTTCTTCACAGTTCGCATAGATCGAGAAGAACATCCTAAAGTCTACAATGCCGTCCTTGAGGCGCTTCAAGCACATTCACATCTTTATCCGAATCTCCCAGAATTTGCCCGTGGAAAGGCAAGCCAGTCGAAGGTTGAGTTGGTCTATTTCACTGATGTGGGCAAGGTCACGGAGGTTTTGCAGGCAAGAATGCCTGAACTGAAGGAAGACCCGAATTTCAATTTCTCATTTGACAGGAACAGAGATAGACTATCTGCCTTTCTGACGTTCATAACTAACAACGAAATCGAACTGCGTCCTCTCCTTATTCCCGAAGAACTCTTGAAAATGGGTGGAATTCAACAGATAATCTTCATGAGTGCTACGCTTCCTGACGAAGAACTACTGCACAAGATCTTCGGGATTGGAAGATCACAGATTCACATGATTGATGAAAAATCAATTTCTCAAGAAGCGTTCGAAGAGATTGAAACAATGGGAAAACGTTTGATATTTCCCTTAGATCAAACTGACTTGGGAGTCCGAGTGAGTAAGAAAAGTCTGGACATCATTCTTAGGTTAGTGAAAAACCACAAAAAGGTTCTTGTTCTCGCTAACTCCTTCTTCGATACGGAAAATATCAGAGCATTCCTTGAGAGCCAAGGCATTCCAGTTTTGATATGCAAAAACGCTGGCGACTCCGAACATTTCGCTCAAAAAATGGATTGCGGCACGCTTTTGTGCGCAAATAGGTATCTTGGGCTGGATTTTCCAGGCAAAACCTGCAAAGTTGAAGTGATTGTGCGTCTGCCTGCTATTTGGGATTCCGTCGATGCGTTTCAACTATCTATCCTCGGCAACAACTTCTATGCCGAACAGAGGATTGGTAATCGTCTGACTCAATCTTTTGGGCGATGTAATAGGCTCGAAAAAGATGAAGCACTATATTTCGTGCTTGACTCCAGAATACTTGCGAGGTTTACTGGCAATGACCAATACCTGCGGTACCTGCCTCGCAATATGTACTCAGAACTTATGACTGGTTATGCTTTGTCGCAAGGTGGCATAATCGAACATGCACTTGAATACGGTGAAAAACACTTCTTTGGCGTGGACGAGGAGAACTATAAAAGGGTTCTAAAGGATGAAAAGGCAATATGGGAGCCCAAACAAACGAAACAGTTTGTGTCGAAATACGATCTCGAAATAGAATCTTGGCAAAAGGCGTTGGTTGGCAATTATGAAAATGCGGGGCAGCTTTTCGACTTTGTTGCCGAGGATTATGCGAACAATACCGATAGATTCCCTGATGAAAGTCTGCGGATGTTGTCCGCATTCAACTACTATCTTTCAGCAATGTGCTATTATAATGCACAAACTTTCTACGGCAACCCAAAGGACAAGCAACAATGTCTGTTGGCTTTGAGAAAAGCCATAGAAAACGGAGGCGAAAGTAGCTGGTTCAACCATTTGAGAGCAATCTACAACTCTCTGACCGAGAAAGATGCGGAGAAACTTGCCTTTGATTCAGTGCGAATAGAAGTAAGGAAGGTAAAAGAGGATATCGCAGAGAAGTATGAAGATTTCATCAATACGAATTCCTCAAAGAACAAAAACTGGAAAGACGCTTTCAATCAAATCATAAGTGATGTCTCAAACGGATCTCATGGACAGATGCTCGTAGCTCTTCGGCGTTACTTCGAATTGCTTGGGTTCGAAACCTTTCTGGGTGATAACTCAAAAGGCGAACCTGACATCATTGCAGTCACTCCACCCATGACTTGGAAGTATCAGTTGGCGATTGAAGCCAAAACAATGGAAAAAGGTGTAGAAGAATCGGTAGCTAGTGTGACTCAAGTTATGGGTGATGCGAAGTACGTGGAAAGGAAGACGTCGCTCAAGACACTGGCCCTGCTGGTTACTCAAAAGGAAACAGTGTCTCAGAAAGCGATTGAAATAGCAAAGCAGCAGGTCAGGATTCTTTCAACATCGCGACTCGAGATTATCATGAAACAGACTCTAAAGGCAATCGATACATGGGCAGGTCTTCCCACGTCAGAAAGGACACAGTTTATCGATTCGATAATCTCACATTTTGAACTGATCAAGCTGTTCGTGCCCACTGACAGCCCTGTTTTGACGAGTGAAGATCTCAACAGCATTGTGGCGAGTTGAGCAAGTGGCATCTTACGCCGCCGACCATGTGAAAATAAGAAGGCGACATGGTAACGCTTCAATCTTGAGGGAACCAGACGAAAGTCAGAATTGGCAAGCTCGATTCGAGAAGCGTGATAGAAGAGATGATGACCACGAGCTATGTAACGTGAGGTAAGCAGCAATGGGAAACGAGTATACGGCATTTGTTTTCGAAAAACATAGCTAAAATAGACGATAAGTGTGTAGGAAATAGTGGTTATCTGTGGAAAGGTCCATAATCAACTTTCTTTGGTCTTGTTGGAGATGCGGGAAAGAAATAGCTAAAACTTGATTTAGCACATACTCCTATTTTAGAAACTGAGCGATGATAAAACTTAAACCAGCTAATGAGAGGACATCTATTAATTTTGGGAAGGGATGTTTGCTGCGATCAGACGTACTTCTGGTAGATTGATTTATCACCATCAGTAATAAATCAAAAACAGATTTGTTAGATTGACCCATTTCTCTACTTGATTCTATATAATAATTCATGTTTTCATATACATAAATTTCGTCCAGTCTAGGTTTGTTGCTAGCTAATATCTTTTCTAATCCTTGGATTCCTTTTTCGAAAGATGATTTACTCAGTATGAGATTCTTTTGAGTTTCTTCCAATATATCAACTGACGTTTCATCATAATGAGCTAAGATCAAGAAACCTGGCACTTCTATGGTTCCAACATAAACACCTATTGTAAGAAGTCCATAGACTATCATAAAGTCACGGATATCTGGTGTTAAATTCAACCAAAAATAGACGGCTGTTAAACCTGCATAAAAGACAACCATATTAAATATGAAAAGATAGGATAGGGATTTTTTTCTTCCTTCGTTGGATTTCCAAGATAACCTAAAGAGACAAACCAATACTATGAAGTAGGCAATTATAAACATCCACAATAGAGTTGACTCTAAGTAACTAAGGTTCACTCTTGCTTGCTTCCCACTCTTTAATTAACTTAGCAAACTCTGGTATTCTTTCAAAACCAATGAGGTCAACAATTTCAGACCTTTTGTAGAGTTTTTTTCTTCCAGATTTTGTATCAGACATATAGCCCTTCTCTAAGAAAGGGTTTAGAAAGGTATTCAAGTTTCTACCATCAGTATTGATTTTCTTACAGAGTTCTTCTCTATCTATGTAGTCTTTAGTCAAGACTAGAACTTCTGCTCGTTTGGGTGAATTTGCTACTAGTTCACTTAAGTCTTTTTTTATGATCTCTCTATCCCCTAGGGTGAGTATTCTGCTTATATTGTGTGTATCACCCATTATCTTATCTATTCGGTTTCGAATATCTCTAATGTCCTCTCTAATTTCATCTTCTTTTTTAGAATTTTTGACCATTCCATTCACGCCTAAATTTTTTCGTAGACAGTAACGCCTTTTATCTCTATTGATCTAATCCTGCCTTTTTCTCTTAGACGGCTTAGTATTACATTGACGTTATTTTCTGTCTTACCAGTTTCTTTAACAATACCTTCTATCGTATGTTTTCTATTACAAAGCTGGAGAACTTTGGCTTCCTCTTTTCCAATATTAGGCTTAGGGGAAACCCTCTTTTGAAGTGTAACGAGAAGATCTAATTTCTTATCTATGCTCTCCAGAATTTTAGTTAAATCTTCAAATTGCTCTTTGCTCATCATTGTTCTTTAACCTCGTTAGTCTGTGGTATTGTTTTATTCTGTTCTTCAAACTCATTTTTCTCGTTACCTGCTTGAGGGATATTAGGTACCTCAATTCCAAATTCTTCAAGAGAAAATAGGCTTCTTGCTCTATTCCCTCCTCCTGCTACAGCTATTGGTTCAGCGATACCTGCTCGTGTCCATTTTCTCCAATCCTTAGAAAGGGTACTTATATCAATACCTGATAGTCTAGAGAGTTCCCTAATTGTCTTTTTTCCATCGGAGAGTGTATACGCAAGTTTTTCTTCTGGCGTTTTTAGCAGATCTTCTAGGAGAACTTTTACTTTTGGAATACTAGTTACTTTAATCCACTTCACCAATTCTCCAAGCAATTCGACCATTCTATCCTCTCTTGTTTTATTATCACTCATTCTCTTCACCTTCGGATGTTTCTTGATTCTTTATTTCTTTAAGTTCAGAGGCACCTTTAGGTTTCGGAACTTCAATACCGACTTCTTTTAACGAGAAGATTCTACGGTAACGTTTTTTGAAGTTAGGGTGAATTTCAGCTATTCCTAGAATAGCCCAATCTTTCCAATAGTCACGTACAGTGCTATCATCAACTCCTGCGATTTTTGCGACTTCAGGACTAGAAAGTCCATTACTTGATTCATATACTAGTTTCTTCGGGTCTGAATCCAATGTATTCTCTAATACTTGCTTGATTTTCTGCATCCCCTCGAACTTTGCCCACTTCAAGATTTCTTTTAAAAGATCTTTGATCTCCATGTCATCACTCATTGCTTACCTCTCCTTGTTTAGAACCACTTTCAAGATCTGGCAATTCAATTCCTACTGATTTCAATGAAACAACTTTTCTGTAGCGACCTGCTATTCCAGCTGGGACTACTAGAGGGATCAACGCCCATTTTTGCCACATATTTGCAACTGTTACATTACTGACCTTTTTTCCCATTTTGGTAACAATTTGAGCAATATCTCTTGTACTATTCTTGCCGTCTGAAAGTTCATAGACAAGTTTTTCAACATCATCCCTGAGGGTTGTTCTTAGGTCAGCGAGGAATGTTTTCCAAACTGGATATCTAACCCAGAATATTAGTTCATCAATTTTTTCTGAACTGGATAAGTCTTCGCTCATTTTTCATCACTCCAGACTTTTGAAGTAATACTTCTTACCGCCTACCTCGTCGTAAAGAACTAGTCCTGATTCCAGAAGAGATGACAAATGCTGGGACACATTAGGTTGACTAAGTCCGCTTTTGGTTGCTATTTCATTGACGGTATTTTTCCCATCGCATAATTCATAGACTTTCTTCTTAGCAGGCCCCTTCAAAATCGTTTCTTTTTCTTCACGGATTGCTTTACTATTAGCAAGTTTTATGACAGAAAGAATCTTCTCCAGCAGTTGCTTGGTCTCCAAATCTCTTCTTTCCATAAGACCAACTTTTTATTAATTATTAACAATAGCAGAGATGCTTATAAGTGTTATGATAATATGTTAAGCTATTTTAATATAGAATAAATTACGAAATGCATATACACTCACCCAACAACTAAACATTTGGGAGAGCGTTGCGCATTCTTTGGCGCGTTGAGATGATATAAGATTGGCGCCATATTTCTCCAATAAAACACTCATTTTTGACTTATATAACAACGTTTTGTCCTGTAAGAGTCAACGTTAGGGTATTTTCACCAATCACAAGTAACAGTATCCATAAATACCGACTCTTATAGACTCAAGAGAAATACGACAATTTTGAGGATCAATAGACACTTTTTCATAACCCATCAACCAAATGCACAGTGCCATCTGGACAATACACTTTGTCGCCTTTGCAAACTTGGACGAAGCGCCTTCTGCACGAAAATGCGCACACACACGCGATAAACTCATTTTTTAGTTTTGGAATAGTTGAAATAGAAATCTAGCAAAGAATACAGAAACACCAATCAGCAAGCAAATCGCAAAGGGTTCTTTCGAAATAGTAAATAGCATGTAACAGCAGAACCAACGCCGTTTTAAGCAATGTATGTATTACCTGTCATTTACTACATAGTTTGATGAGAGGAGATGATTAATTGATTGGTGAGAGAATGGTTCTTGAGAAATTCTGCGAGGTTGTTGGAGATGTCTTTCCAAAACACCCTGGTATTAGAGAAGGCGAATTCCAATTTGAACAATGCTTTAATCACCGTGAATTTTGGGATAATCTCTGCAACATCAAAACGATTGATGTTGAGACGATTGTGCTTCCTTTTCTTAACAAATGGCGATGTCGATTATCAAGAACATGCGTTTCCAAATTGTCTTTAGCTCTGCAAAATACTGAGCAATTGCTAGGTCCACTAAGAAAGCTCAACATCGAAGATTTGGACACGCTGGGAGCCATCCAGAACACAAGTTCTGGGACGAGCCAATTCTCTTGCATTGAGAACGCATTTAAAAACATCCAAGAAGTCAAAGCTGGAAGGAGATCTGTCGGCTTTAGCGCTACGTCAAAGATTCTTCACATGGCCATTCCTGAACTTTTCGTGATGTGCGACGCTGCCATTAGAGATAAGTATGGTTGTGCAGACAACGCAGCGGGCTACATCAACTTCGTGCTCAGAATGGGCTTAATAGCCCGCCACCTTATTGCACAGGCAAATGGCAACAAGCAAACAATCCTCACCTGTTCAAGATGGCAGGGAAGAACTCTGGCGCATCTAATGGACAACTACAACTACACGATGTTTACCCTCGGCAAACAAGGTTTGTAACCCCAGGAAGCACATACTAAATCGATCGATTGAGGAATCCTAACCCAGAAAAGCTCTTGAATAGCTGTTAGCAGATCTCTCTTCCCTTGTTTGAGCAATGTCCAAACCGTTAACATGTACTAGGTGATGATACAATTCATGCAATACTGTTCGTCTGTTCAGTCCCCTTTTGGTGAAGTAAGACTTGCTCTCGTAGTAGTAAGCGGCATAGCGATTGCCCACTTTTCTACCGTTGAGCACTATTTTCATCCTTCTCACACCATAGTATTTCGTCAGGAAATCGAACAGCCTTTTGGCAACCTTCAAGCTCATAAGTCAACAGGAATTTCTCCCGTATTTTCTTGGGAGGGAGCTTTACGCTCAGCGGAACCGACATAGATTGTCGGGCTTTCCGCATAGCGACCACCTACTTCAGCTCGGCCTTTCTGATGACCCTCTGGATCTGCTGGTTATAGTTCAGCTTCCCGATCTTTCGGCCGATTCCTCTAATACTATGTCCCTGAGCTCGGTACTTCACAATCTTGCCTTCATAAGGACTGAACGGATTCGTTAAGTATGGTCGAATAGCTATCACAAAGCCCAAGTCGTCTCTGCACACTTCTTTCCTTCTGTTCAACGAAGCATGAGCAGTCATTGTTGCCTTTATCAGGTCTTGGGCGCCCACTTTTGTTCTCAATGAAGTATGAGAGAAATCTTGTCCCAAATGCTCAATTGGACCGAAGTATTTCTCTGGGATGTGGACCTCTCGCTCTATGTCGTCTACGGTAATAGCGGATTCGAGGTGTATTCTCTTTAGTCTTCTTGCTTGGTCGTCCGCGCGCGCGAAAAAAATAGATCTTGCATGAAACTGTTGGGACGTGACCATGTATGTCAACAGGTTATGATGAAGCTTTCGTCCCTACAAACCATGACGGCGTATTCTATCTTTTCGCTCGCAATCATGAGAGATTGGGGTTCGAGAAAATTGTCAGATTCATACAAGGCAGTTCTCCTGACATAGAAGCGATAAGAAATGGAAAGAAAGTGAACATTGAACTGGAGTACAAATCAAGCAAAGCCTTTGAACATTATCGTGTGCTGTACATGGATGAACAGGACAGATATGAAAAAATATGCAAGGGTACGTGGAGAAGGGAAGGAAGCATCTGGAACTACGTTGATAAGCAAACTGGAAAAACGCTGTATTCGAAGAAAGACGAGGGCTATCATTTTGATGAATCCAGAGGGGTTCTACTATACAATACCGCAAAATCAGCAGGAATTGACATCATTACGTACTGGATAAAGAGTGATGATTTCAGGTTTTGGGAATTCGACAAAGAAGTGGAACCCTTTAACCTAAGAGAGAAGCTCAAGGTCTAATCGATCATTCAAATTCAAGGGTATACTCGATTCCGATACCCCTCTATCCTGCTGTTAACTCTTACCTGTCATCTCTTTTCTGTCCTGTGTTCTATGAATCCTGCATACTCCCTCATAATATCAGCAAAATTAGGACCAACCGATTAGTTATGGCCTTTCCTTGCCATTATTATGTTATTTCTTGAATCCAACATTCATCTTTTCGACTTTTCGCTCATTGGACGGGTAATGCTTAAAAGTCTGCTTTGATAGTACAATTGTGAGGACCTGAGCAAGCCATCCCAAGGCGTTAGGTTCGATGACGGGCTTTCTAAATGGGAACGCAAGTAGGAAAAGACATGAAGAAGGAAAAGAGATGGAGAAGAAAAACACGAACTGTCTTGGAACAATTTTGTTTCTGTGCCTTCTGATAGGTATAATATACGTTGTTTCCCGTGTTGAAGCATTAGTGTATGTGCAGATTTTGACGGCGTCTTTGACGATCCATCTGGGAATCCAGAGAATCAGACAGTCCGAGAGACTTCCAAAACTGCCAAGACTGCCTGAATTAAATCTTAAGTCAGTAAAATTGACGATAACTTTGAACCCTGCTGAAAGAAAAATCGTAGCTTCGATAGAATTGAAAAAAAGAGGTTATGGACGGCGTTCCCGCCGTTTATTTTTTTTGGAGAGCCCAGTGAAAAATCATTTTTGTAGCTTGATGTTCTGAAGTGGTCCAGGGAGTGGTGGGGCGTATACTCGATTTCGATAATATCTATATCCCTACCTTACCCTGACACTGACCATCACTATATGCTGAATCGAGTATACAGCGCGCGCACCCTCACGATGCGAGCAGTCCGTTACCATAGAGAGCCGACTGTAGAAAACTGTAATAAATGCTATTCTGGTGGGCTAGCTTCTTCAGTGATTTGAACCACATCATCGCCTACTTTCACCATTCGGTCTATCTCTTGCGAGGCCGCGGCTATAGGCAACTGTTTTTGGACAGAAGTAGAAAATGTGAACATTGGAGACAATGACGTGGATACGGTGCCATAAGTCTCCGCAAGAGAGAATTTTTCATAAACCTTAGAAATCTCAACTCTTGCTTTCTCAAATTCCATACTTCCAAGCACTTCTCCTCTTTCCGGGTCTTTTATTTCGATTTTTTTGGTAAGAATCTTAAATCTCATTCCTTTGGTGACATTCTTATTCTTCCCGATATTAAGGGCAACAGTATACGAATCAATTATATTGGATATTTTTCCCGTTAATGGTTCACTCATGCTCTAACACCCATGCACTTGTCAGCGACGGATTTTTGGTTTTGTATTACCAGTTTCAAATTGTCGAAATAAACCTTTAGCTTTTGCCCTATAATATTATCAAAAAAGAAGCTCTCATAATCTGCGAGCATTCGAACTTTTATTGCATAGCAGTATATGTTCGCTAAGGCTTCAAAGCTAACCACAAATCTGCAATCCTGCTGCATCAAACATATATCGCATTCAACTCCTGAAACAGGATTTACTTTTCCCAATTTTCTTAGTGCAGACCAAACCTCAGCATGTTGAATTATGGCTTCTCGTGCGTATTTGATAGCGAAAGAATAACATGTAATTGAGCAAAGAATTTTGCATTGCGATTCAAAGGCGAAAAAAACAGAATTAATTAATCCACTCAAACCAACTATTAGATTTACGTAATTGGATAAGGACTTCTGCATAGCTTCTTGGACGATTACCTTTTCTTTTTCAGCTAGTTGCTCAATTTCCTCTTGTGATAAGGGAAACTGAAACTGTCTCCCTGTTTTAATTTCACATTCTTTGCGAGTTTGTTGTTCTCCATTTGTATAATTATCCCAATAGTATCTTAAATGTTGGTCTAAAGGTGTTAGTCTAAGTAAACTTAGTCTAGAATGCATCGCAGTTCTCTGAAGAAATCCTTGCAGCAGTCCTTTTTTAGTTAGCCGTTCGGTTATCGCACCAAATCGACATTCAAGGTCTTTTGACTCAGAGCGGCTTTCAATGAAATGTTTGCAATCGGTCTCAAAATAGGCCATGAAATCTAAGAAGTCTTTCTGCTCTTTTAGTTGTGACAAGCTTGAAGGTTTAATCGATTGGGTGAAGGCATTTTGGTAAGTCATTAATTAACCTCTATAAATCGTTTTAGTCCTTAGAAGGTTCACGCCATCTTGGGTCTCTTCAGATATTGTTTACTCTTTACCTTTTATTAATTCCGTACAAAAATGTTATCTGCCAAAAAATACAGCCAAGTTTATGGTAGTGAAACTGTGAAAATCAGCAACCAAAAGCCACTTATCCCATACTTCAACAGCCCTTTTTCCATAAACTTCTAAGAATGTTTTCCATTTCGTTGAGAACCCGCGACAAACCCACTTTTGCGAATAGCTTATTCGTTTTATTGGCTGCTTGGAAACGTAGTTGCCAATGACATAGTAGGCTATGTCACGTTCCGACCTCTTGCCTTTCAACTCGTGAATTTCAACAATCTTGGCTCCGTGAATTTTCTCCCATGTTCTACTCAGCCAGTTATGAGGAACAAAACCCCGCATGCGCCTCGGCAAAGGACAATTCTTCTTCACTTTACGCGGTACCTTATCATCGATAATTCTAAACAAAACGTGCAGAACCCCATACCCCTCTTTTGTCTCAACTTTCCAATACTGCATCTTGAAGCCAAAAATGTACTCGATTTGTTTAACGCCCGCGCTAAGTGTTCTACGTGTGAACGTAAAGTTTAAGTTCTCGCATGTTCATCACCAGAGTGGACGATGTCATGCGAAACAAGATATGCGACACTGAAATTGAAGAACTTCGTTGGAAATTAGTCAAAGCCATGTTGGATGATTTTCCACAATTGAGACAACATGTGAAAGCATATCTTAACACTGAAAAAACACAGTAATTTTTTTGGAAAAGCATCAATAGAGCAAAAACCAGACTTTAAATCAGAAATAAGTCTCTAAACTCCCCTGCCCTCTTTTTTGTTTTTCATTAGACGGGTTCTGTTGAGTCTTAGGGGCTTGGATGATTAAAGCC
>Ga0315279_10006534_pt1 | contig 14701 bp, 11 predicted proteins | sample YL17G06_20_MG_FD_203694 | JGI IMG/M metagenome (GOLD analysis project Ga0315279, IMG submission 203694) | Sediment microbial communities from Yellowstone Lake, YNP, Wyoming, USA - YL17G06_20 | ecosystem: Environmental > Aquatic > Freshwater > Lake > Sediment | place: USA: Wyoming | collected... | reverse complement strand
AATCCGCGTACTCCACCGGGTCCTCAACTCCCGCTATCCGGAACGTTTCCCATCGGATCCCCGTTCACCCATACTCCACCGGGTCCTCCACCCCCGCCAGCCTGAATGCCTCCAGCCTCTCGGTGCAGGAGCCGCACAACCCGCAGGCGAGGGCCTCTCCCCGGTAGCAGGTCCAGGTAAGGGAGTAATCGACTCCGAGCCCGGTGCCCAGCTTCACGATATCGGCCTTGGTGAGGTGCAGGTACGGGGCATGGAGCGTGATATCGGTCCAGTCGCAGAGGTGGAGAGCCGTCTCCATGGCGCTCACAAAGACCGGCCTGCAGTCCGGGTAGATGCCATGGTCCCCCGAGTTGGGCTTACTACGGAGGGGATACCTTCACGGGTGGTTTCCATTGAAGACAACGGGGAATAGCCCGTTCATGAGATTGGGCAGAGTGGGGAGGAGAATATACCATGATCACGCCTGTGGCTAGTCCTCTTCTTCATCCCGGAGAATCCGGATGAGGGCGGATCGGAGCCCAGGTAAATCTTCCCTGACGGTCTCCCATAACCGGCGGGTATGCACATCGAAATAGGCGTGGATGAGCTTGTCCCGCATGCCGGCTATCTGTTTCCAGGGTATATCCGGATAACGGCTCCTTATCCGTGCCGGCACCTGCTTTGCGGCTTCACCGATGATCTCAACTGCATGGGTGACCGCGAAGATCTTCTCGTCGTCCTTTTCAAAGGTGCGATACTCAATTCCCTCGGCAAACGAGAGCGCCTTCTCGGTCGCCTGGAGCATATCTTCGAGATAAATCCGGTAGCTCCTGCCGGGTTTCATACCGGGATGGCCTCTCGCAGGATCCGGGCCCTGATTCCGTGTTTCAACGTCGACCTGTCTACCAGATCGACCTTCACACCCAGGAGATCGGTGAGGGTGTCTTCCAGTTTGATATATTCAAGGAGCGTCCCGATTCTCTCGAATTCGACGAGGATATCCAGGTCGCTCCGCATCTTCGCATCCCCGCGGGTATAGGAACCGAAGATCCCAAGAGACCTGACCCCGTACTGTCGCCTCAGCTCCGGCAGGTGCTCGCGGAGGATGGTTTGGATTTCTTCAAGCGATAGTCTTCGCGAGGAGTACTTTCTTTTCCCCATCAATGGTCAATATCAGGATTGGAGCGATGCTCTATATCAGGGTTGAGATGACAACGTGTTGCTAGTCACGCAACAATTTGTTGCGAGTATGGAAACACATTCCACCCAGGACTCTTCATCATCCGGATTTGCTTTCATACTCCACCGGATCCCTCACCCCCGCCAGCCTGAACGCCTCCAGCCGCTCCGTGCAGGCCCCGCACTTTCCGCAGGGGCGGTCCTCTCCCCGGTAGCAGGTCCAGGTGAGGGAGTAGTCGACCCCGAGCCTGGTGCCCAGCTTCACGATGTCGGCCTTGGTGAGGTGCAGGAACGGGGCATGGAGGGTGACATCGGTCCAGTCGCAGAGGTGCAGCGCCGTCTCCATGACGCTCACGAAGACCGGCCTGCAGTCCGGGTAGATAGCATGGTCCCCCGAGTGGGCCGCGTAGAAGAGGTGCTGCACGCCGCCCGCGATGGCCCGGGCGGCTGCAAGGGAGAGGAAGATCATGTTCCGGTTCGGGACCACGGTCTGCTTCATCGACTCCTCGGTGTAGTGCCCTTCGGGGACCTCCCAGTCCTTTCGGGTTAAACTGGATGGTGCGATTTCATTGAGGATTTTGAGATCGAGGACGGTGTGATTTACATTTAGCTTCTTGCAGGTCTTCCTAGCGAACTCGATCTCTTTCTTGTGCTTCTGGCCGTAGTCGAAGGTGACCGCTTCTACTTCGTACTTTTGGCTGAGCAGATCGTACAGCAGGGTGGTGCTGTCGACACCGCCGGAGAGGATGAGGAGGGCTTTCATGATCGTGGCTGATTCCTATTACCCGTTTTGTCCTTCGCCTATTTGCAGGTTTTTTATCCATATCGCAGGGGCCATGCACATGTTTCCTATTTTTCTGTTCCCTGGAACTCCCGGAAGTGCTCTCAAGTGATCTCCGAGTCGGAAACGTTATGCGTCACAGCTGGCAAATAATGGTCAATAAATGATTAAACAATCCACTTTTACAGAGGCGATTGACGAGTTCGATCTACGAGAGAGACGAACGGACTTTTTCACTTTGGCAAGCAACCTAATTAAGAATGGATTCGAAGTCGAGGCGTATGTTTTAGTGCTTGCGACGTGGAATTTTGCACGATTTCGGTACGCGGTTAAGGACTTTGATATCAAATCCTTTAGAACAACACTAGACCTTCTTAGTACTCATTTTAACGCTCTAAAGAATCAGACATTTGAATCCATCGATTTACCTGCTTATAAGTCTGAGATCACGGCTATCTTTAACGCCCTCTCCAAAATTAAGGGCATTGAGTTCACCGGCGCTCCCAAGTTAATGCATCTCAAAAACCCGAAATTGTTTGTGATGTGGGATGAATATATTCGAGGAACGAAACCTAAAAAATACTATCTCAAACTTCAGATAATTCAGACGGGAGAGTTGGAGTATGAGAAGTACTCAAAGGATGCAGAAGGCTATTTTCACTTCCTTAAAGATATGCAGTATCGTTTTGCTCATATTCGCTCACCGTCGAATGCAAAAACGCTCGCTAAGGCAATAGATGAATTCAATTACGTCCGAATCACTCTCCCTATCCAAGAGATGGAGAAAAAAGCGAAAAGAAACAATTTTATTGAATAGAACGATTTAAATGCGGATGTACTGAGGGTTAATATTTATCAACAAACACATCCCGAGACATCCCGAGGTTGGAAAATTTTCCCCCCACAACTTTATTATTATAACCCCGATATCGTGAAAATATATGAAAACTGTGAATGACACGATTCAATCATTAAAAGATGTTATTTTTGACAAAAACTGTGAGAGAATGAATAAATCCTGTGTTAAAGGCTTTCTTGGGGAATTGATTGTACTTCAAAAATTAAAGTCAGAAGGTTTAGATCCAATTCATTTAGGAAAACAATCTGGTGTCGATATTAATGTAAAAGGCCTTAAAATTGATGTTAAAACCTCTGAATTAAAAGATGATGGATTTGAAACGAAGAACTGGGGTTGGGCATTGAAAAGAAAAGGAAAGGAAATAAAATATGATGTTGCTCTGTGTGTAGCCTTGGATGAAGAATTGAATACTGCCGGTTTTTATTGCATTTATCAAGAAAATGTATTATCTTTTGAATCCCAAAGTCCACAGTTCCCGACGGTGCTTAATCGGTTCCAAAAATTTCCACAACCCCCCACTGTCAACAGCTCGAAAAAATTTATTGAAGGGTATGAAAGGTCGGAGAGATTTATCAGAGATGGAAAAGTACTTTTTATTTCTCCTATTGAATCGCTACGAGAGAAAATTTTACACAATTATTCGAACAAACCGAATGTTTAAGCACTCACTAGACGATGCATCAATTATCAAATACCCTGCACTTACGACTTGACCTCTCTTATGAGAGTTGCGTTGGTGAATAAAATGAATTCATCAGAACAAACCGACCTCTCCAAGATCCTTACTGTTCAGGAGGAACGAACTAAATACGGCGAAGAAAAGCCCAAAGCGAAAGATACGGCCCGGCTCATTTGGGCATCCAAGCCGAAAAAAGAGCCCAACCCCAAGGATCTGGAGTTCCAGACGGCAGAGGAAGTCTACCCAAACGTTGCCGATGTGAGGGATCGGAAATTATCCGCATATACAACTAATGGCAGGAAGATCGCCGAGCAGCCGAACCGGCTAATTTGGGGGAACAACCTGCTGGTTATGCAGGCTCTTTTAACGCAGGGATACGAGGGGCAGATCGACCTGATATATATAGATCCACCGTTCAATACCGGGGAGAATTTCAATTTTCCGAATGAAGTAAAAGTCGGTGATTCAACATATGAGAGAGAATTACCGATCAGTGAACGGCTTGCATATACCGATACGTGGTCGAGAGGTAGAGATAGTTTTCTCGATATGTTGTATCCCCGGCTTCAATTAATGCGGAAATTAATTTCCGACAAGGGCAGTATCTATGTTCATTGTGATTGGAGAGTGAATGGTTACATAAGAATAATTTTAGATGAAATTTTTGGAGATTCCAATTTTCAAAATGAAATTTCATGGAAAAGAAAAACTGGAAGTAGTAGTGAGATAGGGAAGGGAACAGCTCGATACGGTAATGATATTGATAACATCCTGTTCTATGGAAAAAGTGATAAACTTCTCTTCAATCCTCAATATGTTGAAAACGATCCAGAATATATTCGCAAGTTTTTTCGACATAAAGATCCAGATGGAAGACTTTTTCGAATAGATAATTTAGCTAATCCCGCATATCGGCCTAATCTAATCTATGAGTATAAAGGTTACAAACCTCCAAAAAACGGATGGGCAATATCAAGAGAAGTCATGGAAAAATGGGACAAAGAAAATAGATTATATTTCCCTAAAGACAAAGAGGGGCGTATTCAACGAAAAAGATACCTCGATGAATTAAAAGGCCAGCCCGTTTCAAATCTTTGGAATGATATTGGACCTGTATCTTCACAATCGGACGAACGGCTTGATTTTCCCACTCAAAAACCCGAAGTTCTCCTTGAACGCATTATTAGAGCCTCATCGAATGAAGGCGATCTCGTGGCTGATTTCTTCTGTGGTTCCGGAACCACGGGCGCGGTCGCTGAAACGCTCGGTAGACGTTGGATACAGTCCGATATCTCGAAGACAGCAATTCAAGTCACCCGCAGCCGATTGGTGAAGCAGAATTCGAACCCCTTTGTCATTGAGAACCTTGGCAACTACCAGCGGCAGCTGATCTATGCAAAAGAGGTCAACCTAAGACAGATGTACACGATCATCCTCAAGCTCTACGGTGCAGATCCAAGAACCGACATTCAGGCCTTCGGCATTTCACGCCAGGACAAGAGCACGCTCGTCTACGTCTGCGAGCCTGACCGGGCGATGACGGCCAAGAAGGCGATCGATCTGGCGCGGTTGACAAAGGCGGCGGACGGGAAAGGGTACCGGAATCTGGTCATTCTCGCGTGGGATTATGACTACGATTTCGACGATGCGTATAAGAAACTGGCAAAGAACAAGGAAAAGGAACTAAGTGATGTCGAGTTCAAGATCATCCCATCCGATGTCTACAAATACCTCAGGAGCACGAAGCTGGGCGATCCCGAACTGGCAAAGAAGATCACCTTCTACCAGAAGCCCTACATCCGGATCAGCGAACCGGAGATCAAGAAACTGGACGAAAAAACGTTCGGCGTGAAGGTTAGAATCGAGCAATTTGTCGTCATGGACCTGCCCCTAAAAGATGAGAGCAAGCGCCCCGAGGTCGAAAAATGTCTCGCCAGGAACTTTGCCTACCTTATCGACTACTGGACGGTTGACTGGGACTACAACGGGGAGGTCTTCCGGAGTGAATGGCAGGCAATCCGAGACCGGCGCGGGGATCAGCCGGTGCCGGTTGTTGCCGAAAAGACACTGGAGCGGGGGAAGCGATATACGATCGCCGTCCGGGTCGTTGATGTGTTCGGCAACGATGCAGCGGGAACAAAAGAGATCGACCTGCGATAAGTATGGCAGCAAAAAAGTCCAAGACGGAACTCTTCGGCAAGCACCCGCTCGCAAAGGCCATTGAGCCGGTCATCGAAGAGTGGGCAGGGAACGGGTATCCGGCAGTCAACGGCAGGCAGATAACCGATGTCACCCGCGAATTGTTCAACTGGTGGTTCACCGAGCAGGCACATGAAGAGGATGCCTTCCATATCTGCCAGCGCCGTGCGCTGGAGACCCTCGTGTACTGCTACGAAATACTCGGTGTGCCGCTCGTAAAAATCCTCTATGAGACATTCTCCCCCGTTCTCCTTGAACAGGAAAACTTAAAGAAAGGAATTGAAAAGATTGTGCACCCCCGCTTCGGCATCAAGATGGCAACTGGAACCGGCAAAACATGGATAATTACAGCGATCATCGTATGGCAGTATTGGAACCGGGTGAAAAACGACGACAAGCGCTTCGCCTCTCACTTCCTCCTCTGCGCTCCGGGTAACATCGTCTATGAGCGCCTGCTCGACTCGTTTTTAGGCAGGAAAATAAAAGACGGGAAAAGGCTGCCGGATACCGCCGATATCCGGAAAACCATCTTCATGCCGGATGCGTGGCGGGATGACTTCAGCCTCAAGATCTTCTCCAAAGAAGACCTCCAGGAGAGTTCCCCGGTTACGGAGAGCCCGTTCATCCTCATCACCAACTGGCACCAGCTGATGGATACGACAAAGCTGCGGGAGGACACGCTCGCCGAAAACCTCGGCATCGACATGAAATCAGATTCCATCTCGCTCCGTGTTGAGCGGTTCATGAACTTCCTGACGTTCAACAACGACCTCATCATCATCAATGATGAAGCCCATCACGTCCAAAACGCAAGCGACTCGGAGCAGAAGCGATGGCAAGAATCCATCGATGTACTCAAGACGGAGCTCCAGGCAAGAAAAAGGAATGTCTTTGTACAGTATGATTTCACGGCAACGCCGTTTGTGATCAAGGGAACGAGGAAAGAGTATTTCCCGCATGTCATCTACGATTACGGCCTTGTCGAGGCGATGCGGGCGATGCTCGTCAAACAGATATTCATTGAAAAGAGCAGCCTGCTATCGGAAAAGATCGAAAAATTGCCGCCGTCCGAACTGGATGTCATCGGTCACCGTGATGAAGCCGGGCGACCTCTCGAATTGTCGGAGACCCAGAAGCACATGCTGGATGTAGGGCTCGCAAAACTCGACAATTTGAAAAAGGAATTTGTCCGGCTCAAGATCCAGAAAAAACCGGTCATGTTTGTCATTGGAGACCAGAATGCAGAGGCAGACCTGATTGCGAATTATATCAAAGAGAAGACCGACGGCGATGGCCTCTCGTATGGCGATGAATCTAACGGGGAACAGGTCGTCACAATCCATGAAGGTAGAAAGAGCAATCTATCCGATGACGATTATGAAAAGCTACGGACGCAGGTCTTCACCAGCGACGACCTCGATAACCCTACCCGGATCATAGTATCCGTCCTGATGCTCCGAGAAGGATTTGATGTGAAAAACGTCTGTGTCCTCGTTGTCCTCCGCCGATCCGATTCCGATCTCTTAACGGAACAAGTCATCGGAAGGGGCATCCGGCAGATGTTCCCGGAGATGGAATACCATCATGATAAAGTCGAGAATCTGGACCGGCTGAAGAACCGGCAGGAACTCATCAATTCCTACGATCTCCTGTTCGTCGTTGAACACCCAAAATATAATGAGATCTATTCCCAGCTGACAGAAGCAGGAGCACTTATCGCAAGCGGGAGTTCGATTGAGATAAGCCTCGATGCAAAAAGTGTTCTTATATCACTGGATCCAAGCAGGATCTCCTCGTTCAATTTTGCATGGCCGACGTATCTCTCCTATCGCGCCGAGGAGGATCTCAACTTCAAATATTTCGATATTTCCGGACTTCCGATGTATCCTGTCCCATTTGACCAAATAGAGCCAACAAAGATCATTATTACCGATTACCATCCCGATACTAAATTCAAGCAGGATTGGGAACTGAAAGAAGCAAATTTCTCCTACCAGGTCTTTCTCCGGAATCTGACAAAAGACATCATAGGTACAAGCCGAAGAAATGTCTGGATTTCCAGGTATTCTACAGAGATCGTCCAGATTCTAGATAGATATATCACCGAGAATTTGTTCGGTCGTCTTATCGATTTCAGTGATGAACAGCGTGTAAAGAAGTTGCGGAATCAGCAGCTGTTTGATTTCATTACACGAGAGGTAAGAACCCAGTTGATGAAATTTATCCAGACGGCAAAGTCACAGGACGTTATTGATGCTGAATGGGTAAAACTGTCTGATTTTGAAAACATTAAGGTCAGGATGGAACGGTCAATTAAGACAAGAAAGTGTCTCTATCCGTATATCGACTTCCCCTACAAGGGAGGTTTCGAGAAACAATTTACGGAGGACCAGCTTGAGAACGATTCATTGGTTGAAGCATATGTCAAATTAAACCAATATATCCATAATTTTTCTATCCGTTATATCAATAATCTTGGGCATTTAGTCCCGTACTATCCGGACTTCATTGTAAAAACGAAGGATTTCATGCTCATTGTCGAGACAAAATCGGAAAAGGATGCCAAGAACGACATTGACGTAAAGAGGAAAGCCCTTGCTGCCGAAAAATATTGTATCGAATTATCAAAAATCAGAACGTCGCCCCCGATAAACCAGCCGAAAATCTGGAAATACATACTCCTACCGCAGAATATCTACAAGGATATGGAAGGTCAGAGTCTTCGGGCGATTATCGGACGGTGTGAAAGCAATTTGGATTTACTAAGGATTCAAAGAGAATGACCTTTTATTAAATCTTTAATTTTTTGTAAAGATTTACCTTGATTCAGTCCTTCGGTCAGATGGATGAATTTTATCCTCGGATAATTCATAATCATAAGTTTTAACGCTTTCGCGTATGCTGAAGGGCCAAGAAAGATTAATTTCTCTGATCTGCTTAATTCAGGAAACGATGGAATTTGTGATTGTACAAGTTTTGCAAGCTTTCCGACATCTTTCTTTCTGGTGATTGTTTGATTATAATTAGGATTGATTTTCGTTTCAGGTCGTAAGAGCCCATATTTTGCAGATAATATAAACCAAGGATTTTCCTTCAGTTCAGCATATTTTCTTTTCAGACGGAAGGAATTCCCAATATAGGCATCTTTAGAATAACATTCACGAACATGATTTTTCTTCTTTCCGCATGAAATTATAATAGTTTGGTTTTCTTGATTCGCTATCGAGGGAGAAGTATTATTTTTTATAAATACACGAGATCCATTTAGGCAAATATTTGATTTTATTTTATCATGGATAAAACGTACCGATTTTTCCTTGGCAGTTTTGTTACTCATTCGCGACAGGATATTTTTCTCAATAAAATATTGTGTTTGCATGACTCTATCAACATGATGCCAATGTGGATCATTAAAATGACGGGTATATTGAAAAATCCAACCCTTATAGTCAGCACCATTCACTCCTAGGGCCTCTAAGAATTCGTGCCGTTTTGGATTGTATACGCCTAGAACAAAGCAACGATCATCTGGATATTCAGTCTGAATTTTGTTGACCACTGCGGCGATTTCCGCTTTATTTGAATGCGCATAGCGTGCTGTGTTCATCTTTTTTGTTAGTAACCCTCCAATAGCGATTTCCTTATATCCGATTTTTAATAGTTTTTCATAACATTGTAAATATTCGGTCGTATTTTTCCCTTGTGCCACCCCAATTAATTTAAAAGAGAAATCGTGCTGAGAATATACCTCATATCCTTTTTTCGCACTTAAAATCGTCTTCTTATAATCTCTCAACACGTCTAAAATAATTCCTCTTTCAACCCCCATCATTTGATAGCGATTGAATAATTCATAATAATCAAATGATGTACCATTTTTCGTAAATACGCCACTATCAGAAATTGTCGTGGTAAATTTTTTTAACTGCAGGCCTTGGTGACATTGGGATATCTCTCCGTTATATGGACACTTTCCCTGAATTACACCACAATAATCCATTTCCATACAGGGATATCGAGCGATCATTTCGCGATAATTTTTTGATGCACATGCTTGAAGCATAATTCCAAAATGAACAGGATGCGTCCCTAAATCAAGGCCAGCAAGTATTCGTAAGCTCATTGGTCTATCTGCAACAAAATGAGGGACTATAGGTTCTTGCATTTACATCATTATTTCTATGTAGGTCTCCCTCTTTCTAGCCACGATTTTATTCGATCTTCGGCATTAGTCGCGTGGATCGGTATGGGCGTGGCATCTAACCCAGCTGCTTCATGACTAATGTATAACCAATCCCCTTTTTGGAATTTAAACGTCTGTCTAAATATTTCATCGGAGATCGAAAATGCCTCCCCGACGGCCTCTCTATCATATTTTCTTGGCAATCTGCTTATGAAATAGGTATGTAGCTGACCCATAATATTAGTGTCAAGATATGCACTGCGTTGTGTTGCAATCACTACTCCCAATCCAAATTTTCTTCCTCGGCGTGCTAACGTTTCAATAATACGTTTTGACTCTTGATGAGACGCAGTCGGTGGCTGGCTTGGAATGAACTCATCAGCTTCATCAAAAATGAAGGAAACTAGTGGATGAATTAATCCTCTCCTTCTTCGATGTTCATAGGTCCAATAACCAAGACGATTTGCAAAACTCCTCATTAAGTTCGGATCATAAGAATTAACCAATATTAAAGTTGACCGATCTGGAGAATTGAGGTCATTTATTATATTTGTTAATGTTACATTTGCTCGATTTGGTGTTTGAGTCACTCTTCTTTGAATTATTTCTTCAAGACGATGGACAATTACGCCAACTCTTTTTTGATAAGGATCTTGAGTAGAAGTTAAAGTCCTACTTGTTACTTCAGGTAAGTGCAGTTCCTGAGCTATAACCCCTATCATCGTTCGCGCTAGTTCTGTCGATAAATCTTGATCTTCTCGTCCATCAGATAAAGTACTAACGAGTTGTTCTAACCTTACCCGTAGAGCACCTCTTACATATTCATCAAAGATTTCACTTTGCATTGACGTGAAAAATTGATTTACCGATATAGAAATTCTTTCATCGAGGATTTGGATTCTTGAATCAGTTAATAAATGAGTTATATGTCTCTGATAGTCTCTTCGAGATTGACGGAGATTTCGTGGTAAATAAAGATCTCTTAAATAGGCTTCAACAGCAGCATCAATATTTGAACCTTGTTGTCCATTTAGATAATTCTGTACTGGACCTGGAAGAGTCCGATCTCCAAGACATAAAATATAAGAATTGACATCCGGATCATTAAGATAATCCATTAATAATCCAACATACTCACCATTCAAATCAAAAATTATAATTTTTATAGGATCTCGACCTCGCCGAGATAATAGTGCAGCAACAATAGTACTGATAAAATTACTCTTTCCCACTCCCGTAAAACCAAAAACACCAATATGGGTTTTAATTGCTTCATCAACTTTCATAAAAATGTTGATTGAAGGCTCTCGTACTAAATTTCCAACACAAATGATATCTTCAGTACGATTTATTTGAAGATTTACAATTCTCTCCGTAAATTGAATTGAGAGTAATTGGGCTTCCGAACCTAACATGGGAATTGCTTGTTCATTTTGGATTGGAACAGTCAAGAAATTACAGCCAGTTCTATCAATTACTTCCATATTTAGAGGGATTGCTTCGCATACAATTTTTGTAGTATCTTCGAGGGCTTCAGATTCTTGTTCCATCCAATCAACAGGTAAATTTCCTGCGGCCTCCATGATGTACCCCGGATAGCCAGTGATATCACTCCGATGTGAGCCGAGTGCATAATGGGTGGGAGTTGCAGATATAACCTGAACAATGCTCAAATGTTTTTCTTCGCGGGATGTAGCAAAGTTAGGAATTGCTACAAGATCCCCCTCTCGAATCTGATTCGCTAGTTGCCTAGTGTAGTCAAACCAAATAGTAAACCGATACCGTGTCTTTTCATCAGTATCTAAAAATATAAGACGTCCTTTTGTGTTTAGATTTCTGAACATTTCTCTAAACCCTTCTTAGTGATTGTCTAATCTGTCTAAACGTTCGATTTAGTGGTCGAGATTTGAGACCTGGTCCACTTGATTTAATCATGCGAATTACCTTTTTTAAAATACTTTTTGCCCCCCAATCTGCTTTATGCAAAGGATCTGGATAACCAATAACTTCAGGATAGAGATTTTTTGTGAGAGAATCTAACATATAAATAGTTAAATCCTGCCCAACGTTAAATTGAGACCTATCCGTATAAACGCAGGGTGTTATTAGTCCAATTTCTTTTCCTTTGAGTGAATAACGCCCAATTGAGTCCTTATCGAAGGATGGAAAAATTAGCCGATCAACAAATATTGCATGCCCACAAAGAGGGGTTGTTTTCGATCTATTGACATAGAATTGCGCTAATGAACGAGCAAATAATCTCTCGGTATTAACAACATCTCCTTTCACTCCAGCAATTCGGGGGTCCTCTCCTTCGACAGGTCTTCGATACGCAACGGTCATAAAAACTGAATCGAATTCAATGGTTGACCATGGGGCTTCCATATGGTCGTCAATAATGGGAATCAATTCGAGAAAAGTTCTATCTGTCCATGGTAAAGAGGTATCTGGGAAATCATAGACTTCTGCTGCACGCATTGCCCCCAAATAATTTCGAGATAAATATCGTGATGCTGAATCTTTAGCAATTCCAACGAAGAAAACATTATGTTTCCAACATTGCTCAATTAAAGCTCTCAATCCAACGGCAATTAGAAAACGCAAATCGTTGGGGGACATCCATCTTTCGCGAAGTTCTTCATTCATCTCTTTTTCAAAAATGAGAACATTTTGGTTTTTTTCTTTGAAAAGTTTTGAACATATATGACCAAACATGTTAACGACATAATCCCAACTCTCCCGATAAGTGCGATTGATTGAGATAGCGTTATTGGTCTGATCTATTTCAACAATACCCTGTGGATTTCTCGATGTTTTTATAAGCAAACTAGTACTTCGAGAGCCATGCAAAGCCTCTTTAATGTCTTCAAAACTCAGACCCAATTTTTCTGATAGGGATGTAATATTGTGTCGAGGATCTGTATAAAGTTCCATTAAAATTCTATTGTAGAATCTGAATTTTTTTCTTGAAGGGATTTCTAATTCAGAGTTATATGGATGAGAATAAGCTATCATAACGTCTTGGGCCGTGAGTTTACGGCCCAGATAATTGTATCCAATCATGTCGACTTTTTCGATTCCAATATCAGTACTTGCTAGCACTCCACTCATGGATTGGTCCCAAAGTAAAAATCTCGGTCGTAAAGTTGATGCAGAAATCAAATCGTAGGCTAAATAAATCTCGGCTAAAAGCATCAATTGGGTATGAATTGAAGTTAGCGAAATCTTTTCAGAATCGGGGCTGATTTCAAATTGTTCTTCGGCAATATCTCCCAGTTCTGCAAATGGTATTGGGATATAGGTTACCATGCTGACATCTTGTTCTGAAGACCATCTTTCGTAACGTGTTGTCGAATCCTCACCACGAAAGGAGATATTACCCCTTACTCCGTATGATGCCCCAAAAAAGATCATATAATCTCCAAATTCGTCTTTAAAACAAGTACCATCAATAGCAGCGAAACGTACTTCTTCGGATCCAAAGAATTGGATTATCCTATCTTTCAATAAAGAACGACTAGCCCTATCTTCAAAATTTGATGAATATTGCTTGATTAACGACTTGAAAAATGAATCATAGAATGTTTTTGCATTTTGTGCTCTAGCAAGATACAATGATTCGTATCTTCTTTGCGATTCATCCAATGCAGTTTTATAACCTGATAAAATTCGGGCAATTTGTGAAGGCAAATTCCCACGACCGGAATATTTGAACCTATTACTCGATTGGATTAATACTTATTTGAGTTACCCATCCGGAAGGTTACGTCCATGAAATCAATCTACACCAACTCCACCACCTCCTCAATAGTCGTCACCACATAATCCGGCCGGCAGGTGGGTGGATCGGCAGTCCGGACATTCCGGTCCCCATACTTCGCATACGCCGTAATCATCCCTAATGCCTGTGCGGGAGCGATATCACGTCTGAGGCTATCACCGACGAGGAGAGTCTCGGACGGTAAAGTCTGCAATTTCTTCAGCGCCAGCAAAAACGCATCCGGCGCCGGCTTCTTCGCGCCCGTCATATCGAAAGAAATGATATAATCAAGGTATTCGGCGAGGCCCACCTTCCTGAGCCGGGCGAGGGCGTTCCCGTTGTGCGCATCGGTGAGGACAGCCAGGGGAAAGCCCCGCCGCCTGAGTTCCCCGAGGGTCTCGCGGATCCCGGGGTAGGGCTCCAGGACCCGGACCTTCTCGGTCTCGTACAGGGCGCAGCAGCGGAAGGCCCAGGCATCGGGTCTCATCCCTTGGGGTATGGGCTGCCGGTGGATCATAACACACGGGATGCAGCAGCGGGAGACCCTGGCATCGGATACCCTCCCTGGCGGCATCGGCTGCGGACGGATCATCGCCTCCCTGGACCCTGGTATGAGATACCATCCCCTGGTGGCATGGGCTGCCGGTGGATCATCGTCTCCCAGGAGAAGAGATCAGCCGGGTCTTCAATGTTTCCAAATCGGAAACAGGAAGTTTCCAGATCAGGAACAAATAAGGTATAGTCCGTGATGCTTCGCGCTTCGATTCAGGGTTCGCCAGGCTGGACCGCGACCCGTGCCTTCAAACCTCCGGATCGATGCCAAGATCCTCGAAGGCCTTCCTGATGCGGTCAACAAAAGCACGGGCGTCCTCTACCATCCGGGAAGCCTCCTCGGGGGACACCTGCGCCTCTGCGCTGTAATCATAGAATTCCCTCCGGTCCTTGGCGTGGGCAAGGCTCCGCCCGTAGGACTCCTCAATGAGACCGCTCTTCACGCATTCGAGGCCGAACTGGATGATCACGCCCTTATGCCCTTTCGGGAACATATTGCGTGATGCGAGAAGGGCACGGGCCGCGTAGAA
>Ga0315279_10006533_pt1 | contig 14701 bp, 12 predicted proteins | sample YL17G06_20_MG_FD_203694 | JGI IMG/M metagenome (GOLD analysis project Ga0315279, IMG submission 203694) | Sediment microbial communities from Yellowstone Lake, YNP, Wyoming, USA - YL17G06_20 | ecosystem: Environmental > Aquatic > Freshwater > Lake > Sediment | place: USA: Wyoming | collected... | reverse complement strand
CGGCCATGTCCTTGTATTTCTCCGCAATGTCGCCCACCAATTGACCGATAGCGTAGAGTGCAACTTGCCTGTTCACTTTGTCGAGTTCTTCATGGATCTTTCTGTCCATATCTACGAATTGTCTCATGGCATTTCTCAGGTCTGTCTCCAAGTGCTCTCTCTTCTTCTGGATCTCTTCTCTAATCTTCGGCGGCAGAGCCATCAGTTCTTGGTCACTAACCGGTTTGCCCTTTATTACGGGGATCAGGAGCAATCCGATTCGCGTACTTTGGATTATGAATCCTTCTTTTTGGGCTTCGGCATTGAGTTTATTTGTGAGCTCTTTTCTTTGGTTTTCCAATACTTCGATCGTTGCTTCTCTCTTCGTGGCATAGTCCTCACTTTCAAAGGCTTTTGCGAGGGCGCTTCTGGCGTTTTCTACAAGACTCTTCATGTCCTTGTGGAAATCCTTCCCTCTTCCAGCGGGCAACTCTATGGCTTTGGGTCCGTACTCGTTTGAAAAGTTGTTGACGTAACACCAGTCAGAAGGCACGGGTTTGGCTCTAGCCACGTCTTCCAAGAAATTCTTGACAGCTGTTGTCCTGCCTGTGCCAGGATAGCCGGCAGCATAGATGTTGAAACCGCGGTCCTTTATGCCTAAACCGAACCTAAGTGCTCTGACGGCTCTTTCTTGACCGATGATTTCTTGAAGCGGAACCAGACCCTCTGTCGTTTCGCAACGAATGAGTGCCGGTTCGCATTCTTTTCTCAGTCTTTCTGGAGGCAACTCATCAACCATTTTCTGCATCTCCACCCAACATTAAGCACGATCAGACGAAGTGTATTATTTAGGTTTCGTCTTAACACAGGCGCGCGCAAAGTAACTTGTTACACTTTGCCATTCTTCCAACACCGCCGAAAAGTCTTCCAAAACTAATAATTGTTACGAAAGGGTCGTGGAAAAAATTTCTGTGACGGATTGTGAGCGCGCTATGTATGGCAACCCTCCAAGTGAAATTCCTAGCATTGCCACAGCGATCACTATGACTACCACTGCGAACCAGACAAGCCTCATACCCACAAAGAAAGGAAGGCATTGCCAAAACTGCGCGGAAAATTTCGCCACTGTATTCAGCCAAGGGTTTTATACTCTTCCTAAACATACCGTTGATCAGCATTGAGAGAAGGTGACTGTTGAGAGAAAATGGCTCTTTCTTCTTTCAAATCATATATCACGCGTATCTCTGCGCCTTATCCCTGGAATTTTGTTGGGTATGTAATACTTGCAATGCTTATTCCAAAATTCTATGAATTGTCCAATACCTTTTGGATTGGTCACATCAGTTTTCAAGCCTTGGCTATTACTGAACAGTATGAATTCTTGGCTGTCACAATTGAAATCGTCAACGAAACCATTCCTTTCGGTATTCTAGCGTTAGTTGCTCAGAACTATAAGAATCATGAAAAAATAATCTCGATATTAAAGGCAGGCTTGATAATCCAAGTCGCATTTTCCATAATTCTTACGTCAACCGTGATTCTCTTCACGCCTCAATTTGTCTCAACTATCGGAACACCTCCAGAAATTGTGTCGTTAACCAGCACCTATTTAGTTCTCAAATCCATCGCGCTTCCATTTGATGCAGTCGCGATTCTGCTTCTCATAGCAATCAAATCAATGCGAAAAGGAAGGGAAGCCCTTTATCTGGTTCTTTCTTCAGTGGTGCTCAACATGATTTTGGATCTTTTTTTGATCTCAAACACAAGCATCTCGCTTCAAATGGGGATTGAGGGTGTGGCAATTGGATATGTGATCTCGAAGATCGCACTGGCGACAATCTCTTCGCTCTTCACGATGAAGATACTAAATCTAAATTGGAATTCGATAGTCCGTCCAAAATGGCGCGATGTGGTGCGCCCTCTATTTGCAGTTGGAGGGTGGACAGGTCTTGACTCATTAGTAAGAAATGTCGGCTACATCCTTGTACCACTCGGCGTCCTCAATGTGATTGGAACGAATCAGTTCGGTGGTTATGGCCTCGCGATGACTGTCATGTGGACTTTGATTATTCCCGTACTTGCTGTCACTGAAGGAACAAATGTCGTTGTCGGCAACTACTACGGCCAAAGGAAATATGCTGACCTGAAGAAGGTTGTAGTCACGTCACTATTTCTTGTTTCCTTCGCAATGTTGGTCATAGCAATAGGGGGAGTGTTTTTGTGGGATGATCTTTCCTACTTCTTCAATCAAAATCCTGCATTGGTGCAATATTCGATTACAACCTTCTGGTGGCTCATAATACCGTATTATTGTTTCTCATTAAGTATGGTATTACGGAGTGTCTTTTTTGGGACTGGAAAGACGAGCTATGTCTTCTGTGTTTCTTGTATTTTGAACTTCGGGATGATCTTTCCTTTTTGGGGAATTTCGAGACTCGGTTTGATTACAGCATCATTCGACAATGTGATGTTGCTGTTTGTATTTGTCTTCATTATTGATTTGATCATCACGTCCGTTATGGTAAAGAGGTTGCTGAGTCATGTTAAAGTTGCACTTGAGACTGAATCCGGGCAAGTTCCAAACTGAAAACGCGTGCGCGCGCGCTAAAAATGTATGGACTCAAAGAGTTTTGGTTCTTCCATTCTAGTTTTACTTCAAAGGAATAGCAGTTATTGAACAGATGAATTAAAGTCAGACCTTAAGGACAGAGTTCACTTCGAGTAACAATTTCCTTTGGGGAGCAATACAATCACAAGTTGACGATTTTTCCCATTTTCTTGCTGTCAGGGTAGATTGTTGAATAGCCATGTTTTTGTTTTTGGTGGATGTCGTCCCAAACTTGGGTAAACTGATTTTGATAGTTGAAAATTAGTTCCACCTTCAAGCTTCCAAATTTTATGATTCGTGCAATAGCTTCTCTGTCTGGGTGCTTGTGAATATTTCCATTTGTCGAAACTAAATAACGATCGCACATAATTTTCTGTAACAACTGTTGATTAATGTTATGTTTGCTTCCGTGATGCGGAAGCTTGAAGGAATTAAGTTTCAGTTTGCTTTCTTGGCTACCTTTCAATCTGGCGATGCTTTCAGCAAGTTTTTCTGGATAAGCATCCCCCGCAAGCAGTGCTTTTTTTCCACCATATTCTGCGAGGACCGCTATGCTACTACCATTAGCCACTGATTTGTCCCCTTCAAATTTTGTTGTAGCCAAGGCTTCAATATCCAGAGGACCAAACGTTTCTAATCCTTCGGTTTGCTCTGGAACTGCTTGAGGTGTTGGCTGGGATGGATCAATTCCAGCTTTCCGACATTCCTCTTGCCACACTGGACGCAACTCCGTCAATTGTTGCGAATAAGGTGAAAGGAGTGTCAGTTTCATGCCACCAGCGAGGGTTGTCGATGGTAAATCTCCTTCTTGGGTAACACTGACGCTTCTTCCTTTGAATTTCATGTTCCACGGCATTTTTTTCTCATCAATCGTTGTTGAAATAGTCTCTCCTTGAACTGGACCAAAACTTTCAAGGGCACCAGGCAAGTGTCTATAGCCGTTGAACCATATATCGTCGAAAGAAACGTCTATTTTCTGACCTTTTAAGAGTTCAATCACCCCTCCAACGTGATCAGCGTCAACATGGGTAATGATTAATAGGTCAAAATGGACTTTTGGCGTTTTTAGTTCTTTGATTCTTCGGGATACTTCTTGATAGGTTTCACTCGTTCCGCCATCGATAAGTAGCCTACTTGGGTTCGATAATTCCCCGTATTCTACCCAAAGACAGTCGCCCTCTCTTGCCGGAAGCATTTCTATACTAAATTTTCTCATTGGTGACACCAAACTACTAATCTGCAATAACAGAGGTGAAGGGCTGACGCCTATCTGTACGGCTGGCTAGCATACGAACATTTTCTAGCGACTTCTCTATCTCCATATCCCTCTTCCCAGAAGTTTTAGCGCGCTGAGCAAATATTGTGAGACCGTTCAGTAGCAGCTTAACGCCAGCAGAATAATACGGAAGCCCCCTATTGTATGCTTCCAGAAGACTTTTCCTAATGTCAGCTTCTGAAGCTTTCGCATTCGTTTCCGCCAGTTGAAGCCACGCATATTGGATTGCCCCGTCAGGAAGCCATTTGAACCAGTTCATGAGGTTTTTAATCCAATCGTGCCACGGGCACTTCTGGTCCAATTTACTTTGTTCGAGCATCACATACGCGCCTGCTGCGGCCGCAAACGGATTAATCATCTTGAACATCAGAAAATCCTTTGCTTTGTCGAGAGTATTTCCAAGAATAAGTGATGCTGACGACAGATCTCCGCTGCCAAGGTAGCCAAGTAAAGAAGTCATAACTTCATCCTTGGCTGCAATAGAAATTCGGTGAAATGCGTCGAGATTTTCGGAGTTTGGCGTCCCAATGGGGTCTATATTGACGATGATCTGAACACTCGTTTCTTTGCCAATGTCTCTGCCGTATGAAAGCTTCCACGGGATAGGAAGAACGGAATATTGGTGAGGAAAACGAAAACCGGGAAATCGTGTCCACAAATACGCCCTTTGAAAATCGTTGGCTGAGTAGTCAAAAACTTTGAATTGATGGTCGTTTCGCGAAAGGTAAGTTTCGGTCTGGCCTTTGTCAATTTCGAAAAGTTGCGTTATGTTATCAGTCATCGTCGGATTTATGGGGAGCTGCTGAGATGATTTAGAAAAACCATTTATGTGAGGAATCAGGTTTCCTTCTCTATCGTACTGGGTTGTTTTTCGCACTTCTGGGTGTAAGAAAAAGTAGCCCTCTTTAATCTCTGACCGATCAATTCCAAAACGAGCACTCAGGTAAGCATTACTAAGCGTATATCCTCCAACAAAAAATGATTGCGACGACACAATCCATGTCTGAGGAAATTGAACGGGTTTTAAAGTCGTCGGCTCCAACCCCACTTCTTCTTCGTGAGCCCTCTGTAGTAAACCCACTTTTTCATTATGGCCTCTATAAATTCTTGGTTCTCTTTTCACATTTCCAACTAGAGCTTGTAGTCGAAGCCACTCATGAGGGGTATCTGGATAGAAATCAACAGATTGTAGCGCTTGATCTTTGACTTCCACATCCGTTCTAATGAGGTTTCCACCAGGCAATCGTAGTTCTGCGATGTATTTTCCTGCATTAAGCTTGACATCCAAATAATCGCCAGACTGAAGAAGCAAATTGGGTTTGTTCTCTTTGTGCATTCCGTCACGTGTTACATCGTAAATATTCAAAACTGCTGTAAAAGTTTCTGGGACTCTAAGACATAACCTAACTGTTGTCATTAGACCACCCCTATTGGAACACGGGTGGTCGGTGGCCGAACTTCTTTTTCTACCAAGTTCGAATTATACGTTCGGCTCGTGAACTTAGCTTGGAAAACGTACCGCCCGACTTCAACATCAACAACCCAATCTGTCGCTTCGGGTTTTGATCTTAGTACATTTTTAGAACCGTCTGGCAGAGAATAAGACAATTGAGCAACGCTATTAGCATCTTTAGGCTCGCACCAAACAACGGCTGGCACTATCGGCGTATCATCAATCTGATGAAGGAACAATGAACTCACTCGCGCCTCACAATCTTCGTCAAAAACAGTTTTCATGATACTGTTCAGTCCTAAGGCTAAGGAATCTGCAGAAACATTCCAGGATCCGTAAAGATCGTTGGCTCCCGCCCCGTTTAGAGCTCGAAGTAGCGCCTCGGTAAAAAAACTGGGCGAATTTGGTCGAGAATAAGCCGCATCGCCTAATACCGTCGAGTAAAAAGTAGCTAGCTCGCGCCTTTGAACTATATTCTGCCCCCATATTATAGGGTCTCCAGGGTCTCCGTAGGTTTGTGCGAGGTGGTAAGAACCTTTGCGGCAAGCATCAATGAAGTAGCATTGCTTCCGAGCGGCACACTGGTCCATGCCTAACCAGAGGCCATCATCAAACTTGATTGAATTGTCAAACGGTGACAGAGGTGTTTCCCCAAAATCTTCGAGAAGGAGAAGGGTGCGAAATCCGCTGGAAACTCCATGTCCGCAGAAGTAAAAAAGCATCAGGTTATCTTTATCCTTGTCGCCTCTTGCGTACCAGTCTAGTATTCCTCTCTTGACCCGGTCTTTTTTGGCTCTTTCCACTTTCTTGATTTCGCCAGAATTGGGAATTTTGTACTCATCACTTTTTGGATCTGAAAGGAACAAGTTCAATGAGGAGAGAGGGGTTTCGGTGTTTTTGTACTTTGTCAGTAACCAATTCGTGAATTCTCGTGCTGAAATGGGCGGAGATGTCAGTTGTCCCAAACCTCCGTGTTTGGAAAAGAGTTTGTTTGGATTGCCACCAAGCAAATGCGTATAGTAGCCTACTCCGATGACTATGGCATGTGTTGCTGGACCATTCACTTTTTTCTCGAACAATAGTCCCACTCAACCAGGCTCCTGCAACACTTCGAAGGGTACATTATATCTGTCAGTTGCATGTAGTATTTAAAAATATACAGAATCATTCCCGCAATGTGTTTTATTTCTTCTAAACTACTACTCTACTACTGCTTGAAGCTCTACAAAGAACAATTTTAGTCTTACAGGTCGTATTGACCAATATGCCGAGAATGAGAGCAATATTCTTGGTTTAGACAATACTTGGTCGATTTTATGTGAATGTTGTGGATGAAAAAAGCATATCAGCTTTTGTTGTGATGGGAAAAGAACACTATTTCGCGTTTTCATTGGATTTGAAGACACTGCAAGCAAGAAACAGAAGGATTTGCCCTTCAGGTTTGCCTTGGAAAGACTGAAGAAAGGTATCCAAGGTTTTGGTATTAAGGGATTCGGTTAAGCGTGAACTTCTCTAAGCTCAGAAGCTTGGTCTTAGAACTGCCCTTTCAAAATATGGTCAGCCAGACTGGGAGACTGGAAAGCAGACTGTTAGTTGAAGGATATTATCGACATCGTTCAGCTTTTTTTCGGGAAAAGGATTTGCATCATTCGGAAAAATTATTGGTTTTTGGTTCTTCGGGGCTTTCAGGATTGGCAGGGTTATGATTGGTTTTTTCTGTTTTTTGAAATATTTCCTCAGCAATAGAGTTTAGTTTCCATAGTACCCTTTTTGCACTAAAACCTGCAAGGTAGCATAATGCAAATAATGCCCAGTTGTTTTGGAGAGTCATGTTTCCTCCGAGGATGAGAAGTCCGCCGATGATGACGGCGTATGTTGCAATTCCAAGAAAGCTCCCGCTTATTGGTCCAAAAATGTACCAAATATTCCATCTTGAGTCAAAGTCTTTTGCCCTGCAGTAATGCACAAAAAGGTTCTAGAAACTGTATGTTGTCGCTCCAAGTCCTCCAGCACAAAACGCATAAATAACTCTTTGGAAAGTCCCAGAATTAGGAGAACTCCAACTCCAGCCTATCAAACCGAAACCACTTGATTGCTGCCACGTGAAGAAGGTGAGAAAACCAAAGAAAGTGTAAGCAGCAACCAGATAAATGCCAATTGCCCAAACTGCCGTCTTCTCTGTGTTCAGCCTAACCTCTCCCATCATATATTCTTCGATACTACTAATAAATTTGGGGGCGACGGTACGTTAGGGGCAACCTGCGTAAATGCACTACTTTTCTGAATCCCTCAGAAAGTGTTTCCTGTTCATCTCTTCTTTTATATTGCGCTTTCAGAGCCACAAATTCCCATAGTTGAGTTCATGCAATAAGACGAAACTACTGCCATTTCTTGCGGGTTTTTGGGTAGTTATGGTGTTTTCCCTTGTCGCTGCGCGGTCCATGCTTGCGGGGTTTGAAAGGCTCAATCGTGAAGTCTAGATTCTGCTCCATTCAGTTAGCCTCCGTCCAACTGAAAAAAGAAAAAGGGAAGTGATGTTGCAGTATAAATGTACCCTGTTGGTGGCGGGCCCGAGGGTGTTCACACCTAATTAGGTGCAAGTCTATACGCGTTAGCGCGCGCGCTTTAGGAACACGCTAACGCGCTAAAGGGCTAAGCTAATTGATTGCAAGGGAACCTGAAACAGATATTCGAAAAATGCAAGTCCAAATTAACAAATCACAATATCTATGCGCGCAATCGCTTCATGGGACATGCAAGCTCTGTCTGAGACTTGGATCAGCTCTTTTTGCCAAGAAATCTTTGAATTGGTCCACTTGTCTCTTCGCTGTGTCAAACAACTGACTTGGATCAACCGTCTCTCCTACATAGAATTGTGGAAACTCAATGAATGCTTCATTAACATCTGAGAACTTGTCAATCTGCCTTGCAAAATCCATCATTTCGAACAGCAACTTTTTGCCTTCTTCAGGGATTTGTGCAAATACTCCTGTAACGTCGTCCTTGTACTGGGCATCATCACTCCAAAGATTCGCGTAGTTAATTGCTACCCTGCGAACAATGCATGGGAGGCAGATTCCACAATGTCTGATCTTGCTCGTCGCCACGCCTTCCCATCTCAGGGGTGTTATGTTGGGACATGATACCGCAATCTTGACCAAATCCCGATACCCACTAGAGTCAAGTCGCCTCACCACTTCACCTTTCGTCATCGCAACGAAAGGATTTTCAATTGACAGGCAATGTCCGAAGAGAGAGTCTAGGAGTTCCTGATACATTGTTAGGAATCTCGGGTGAACGGTACGAGTATTGCTGTAGATTCTCGATGCAGTCAAAGGTATGTTTAATGCCATGATACCATTTTCGCAGATAAATTCTCTGTCAATTCCAAGCGTTAATGCAAAAGTTGCTCCCATCGTGAGATACAGAAAAGACCTTGAAAACTGTGTATGTTCCTTCCCAGTTAGTTTCGATCCCGATCGAGAAGTTGCTCTTATCTGATACCAGGGGAAATCGTTCCCAACGATGCTCCGAAGCCTTGACACCAAATCCTTTTGCACGCCAGATATCAGACCCATGGCTGGGTGACTTACAAGTAGTGGTTTTAGGTTTTTATCTATCATGTATTTGAAGCCAGCAAGACTATCAAGTCCGCCAGAGAAGAGAAGGACTGAATGTTCGCTTCCTTTTTCGAATTTGAATTCGGTTTCAGATTTCTTCCCCTGAACGAAATGAAAATCATATGTGTCTCCCGTCAAGAAACGAAGAGTACCTTCAAGATGGCTTTTGACGCTATCCCATTTCTCTTTGTTCGACACAGAAATAAGAATGCCGAAATGCCTCGGCTGGTAGCCCTTGCGTAGAGTATGAAGGTCCCATACATAGACTGCTAATGCAATCCTGTAAAGATCTTTTGTGAGGTCATTGACCTTCAGTTTCAGGGAGGTTTCAATCTCATCCAAACCAGTCTGAATATTCGTGTCTTTTCCTTCGAAGAACAGAACAAGTGGCTTCCTTAGCGAGTATGAACTTTCTACTTTCGAGGTGAAATCATCACGCACCAGAACAGTGATGGGGGGTTTGTTTTGAGCCAAGTCAGCCACCTAAGTCCTTTGCGTGATGCTTTCGAAAGCCTTCTGAACTAACTCGGCTACTGCAGGGTTCTGTGTGATGTCCTCGCCAAGTTTGTCCAGAATCTCCATTTTCCGAAGGTTCTCGACTATTACCGCAGCCTTCTTCTTACACTCGGCTCGCAGATCATTTTTGAACCTCTCGATTTCTTCAGGCGGATATACTTTTTCCTGACTATCTACATAGAATCTATAACCTGTGTCCTCTCTGATCTGTGCCGCGGGATTCTTTTCAGAGTGAAGGTAATACATCGCCAGTTCAAAGAGGTAGTTTGTCAGAAGAAGCTTCAGAAATCCCTCTCGGCCATGCTTACTCAGAAATTGTTGAAGCTTCGCTTCAGCGTCAGTTTTACTAGACATTTCGCTCTGCCTCCTCGACCAACGCTTCCGCGCCTTTCGACATGATCTGATTCATGGTTTTCTTGAAAGCAACTTCTGCAAGACGACCAAATGGCGAATTAGAAAACCTTGGGCCCATTTTGTTTGAAGCAATGTTCCATAGTCCGTCAGAAATGCTGGGAATGACATAAGTCTCTGAAATATGAATAGCCTCACGTTTGGTAGCTTCCTCCAGCCCTTTGTCCTTAACATCCAGAGCAAACCTGAGTCCTTCAGAAATTCCAATGACAATTGGTGTACTAACCGGAGCGATTGATGGCATGACACTCATTGCAACTGAGAATGCCACATTTACGACTGTGCTTGCGCTCCTGTCAGACGATTTGAGAGTGCCGATTACTGCATTCCATTTTCTTGTCGGTGGAGCTTTTGCCGCTCTTGATGTCCCCATTATTACCACCTCTTCCTATTCTGCTCAAATTCATCAATGTATTTTTGAACTGTATCCATTGATACGATCTTTTCTTCCAACATGAAAATAGACTTTACATCTATCAATTTCTTTATGTTGCTCGGTAGTTTACATGCCCACGATCCCAGACGTGAGAACACTAATGCGGGCATAAAAATCGCAAGAACCTGAGTATCGCGGAAGATCTTCTCTCTTCTCTCAGCAATATCTCCTCCGAATTCGGGGGCGATTATGACGAAATACTTCAATTCTGCTCCGTGAAGAACTCTGATCGTGTTCGCCTTTTTCAGAATGTAGTCTTTGTATCTCAACTCATGGTCAGACGTCATGACATACTGTTTCTCGGCAGACTTGCACTCGTACATCAATGAGAAACGTTGGGTTTCACCAATTACTACAACTCCTTCCGGTTCATGTTCGAAGAGCCTTTCGTCCCCCAATTTCTGCGTGGGGTAGTTGAAACAATAGTGAAAAATCGAGAATACAATGTCTTCAAGGACTTGCCACGGTTTCAAATCCAGTCTTTTGACGTATTCTTTCATTTCTGTCGGAATCTTCTGTAATGCCACCATGGGTAGGGCAGCAGCAAGAAGTGGCGGCCCCATTACGTCATATAATTCAGGTGATTCTTCAATCACCGATTTGCTAATGTTTTTCTCCTCAAGCATTTTCAGTATCGTTTGCCTATCAAAGAACTCTATCCCTAATCTTTCGACCTGGCTTTGGATCTCTGTGCTCAAATCTGTAAGTGAATTGGGGCAAATCATGATCATAAGACGCGCTAACGAGTCCTTTGCCAATTTGTGGAATCCGTCCAGTGACGTGACAGTGGGAGAAGTTCTAACTATTTCTGCCATTACTTTCGTTGAAATCTTAAAAGGGGGCGCGGGTTTGAAGTATCCTGAAATATCAGAAAAATAGTCGTATGGATAATATCCCGTAGCTGTAAAATTCAGCGTTTTTAGAAAGGTCAGTGCTTCCTTCTCAAATGCCTTGAATTCTTCGTTTTTCAAGTTGATCAGCTATCCTTGTAATCCACCTTAACCCAAGTAGAACGGAACTTCTTTATCACCGGAATCTGAGTTATGACTGGTTTTACCTCATTCAATTCCCAAACATAACTTTCCCAAGAATCTGAATCCGCAGCTAACTGTACGTCTTCCAATGGCTCACCAATTGGCGAATCAAGAGTGTATATCTCATGTCCGTGCATGTTTATCTTGATCAGCTCGGTCATCGCTTTTTTCAAATCAGCACCTGTAGCATAAAAACAGTTTACGATATTTGCAGTTGCCAGAAGAACGCCTCGAGGAAATAGATTGGAGACGGAGTTCAGAGAACGATTCTGCGTCAAAAGGATAGAGCTTGGGGATGCGGAGATTCCAATTACCCCACGTTTCTTTGTTTCGTAGGAACGGAACTCCCATCGTTTCTTTCCAAATGCGATGAGTGAAGCGTAGGGCTGTTGAACCAGCAAACAATCCAGCGATCGGTTTTCGCCAGAACTGCGCTCATTACTGTTCGCAGGCATAATTTGCAATTCCACTTTTCATGTATATAAGGATATGACGAACAACTCTAGCCTCTAGCAACCGCGAATTCAAATTGATCACGTTCGGCGCGCGCAAAAAGGTAAGAATTGGGCTTAAAAGATAGGAGAACCATTATAAGATGCATGAGAACTGTGTATAATTGTTATTGAAATCAAGATTAAGGAAAGAAGGGTTTTCTCTATGCTTCTAAAATCGATAAAAATTGAAAATTTCAAATGCATTGAAGATTCTACCGAGTTTACTCTAAAACCTGTAACGTGTCTTGTAGGAAAAAACGAATCAGGTAAGACCACTATAGTTCAAGCCCTTTACAAACTTAATCCTGATATTCCTGAAAAAGGAAAATTCGAAGCTCTTCTAGAATATCCAAGACGAAAGTGGTCAGAGTATAAAGAACGCCATGAAACTAGTCCTGATAATGTATTGACAACAAAATGGGAATTGGAAGAGAATGACATCGAAGCACTCTCAAAAGAATTTGGTAAAAACATTCTCAAGAACAACGCGATAATAATTACCAAAGGCTATGACAACAAGCGTAACTGGGAAATAGAAATTGATGAAAAACAAATTATCGAACACTATCTCAGCTCCGCCGGGTTAGAAAAGGAAGAACTTGCAGGGCTAAACGGATCAGAAACACTTGCTGATATAATCAACAAACTAAAAACAAAGGACTCACCATCTGATCATAAATCAAAATTATTGGAAACCTTAAACAAGACATTTCCCAAAGGAGATCCCGTTGAAGCAATTACAAATTTCTTAGAAAAACGTCTGCCAATTTTTCTATATTTCGCAGAGTTTTACAAAATGTTAGGTACAGTTTCTATAAACGACTTACTTACGAGAAAAAGTCAGAAGAATCTCGAACAAGGTCATAGAATCTTCGAAGCTCTATTGAGTCTAGTAGGCACTGATGCAGAAGACCTAAATAAAATAGGACGGTTTGAGGAACTGATCGCGGAATTAGAAGCGATTTCTAATCGTCTTAGTCAAGAAATTTTCGAATATTGGAGTCAGAACAGGTACTTACAAGTCGAATTCCGATTTGACGCTGCTAGACAGCAGGATCCACCTCCATATAATAGCGGTTTTATATTCCATACAAGAATTAGGAATACTAGACATGGAGTCACAGTCAGTTTTGATGAACGTAGTGCTGGCTTTGTTTGGTTCTTCTCTTTCCTAATTTGGTTTTCTCAATTGAAAAGAGTGTACGGAGAACATTTGTTTATATTACTCGATGATCCAGGACTAAGTCTCCATGCGAGAGCTCAAGCAGACTTATTAAGGTATATTAATGAAAAATTGAAACCGAATTATCAAGTGATCTATACAACCCATTCTCCTTTCATGATAGATCCAGATAATCTAATAAGCGTAAGAACAGTTGAAGATGTTGTAGTTGAAGAAGAAATTTTAGGAACAAAAATACGGGATGAGGTCCTTGGTATTGATCCCGATACAATCTTTCCCTTGCAAGCAGCTCTCGGTTATGACATGACTCAAACGTTGTTTGTTGGGAAGCATACTCTACTCGTGGAAGGTCCTTCCGATCTTCTGTACTTGAAGCTGTTCTCTAGGGAACTTCAAGAGGCGAAAAGAGAATATCTAGATCCCCGATGGGTAATTACTCCATGTGGGGGAATTGGTAAGATCGGGAGTTTTATGGCTCTTTTCGGTGGGAGAGAATTGCATGTGGCGGTGCTGTCCGATTATCACAAAAGTATCAAGGCGAAAGTTCGGAGTATAAAAGAATCAAATCTTCTGAAGGCTGGTCATGTATTTAGTGCTGAAATGTATGTTGATTGTGATGAGGCCGACTTAGAAGATATTATAGGGCGGAAAAATTATATCGCTCTGGTAAATGAATGCTATTCACTTGATGAAACAAACAAGCTATCAGAAGAAGAAAAGCCGTCTAATGCACCGACTAGAGTGCTCGAAGAAGTAGAAAATCATTTCAGTACTACATCTACTAAAGAGCAGTTTGATCACTATACACCCGCATTATTTTTGATGGAGAATAGAGGCAAACTAAGCGAATTGCCAGAGCTTGATCAGGCTCTAGATAGATTCGAAAGACTCTTCAAAGACCTAAATAGACTATTGCCAAAGGATTAGAGTAAGTTAAGCGCGATCGATCGAAACGGAATGTAAGGTTTGGCCTTTAGGCTCTGAACTGCTCTGTTCAACGAAGATCTTGATTACACCAAGACGATTCCAATGTCCGCATTTCGAGCATCTCATTCTGAGTATGCGTTCCATGTTAATGCGCGCTTTGGCTGAAAGAAAGGGAACGATTCTCGAAATGTTTCGTAAGCATTTCCAAACCTTGCCGTAAACTAGATAAAAACCTTGGGTAGAAAAAAAGGCGTTACGCTGTGTATACGCATTCTAGGGAATAGTTCGTTGTGTATGCGCAAAAAGGAGCTTAATTCTTTGAGAACTGGTCTAACTGAGAGGAGTGTCACAACACCTCTAAAAAGTCCATTGTGTATATTGGAATTCTGGGAATTCCAGAAAAAAGTGGATTGTTACTGATTGTTACAGCAAAATTGTTACAAAGGCATGGACTTTCAGGCTAAGTCTCGTAGTGCGCGCGCTCGACAACAGCTATAGTACGTGAAGAAACATTGAAATACTCAAGTACACCCCTGAAAAGCTAGATAACGTTTGATTTATGAACATCACGAGGTAAAACTACAGTGTTCAAGTTTGGCACGGAACAAAAAATCTACGAGATCTGTGGATTGAAGATCGGCGGACAACCAGGACAACTGCCAACCGTGATGATCGGAAGCATCTTCTATCACAAAGACAAGACAGTCACCGACGCAAAAACAGGTGTTTTTGATAAGACACAAGCAGAACAACTACTGAAAGCA
>Ga0315279_10006531_pt1 | contig 14705 bp, 12 predicted proteins | sample YL17G06_20_MG_FD_203694 | JGI IMG/M metagenome (GOLD analysis project Ga0315279, IMG submission 203694) | Sediment microbial communities from Yellowstone Lake, YNP, Wyoming, USA - YL17G06_20 | ecosystem: Environmental > Aquatic > Freshwater > Lake > Sediment | place: USA: Wyoming | collected... | reverse complement strand
GACGGCGGTACAGTGGCTTCAATTCGTCGGGACCAGGACATACCGTTCGGCTTCGATCTTCTCCAAGGCCCGCGACCATACGCGAGCTTTTGCTCGATCATTTAGCCCAGACTAGCTACCTCGAAGAAAGAGAGAAGAAAGCCCGTCTCGGACTCCCCGGGAAGGCTTAGACATTTCGAAGAGTCTAAGCCTAAGTCTAAGCGAAAACTTTATCGATCCTGCTGGGCAAAAACGTTGTCTCGCTCTAACGCAGGATTCGAGATAACCCCTTTCCTCAGTAGTGAAAGGCACCACTCCGTCTGATCAGGGTCGACGTGGACCATCTACGTTATCTCAAAGAAGCGCTATTGTTCGGAGGATCAGGGCTCCCAGCTTAGAGGAAAAACGAAGCAGACAGGATGCGCACTAGATGCATGTCGCCTTGGTAGAACCTAGCTACTACACGCGATATCCTCCGCTAGGCCTGCTGAAGCTTTCCGCCTATCACAAATTGCGAGGAGACACGGTCGAGCTTCTGAAGGGAGCAAGAAAGCCCGCCAACCCGCCAGACCGGGTTTACGTGACGAGTCTGTTCACCTATGCTTGGAAGCCAGTGCACGAGTCCGTGAAGTTCTTCAAGTCACTATTTCCCTCAGCTCCTCTTACACTCGGCGGAATCTATGCCTCTCTTCTTCCAAGTCATGCTAGATTGTCGGGAGCTGACGAGGTTCACGTTGGACTCTTTGAAGATGCTGAAGCGTTGCTTCCGGACTATTCCCTCGTCCCGCGCTGGAAACGCAGTATTCTCTTCAGTTCTAGAGGATGCATTAGAAAATGCGGTTTCTGTGCCGTGCCCGAACTAGAAGGCGAACTGAATTCGATCAAGTTGACTATCAAGCATCTAGTCTATCCAGGACATACCGGCGTAATCCTTTGGGACAACAACATCTTAGGCTCACCAAACTGGACCCACGTATTCAGACAGTTGCATGAACTTGGATTGAATGTTGACTTCAATCAGGGGCTTGATGCAAGATTGATCACCGAAGATGTTGCGGAGAAGATACGGGCTCTCCGCGTCAGGGTAGTAAGGTTAGCCTACGATTACATTGAGAATGAGCCGTTCTTGGAGCGAGCTATTCGCCTGCTCAAGGAAGCGGGGATACGAGGGCGAGACATACTCGTCTACACCCTCTGCAACTACACTGATTCGCCGGAGGACTTCTTCCAACGCGTGAGGGCTCTTTTGGATTGGGGTGTCGTCTCCTATCCTATGCGATTTGAACCTGCTACCTCCCTCGAGAAGAACCAGCATGTTGGTCCGAGTTGGTCTCGCGAGGAGCTTGAGATGGTTGCCGACGCGCAACGCGTGTTGGGAAATAGGGGAGCATTTCCACCCTACGAAGGCCTGAGGAAGAAATTCTCTGAAGCAGTGTGCTTTCACGAGGCATTCAAGCTGAGACCTCCAAAGAAGCGAAAACCACTATGCGCGGGTGACTCTGTGAACCCTGTGCGACAAGAGGAACCGGTCATAGTTGCTGCGGAAACAGCATCACTACTCTAAACGGCTTCCGCATACGCTTGCTAAAGTGGAAAGACCTAAAGTCTCACGGCGACTATGTGAAATGATTCTTCTTGGCACCCTCGGAGGATCTGGTGCAGCTATCTAGTCAATTTCGACTCGTCAAGGAAGCTCTCAGGAGAAATGGTTCGTATCTCCCGGCAACTCCAGACGAGCCTCCTGAGGAAACTCAACCATCTGACCCTGATCGCACAGATGATGACTCCAACTTCGACCGCAAGAACCTATGCGACTGCATTGAAGAATTGGCAGATGGCAGAGATCCATACGTGGGTCCCGGCTCTGCTCTTCTAAGGACGGAACGGAATTTCTTCAAGTTCTTTTTGGACGGTTCCATTAGGACCTACTACCTTGGCGAACAAATCGAGGACAACAGATCTTACCCTCTCATTGCGACCGAGGTTGCGTCAGCAGCCATCAAACGTGCAGATGATGGGAGAGCATCTGTGTCAAAGCTGCTGAGGAAGATCGCTCTGCTGGTTCCGGCTTCTCCCCCTGTGCGGCCACAGACCGTGCGGGACCTCCTGGAGCTTAGGGCGAACTTCAGCGCTGTACGCTCTTCTATCAAGCTGGATATTGAACAGCTCGAACGCGAAGCCCACAAACCAGGGGTAGATCTCCGAACCTCGCTCTTGGGAAAAGCTAGAGCCGTCATGCATGACATCGAGCATACCCTAGCGAGGAGCTTGGGGAGAGCGAAGGGAGAGTGGCTCGTGTTGGATGGAGCTATTCGAAAACACGAGTTTCTCGGACTCGAAGAGACGATAGGTCTTGCCAAGTCCTTCAGTCGGAATCCGGTCTTTCGTATTTCTGGCCGCGTCAAGGATGTTGTTGCGATGCTGTCTGGTCTGAAGGAGGGAGAACGCACGGTAGTCTTCAAGCATTCTCGAGAAGGAGAAGGCGACCCTGTGAAGAGGGAGGTTGCCTTCTGGTACCTGCGACTGCGTTCAGGCAGAGGACTGCAGGGACCCCTTCAGGGTATTGTCAAAATCGACTACCGGTTCACCCGCGACCGCTTGGAACCAGACGACAAAGAGCTAGTCAATACAATCTCTCGTGCTCTGCTGGCCGAAAAGTACGTGTCACCATACCCTACACCTCGCTGGCACGCACACATCTACCCAATCTACGTCGCGGAGAATTACATCAAGTCAAACCTGTTCTCTCCGCTGGCTTTTCGCGGACATTTTGGAGGAATCTAGGAGTTGACCTTGGAAGAGTCAGGGAAAGGTGACACAATCGGGAAGACCACAGCCACAGAAAACTCTCCTAATACTGTTGATGACTTCGCATTCTGGTTGAGTCCTGACAAGATCGTCAACCCATTTGACTTCGTAACAGCCGGCCACTATAGAGGAACCAGAACCATTGGTATCGTCCGTGAAATGATGGCAATCACCGACGCTCCCTCACACCTATCGAATTTCGTCAGTAGCGAATTTGGCACGGTCACCACGCCCCCTAACACGACGAGGGTCGCTACAACAATCGCGCGTGCATCTGTTATGGCCAACACGGGGATTGAGACGAAACGCGAGGGCATTTCCCTTGAGATCAACATGCCTGTCGAGAACGATCAGCCAGTCAGGTTCGCGACCGCGTCGGAAGTTTCAGTGGCCTTGGGCGCGGAGAAGATCAAGCAACCAGTTCCAATGGGCCTCATCGAGATGTCTAATGGAGTCAGTATCCCGGTCTCTGTGGACGCAAGGTATCTTCTGGGTCCGGAAGCGGCGCATCTGAACGTCTCTGGCATTTCAGGGCTGGCGACAAAGACCTCGTACATGATGTTCCTGATTCAATCCATACTCAACACGTATGGCCGCGAGAAGTTGGCGGTTGTGATGTTCAATGTAAAGCAACAAGACCTTCTCCACGTAGATGAAGAGGCAACGGACCTGACCCCGCTAGACCTTGAGATCTACAAGTCACTTGGAATCGAATCGAAACCGTTTGCGAACGTTACGTACTTCCTCCCCAGAGCCCCAGACGGAGAAGCCGACTCAGAGCATGAGCCAAAAGACAGCAAGATCTACGCGTACAGCCTGAGCGATTGTGTCTCTGACACGCGGAGCAATCTGGACCTACTTCTCTCAGAAGTCCGTGACCCGGATTATACGATAGCCAGCATCCTAGAGCACCTAAGAGAACGCTGGCCGCTTCGCTTCCGGAAAGATGTCGAACGTGATGGCCAGACTATGCGAACTGCTGACCAACATGTAGAGACTTGGGAGGACCTTCGTTACTATGACAACTTCCCGAAAGAAATCAGAAAGGGATCCATAGGGAAGTTCAGAAGACATCTTGCTCGGTTGACCAATTCTGACCTCTTCGTCACTGGACGCAAGCACGAAGTCTACCTTGGCGACGAAGTGAAGAAACTCAAGGGCGGGCAGATCTGCGTCATAGACATTTTCCGAACAAGCAAAGTTGAGGAGAGAGCGGCTTTCGTTATCGGCGACGTGATGCGTAGTCTTGAGGAAATGTATGCAGAGGAGATCGAAGGAAGGCCAGAGAAGGTCGTCGTTGTCGTCGACGAACTCAACAAGTACGCTCCCAAAGGAAGTATGCCAGGCCCCGTTGCCCAGCAGATCATCGAGATAGCGAGAACAGGCAGGTCAAGAGGAACCATTCTCTTCGGAGCTGAGCAGTTCAAGAGCGAAGCACACGAACAAGTCTACGAGAACGCCGGCACACATCTCATAGGTAGGACTGGCTCATCAGAGCTCTCAACCCAACCCTACTCGTTCCTCGACAAAGAGACCAAGAGCAATGTAACTCGCCTTGAGAAAGGCGAACTAGTCCTAGTTCACGCGGCCTTCCGTCAGCCGGTTAAGATAATCTTCCCCTGTCCTTCTTACAAACGGCAAGAAAGCACGAGGTCGGAACCCAGAAAGACAGAATCTACAATCACTAGCAAGCCAGATGGAACTTTCTCAGAGTCGTGAGGGGGCCGCAATTGTGGTTCAGATACTCGCGACAGCTGACAACCACTTGGATTTTTCCGCTGCCCTCTTCGGGCCGAAACGTTACGAGCGTAAGGAAGACTTCCAGAGATGCTTCCTTGCGGCCATGGAATACGCACGGAAGAACAAGCCAGACATAGTCCTCATTGGAGGGGACCTTTTCGACACCATCAATCCCAGGAATCCCCCCCGTTCCCTTCTCATGAAGACCTTTCGCTCACTCCATGAGCAAGGCATCAAAGTGGTTGCGATCAGCGGTCATCACGATACTCCGAAAAGCCAAGAGGAAGGCTCTTCCCCACTTACCGTTTACGGAGAGTCCGGATATGTCACCTTCTGTTCGAATTTCGGTCAACCTACGACTGTTCCTTTTGTCAGCCGTGATGGAGAAAAGGTCAGTCTGACTGCAGTCAGCTACAACCCTTTCGCGGTCCCAAATGTGGACCCGCTAGAGAAGATGAACATCGCTTCAAGGGCCAACATCAACATACTCCTAATTCACTATCCGATTACCGGTTTCCGTGGCTACTTCCCGAACGAGCCAGTCGTGCAACTTTCCACGATTCCAAAATCCTTCCAGCTGGTCGTGGCGGGACATCTGCACGCATACCAACAACTCGAATCACGCGGTACAACCCTAATCTACCCTGGGAGCACAGAAAGAACCGCATTCTCCGAAGAGACTGAACAGAAAGGATTCGTATGGCTCGAATTGACCAAAGATGGTCTTCCATCAAAGCCAGAGTTCATCCCGACACCAACACGTAGACTACAGACGCTCGAGTTCCCGATACCAGAAGCAGGTGATCTTACTTCTCTTCTCAAATCAGAGATGGAAAAGAAAACAGACCGAGAATTAGTACTCCGTCTCAAGCTCATAGGCAAGATTAGGCCAGAACTGCTGGCTACCTATCGGAGGCCTGTGCTTCAGACGTTTGGTGCAGCGAACTTCTTCCACGTATTGCTAGACGAAGATTGGGAGCTTCAACAGGACAAACCCTTGGATGCTCTCCCCCGAACTACACCCCTTCAAGAGCTCGAAAGATACTTCGAGGGGCAAATCGCCGAGGCAACCAGTGAACGGAAAAAAGAGCTTAGGGAGGCACTCGAAACCGCCAAGGACATTCTCAAGGAGTTTGGAGCATGGTAAGACTCCTCAGTCTGGAAGCATCCAACTTCAAACTGCTGAATCTCCAACACCCGCTCGAACTTGGCGAGGGAATCACTCTTATTGCCGGCCAAAACGAGAGCGGCAAGTCAACCATTTTGGATGCTATCCTCTTTGCCTTGTTCACTCGCACCATAAGACCAGGCGGCAAACCACGAAACGAAGACATCCTCCAGTACGGAACAAACAAACTCTCCCTTAGCCTTTCATTCATGGTCGAAGACCGCAGATTTGTTGTGGAACGGAGAATCTACGGGACCAAACCTAGCGAAGCAACTCTAAATGAAAGACTCCCGAACGGGAGTCTCAGAACAATCGCAACCAAAGTCAATTCAGTAACCGATGAGATTGCAAAGCTCCTAGGCGGGCTCACGTTCGACGAGATCGTAGGAAGCAACGTCGTCGCACAAAAGGAACTAAACAAGATCGTGGAACAGAAACGCGGCGATAGAATCGGCGTAATCAACGCCTTCTTGAATCTGGAATCCTTTAATCAAGCGGCTGAGAAGCTGGCCGACGAAAAGAGAGCAATCGAAGGGACGCCCTCCACACCTGGAAAACTCCCCGTTGCAAGAGAGAAACTCAAAGACCTCCGCAAGCAACTGGAGGAATGGAAAGACAAGGAGAAAGAGCTTGAAAAAACTCAGACGAGTTTGACTGACCTCTCAAAGAAGACAGAGGGAACCAAAAGAGAGTACAAGAACAAACATGAGCTGCTCGCAAAACTCGAAAGATACCAAAAAGAACTCACCCGAAAAAATCAGATAGCCTCAGATGTCAAGAACAAGGCAGACTTGCTTAGAGGAGTCAAGAAGCAAATCGAGGACCTCGAATCTAAGCAAAAGGAATCCTCATCGCTCAAGGATGAGCTCAAGAAGTATGAGGGAATCGACCAGCTCCCAGCAGCCATGGATCGGTTGAACGCGGGTGCTCAAGACCTTCAAAACAAACAACTCCAACTTCAAACCAGTGAGAAATCTGCCCCCGTAAGCGTAGCTGGATTGCAAAAGACCTACCAAGAGATCCAGACCCACCCTAGTGTCGTCGGGATCCAGCAGGCGCAAAGGATCAGGCAAAATGCCAGAACAATAATGATCGCGAGCGCCCTCCTAACACTCGCAGGCGGGGCGCTCGGTGTACTGGCAGGATGGTTTTTCTTTGCCCTTGTTGTGGTCGGAATCATCGGCCTGATGTATTCTACTAGGCAGAGCGGACGGGCTTCTGCATTAGCGGCACAGCACTCCGACTATGTTGCAAGGGTCCGATCCTACGAAGACCAGAGAAACATCTCCGCGGACTTCGAAAACAGACTTTCGACGCTACGAACTCAGGTTTCCGAGGCGAGACAAGAACTCGTACAGGTCGTCAATGGCCTGAGCAGATACCAAGAACTAGTTCGTGGCTCCGTGCAAGATCCTGTCCAAATCGCTCATGACATCAAGAAGAAGTTCGACGAGGAAATGTCGCAACGCCAAGTTCTTTCAACCAAGATCGAACAGTTAGACAGCGACCTGAAAAAGCGGCCCGACCTTGAAAGTCAAGTGAAGACCATCTCCGGAGCAATCAAGGAACTCCAGAGGCAGCATGATGCTATTATCCTCCCAGAACTCCCTGAACGAATCACGTACTCGGACGAATTGCTTGCCCAAACACGAATGGAAGATCAAAGTCTCCGCGACGCGATAGTAAAGAATGATGCGAACATCAAGAACCTGAAGGACAACGCAGGCAAGCTGACGAAGTACATCGAGGAGAAGAAGGACCTCCCACACCAGACCGAAGCGCAAGAAAAGAACGTTCAAGGTTTGGAGAAGAAGCTCAGGGTCGTGAATGACGCCAGAACGGGTCTTGACAAGACATCGGAGTTGCTTCGAGCGCGCGTGAAACCCAGCGTCGAGCACTACATGAGCATCTTCCTACCCTCAGTCACAATGAACCGGTACAAGGCCGTCAAACTGGACGATGACTACAGGCTATCGGTATGGGACGCGGAGGCAGGGGAGTTCCGTCCACGAGAGGTTTTCTCAGGCGGGACCGAGGATCAGTTGCTCTTAGTCATGCGTCTCGCATTTGCCTTGGCTCTGACCCCCGAAGCTAGAGGGACTCGACCTGAGTTCCTATTCCTTGATGAACCGCTAGGCAGCAGTGATGAGGTGCGCCGAGGTGAAATCATACAACTACTCAAAACGGAACTAGCGCAATACTTCAAGCAGATCCTCCTCGTCAGCCATGTTGAAGGACTTGAACAAGACGTCGATCATATTGTGCGCCTGGAGAATGGGCGAGTCGTGGAAGAGGTGTAGAGACAATGGCCTGGAGCACTTCAGCCAGGCGGTTCAGTTTCCCACGCAAGTGCTCTCCGTGGGCTTCGAGATTAGAAGTATCACCCTACCCGGGAGTCTATGGCGAATACTAGACCGGGTCCGTGAAGGCCGGCGGGATCCTAGACTTTCAAGGACCGCACGCGAGCTCTTGCTGGACCATCTCGCCTAGACCAGCTACTTGGACGAAAGAGAGAAGAAGGTCCGCCTAGGCCTAACGATTGGATAGACAAATGCCAGGTACTGCTCCTGCAGAGTTAACTCGGTACCTTACAGAGCACAGGTACCACCCACGCTCTTCAAAGCATGGAGACGCCATGTGTGAGTTTGTTCTGAGAGACCTACACGCGAGCTGCCCCGGTCTCAATGCTTTAGCCAGCAGGGGGGCTATTGTGTACCAAACCAACTACACTGTCAACCAAGGCACACCTTCCGAGTGGACAATTGACTTGGTCCTTGGTCCAAAGAACGACGAATCACAGCTTCAAGGACCATACATTGCAAGAGACGACCCCTCAAAGGTGTGGATCGCCATCGACGCCAAAGCAATCATGACAGAGCACGGAAAGGCCCGCAGAAATCGACAACGTGATCTAAACTCTATGGCCGAGATTCTTCACAGGATGGATCCTACACCGATAACAGGAGCTTACGTTGCTATCAACATGGCAGCGGAGTTTCGCTCACCTCTGCGCAATGAGACCACGCGACACAGAAATATTGAGCGCATAGTTGCTGAGACAATCCCCCTAATGATGGAGATTCTCGAAGATGAAAAGAGCGGACACCCGGGACTCGATGCGATTGGAATAACAGTGCTAGACTACTCGAACACACCAAGGTCGAAATGCACGCTCATTGAAGCTCAGCCAGCACCCGACAGAAGCAGCCCTCTCTATTATGACAACTTCATTGCGAGAATATGCGAGAAGTTCAACGCCAAGTTTGGGCAATAGTGGAGACGGCTTAAATACATCCAATGTATTGCCTACATAAGACGAGCATGGCCAAGCTTAAGAAAACCAATGCGACGCATCGTAACGTGGTCCTCAAGATCGGCACTTACAACCGATTGCAGAAATTTCTCGTTGACCTGGTCAAGGAAAGGGGGACGCCGAGAGTGAGCTTCGACGAGGCAATAACCGCGCTACTCGACAGAGTTGAAAAATGATGAGAATAGACACCGACGAACTGGCAATACCGAGGGATCCCAAAACACACGAACTTGATCTTCTGATTCCCAAACTAGCAAAGAATCACGCCGCTCTCGCCGAGATTGAGCGCCGCGTTCAATCTGTTTCCACGCATCACAAACTGATCTTAGGAGATGCAAGGAGGCTCGTCGGAATCGAAGATTCAAGCGTGCATCTTGTTTTGACATCTCCCCCGTATTGGACGCTGAAAGTGTACAACAAGACCCCAGGGCAATTGGGCAACATCTCTGACTACGAACGGTTCTTGGAGGAGCTTGACCGTTGTTGGCGCGAGTCTTTCAGGGTCCTTGTCCCCAGGGGAAGACTGGTGATCGTCGTGGGAGATGTGCTCCTCAGTAGACGGAAACATGAAAGACATCAGGCAGTTCCCCTACATGCAGACATTCAGATTAGATGCCGCCGACTGGGCTTCGATAACCTGGCGCCCATATTCTGGTACAAGATCGCCAGCGCTGCCTACGAGGCAGAGGGAAACGGCAGGGGTTTCCTAGGCAAGCCCTACGAGCCAAATGCCGTGGTGAAACACGACATCGAGTACATCTTGATGGAGCGAAAACCCGGAAGCTATCGGAGCCCAAGTCCGAAGACAAGGTTGCTCAGCATCATCCCGGCAGACAAACACTCGATATGGTTCCAGCAAGTCTGGAAGGACATTCGAGGAGAGTCAACTCGGTATCATCCAGCTCCCTTCCCCGAGGAACTTGCGGTCCGACTTATTCGCATGTTCAGCTTTGTTGGTGATACAGTGCTCGATCCGTTCGTGGGCACAGGAACAACTATGGTCGCAGCAGCGCGAGCTGGACGCAATAGCGTAGGCGTAGAGATTGATCCCGAGTACTACACCTTAGCGCGAGATCGGCTCAACAATGCACTTCCCTCAATGACCGCCAGACGAACAGTTGAGTTATCGAAATGGTAGCGATCCCTCACCTGTTGGGGAAAAGTGATAGAATTCGTCCTGCCTGTGGGCTGGCAGCGCGAAATACTGCGCCTAGGACCAATCGGACTTTTCTTGAAACTGTCATTCGTTCTCTAGATGGTACCATATCGTCAGCTGGAGGGCACCGATGAGTGCGTCCAGTGCGTCTCTCTCGGAAGCAAACCAAGCGCTCCTATGAACGGCCTTGGTCCGGATTTCATTGGTTCGGCGGATCCAAGTGTCTTTGTCATCCGGAAACTCCTTTTTCTCTTTCACTTTCGCGTAGAGCTGCCCCAGTGGTATCTCGGGCGCAGTCGACTTGAATGTTTCTTCGAACATCTCAGATAGAATGTACTCAACCGATATGGCTGAAAGCACTATTGAAGTCCGCCACTGCCCTGTATCGTAGTAGGCGAGCGAGGGTTCGAGAAACGCGAGAACGCTCTCCGGAACCAACGCACTCTCTTCTGAGGCCAACCATAAATGAGCGGACAGAGCGTACGCCCTGTATACGTAGTTTGACCCATACTTCTTCCTTCGGGCTAGGCGTTTGATCTTTTTCTCGACGCCGGGCAATGACGTGAATAGGTGCTCGAACTCGTCTAGGGCGTTCTCCTTGAGTGAAACCACATCGAGAACTAAGTTGTCTCTCAATTCGAACGCGTATCCGCTTAGAACGTCCAGTGAATTGATGAACACGAGTCTTGGTTCAACCATTGGATACAAGCTCGGGTAGCTTCTGATGTCTTTCCTTTGAGTCCAATCAAGGACGGGTTTATGCAGGATAGGCTGTTGGCTTAGCACCCACAAATAGATCGCTAGCGCCTCGACTGAGATCCTTGGTGGAATTAGACGCTGGGGCTGTGAACCGTATGAAGATCGCAGGGTGTCCAACGTAAGAGGCAGTGGGACACCAGTGCCGGCGAGCTTTACAGTTATCCATTCATGAAGGTCCTCAATGCCCGAAAAGGGCAAAGATAGTCGCAGATGCCATACTCCCTGTGACACTGGGTTTTTGAGAAATTCCGTCAGCAAATCGGACACACCATGGCATAGGATGAACTGGCTAAGATCCAGTTGCGTACTCTGTTAGATTCATGACTAAGATATCGTTTTCGTGTATTAGTGCGAGTCGCCCCTGTCTTCTATGATAAGCATCCGTGGTCTTCGATAGACACGATACTCATGACATCGCTATACATTGCAACCTCCGTTCGATGACGACTGTTCCATGCCGGTTACTAGTGCTGCGACAGAGGTGACTATCTCGCGTAGGCCTCTGTCTCCTGTTTCCTCGACGAGTGCTTGGGCGCTGGGGATACCGAAGTTCAATGTGGGAACAGGAAGCTATCCTCTCATAAGCCAACGTCTTTTCTGGTGACCTCGGCTTCTTTCAACAGTTCATAGAGTCTTGAGACTCTTTTCCAGTTGACGATGCCTATTACATTGCGAATTTCGTGGAAGGATCCTTGAAGTAGGTTTCTGGCATCTTCTGCATATTTCTCCGTTGTGACGAGTATTGGCTTGCTGTTCCACATATCGTATGCATGCTTGAGTTTCGATAGAGCTTCGTAGAAGTTGCCGCCTATTTGGACTTCGAAGGCATGGCTTGGAGAGCCAGCGCTGACGCGCTTCCAAGCGACGTCTAGTCGCCAGCCATCCATTGGATACTCAGTCTCACTGATTCTTTTCTCCATCAAGCCAATCTCGTGAATCATGTCGCGAATCGTGTCGTGATCTGGCTCTTCCATGGCAGTGCGGGTAATCGGCGCAGGAACTTCGACTCTTTGCTTTGGTTTGACCGGCTGCTCGATGGTTACGGGAGGATTCTTCCTCAGTTCGTCCAGGATGATCTTGTAGTCGGATTCTTCTATGGGCTTTCCCAAGTTTGAGGGGACTCCTCTGAGATAGAACCAGTAGCGCGGTGTCTTCTTGACTCTCACGAAAGTCAGATTGGGAACAAGTTTCTCGTACTCCGCGAAACCGAGCTGGAGAGGTCTGATCTCGACCCTAAGGGGATAGATCACTCGCCGTTCGGCTTTCTCATCAGCCCACAAAGGTTCGTTTGATATGACCCAGTCGCCGACCACTTCAAAGGCTCCATGAAACCCGAAGGGGCGCACTTTGCTGATGAACATGAGAAGAACGTCGCCCTTTGCTATCTTCTTCGTTAGGGTTCTGTATCGTTGAGCGATTCCCCAGAGATTGCGCTCAAGAGATATCCTCCAGTTGTCAGCGGTCACACCGAAGATCCAACAGCGCCTATTCGCGGACAAGGATGAGCGCCTTCATGATGCCCCTCCAACTCTGATGCAGTACGGATTTCTGTCTTTCGCACTCCACACAAGAAGAGAATGGAGAGAGGAAAGTCCCGAGTTGTCGAATAGCTTTCATATCTATGCCTCATATACGCCCCCTCAGAGAGCCGACGAACTGCTAGCCGCAATTGGGGGCAAGTGCCATGAAATGGGTGAAGCTCCTGAGTTCAGTTGTCGTCCTAGAGCTCGTAATCGGCCTAGCAGTTGCCGGCATAGGCGGATTTCTCTACTATCGGACAAACGTCCATGAGCCTGACAGGATCCCAGCAGGTGGGATTCAAATCGAGATCGGTCCCACTTATTCCTTGAACGTCAGCAACACAGCGTTCACAGCGTCAGCTGCAGGAAACAATTCCGTCACAGTTGAGATCGAGTTTCAGTTCAAGGAGATACGAACCTACTACCTTCTCGTGATCTTGCCCTTTGTCGTAATTGAGAAGCCCGTCCCTTTTGTCACGAAACATGGTGATTCCTACAGGTACGGCCCTGGAAGTGTCATCGGAGACTTGCAATCAGACTTCAAGCCGTTCCCGCGCCTCGGTTCATCTGTCCTAAACGCAAGCTTCACTCCAAACGGCACATACCTCGGACCGTGGGAACGATACGTTACACTTGGAACTACAGCCTATGTAGACAGGCTTGTCGCTAGAAAAGACAGTTCCACTGCCACCGTCATATTGACTTTTTTCGGAGACATAATGCAGATCCGCGACCCTGAAATGGATAAGTGGTTTCGCCCCCCTTCATTGATACCCATGCATACGCCTTTTTCGGTCATCGTTGAGTTCCCATCCGAAGCGTTTCTGTCTTCAGAAACGTACCCCTCCCCGATTCAGTACTATGTGACAAACCGATCTCGAGTAGCCACATTCACCTTGAATTTCACTTGCCCTAGGTTCGAATGTGCGCAGACAGTCTCCTGCTCCTTTGTCTATCCTAGCAGAGCGGGAGATGTTCAGACGATGATTTTCTGGAGCGGCATCATGGTGGGTCTTGGCGCACCGCTGGTCTTCGAAGGAGCAAAGGACGCACTTAGATCGTTACGGTTCCGCGACTTTCTCGGCGATCGCTGTAAGCATGCCCGCGAGTTCTTTGTCCGCCGTTTCTTCAACTAGGCCACGTGCTGTTGGAAGCAGCTTCTGCAGTTTCCGGAGAAGCTCGATCCGATATTCGGCTTGGATGACTGGCAAGATCTCCATGATCTCGCGGAGTTCGGCTTTCACTATGGTTAGCTGGACTCCGATTAGGGCACGATTGGTGGGCTCGATCTGGCCTCTGGCTTCGGTCCATGTCTCAAGGGTCACTTGGTTGCGGTTGTGGCGAACCCATTCGCGTAGGGCAAGCTGGCCGGCTTGCCTTTCCGCGATGCCTAGGAGTGCGCAAAGGACCTCGAAGTCCTTGGCCTGGTCCTCGGGGATCCTGAAGTGCTTGTCTTTCATGTTGGTAACTCCTTGTTACCTTGTTACCTTGTTGTTACCATCGAAACCGGGAAAGGGGAAAGGGGTCCCCAAGGTTATGCGTATGGACTGGTCTGTCCGCTGGACATTCAACAACGCTAAGCGGCCTCCTCTGTGAGTGTTCCTTCGAGAAGCTGGCGTTGGACCCCAGCCATCGTGGTCCCATGTTTCTCAGCGAGTTTTCTCAGTGCGTGCTTGTCCGCGACTGTTAGCCGGGTCGCAGTGACGGCGCTCAAGTGACTGTGACTCCGTCTTTGGATTCGATGTGTGAGCACGGGGACTTTCCGGGCGGCCTCCCAGGGTTCGCGGAGGATCCTCTTGAGGCCAGCATCATCGAAGGCGGCTAAGTCTTCGCGAGCGATCTGAAGCATCCGGAGAATGACGCGACTCTCACTGATGTCAGCGAGTCGATGCGCCTGGTAGATCCAAGTCTGCATCTCCGTGCTGAATCTGACGCCGCGACTCACAGTGTGGACCTTAGATCCCTCCGACGCGTCCGCGAGACATGTGCACAATTCGCGTGGTAAGCAGGGGTCTTTCCGGGGATCTTGCGACCTCTCGGCTTCCCTGGGCGCTCGTACTCGAGAAGACGATGCGCGATTCGGATCGCGAGTTTGCGCGGCAAGTCGATGGAGAACTCGGAGGTTTCCTGCCACAGCTTTCCTCGATAGCGAAGCCGTACCGTTGGGACGGAGAAGAAGATGCGGATCGCGTCTTTGCCACGGACCTTCTTGTCGACGAAGGTCGCGTGATTGTCGAGCGCGGATCCTTGGTATGGTACCAC
>Ga0315279_10006530_pt1 | contig 14705 bp, 19 predicted proteins | sample YL17G06_20_MG_FD_203694 | JGI IMG/M metagenome (GOLD analysis project Ga0315279, IMG submission 203694) | Sediment microbial communities from Yellowstone Lake, YNP, Wyoming, USA - YL17G06_20 | ecosystem: Environmental > Aquatic > Freshwater > Lake > Sediment | place: USA: Wyoming | collected... | reverse complement strand
GGTTGACTGCTCTAAATCATTCGCGGCTATGATGATCTCATCGGGAGGCTGTACCGTGTAGGCCCACCACAGACAGACAAGCGCATTTATGGCCGTCTTGCCTGACTTCTTCGGCGCACTGTAAATGATGGTCTTGTAAAGAAAGTTCTCATTCTCATCTTGCCTGAAAGCCTCGGTTAGGATCTGCCTTTGATGATCTTCAAGTTTTAAAGGCTGCTTATCTTCTGCAATCGCAAAGCCGTCTATAAATTCACAGATGTTAATCATTACTCTCCTCTGCCTTCTTCATCTGAATTAATGTATTCTCCTGGTGTAAACCATTCAGGATTTTGACTGAGAAGAATATTCTGCCAGCCAGCTTCAAATGCCGATAACCAACGGTTGGCCGTACTTTTGGTTGTACCTATTTCTTTACAATAATCAGACCAAGTTTTAACTGGCGCATTTGCGCCGGTTTCTGGTCGCCCTTCTTTTGACAGTATCTTTCTTGCAATCCACAACTCTCTCAATAATCCCTCAGTCATTTTGCCCCATTTATAGATAATGCCTTTGATCTGCTTAACCGATTCACCATAAGACCAATCTAAGGGAAAGTTCGTCTTTCCATTTATCCTCTTAGAGATGAAGGAGGCGCCCAAGCGTGGCCGCTGGTTGCTACAGGAGAAAGCAACAAACAACTATTCATCCGGGCGCCCCTTCATCTTTCCTTTCAGACCCTTCAAATACTTTTCAAGCGTAGGAGATTCTTTTTGTAGATCTCCCTGCCCTCTAAGTGCGGCAATATTTAGACGTATAGAATTATCAAGTGCAATCTTATACTGTTGAGAGCCTTGCGAAATTCCCCGTAGCTCGTTCGAGGTGTATTTACAAGAACACGTATACTGATTTGTGATGAGTGCTATCATTATTTCGTCAAACACAGTGGGTTTTCGGCCTAAATCCTTTATCAAATCTCTCTTGAAGGCCGTGATCCTTTTATATTCATTGGTACGATGATCCATCTCTTCAGATACATAGTCTGCCCAGATCCCATGCTTTACCGGCCTTCCACGGCTTTTTCGGGCAGGTTTTTTTGTTTTGTTTTTACCGTTCATTTTTTGTTTACCAAGTGTTGACCACCGTCTTCCAAGTCCTTATAAAAAGGAGAATTTAAGACGGCCCTGTTGATTAGGAGTGTAGTGAATCCATGTATTGATCAAGATCAGACCTCTTTGATAACCGATCCAATAGTCTGCCCTGTCCGGCTCAAGCTCCTGAAAAGTCTTTCCTCTGTTCATCTCATGCTCAAAGCGCTCTTTCGTTATGTCCATCTTTTTTAACCTCCTTTCAATTTCCCCCCGCTAAGAGAGCGTCTATCTTTCGCTCCGGGGCCTGGGCTATCCGGTTAATGTTATGGGCGTAAATGAGCGTTGTGTTGATGTTTGAGTGCCGGGCTAACCCCTGGGCCTCCTGAATGGTAGCCCCGCCCATCAAAGAGAGCGTTATAGCGGTATGCCTCAGAGAGTGCGCGGTTAGCCTGTCGCTATCAAGCCCTATCCCTTTTAAGTTCTGTTTGACTATATCGCGGAGGGTTCGGGTAGTAAGCCTCTGGTTTCGGTTCCTGTCGCTCAGAGAGGTAAAGAGCGGTTCATTATCCTCTATCTTTCCCCTGGCCTGTAAATACTCGTTAAGAGGTCTCAACGTTTCCGGGGTGAGTAAGACAAACTCGTCTTTTGTGTCCCTGCCCTTCCCTTGGATCCACAAAACCGCCTCACCGCCCTCTTGCCTTATATCCCCGGTTTCTGCCCTGATAACCTCGATAGTCCTTAAGCCTGTCCTGACAAGAAGGCTTAAAAGGGCGTGGTCTCTTTTCCCCTGGATCGTGGCGCGGTCTACCCCGCTCAAGAGATCCCTTGCCTGGCCTACCGTGAGCGGGTCCTTTCTAAAGCCCTTCGCTTTCTTTGCCCCCTTAACCCCCTTCGCTATGTTCGGGTAAAGCTTCATCCCCTCCGCCCACTCAAAAAACTTCCTCACCGCCACTAAGTAGGTTGAGAGTGTTGAGGATGATAGCCCTCGAACCTCAAGGTAGCCCTTAAAAGCTAAAATGTCCTCCCTGGTAGGGCTTCCGCCTATACCCCCTTCTTTTATCCATCCCATAAAGCGGGTTAAGCCCTTTTCATAAGTTTTTTTTGAGGTCTGCTTAACGTCCTGGGATGATAAAAACCTATCAGTAAGAGAGTCAAGGTTATTGTCTCCCCTGGGTGACATGGCAGGCTGTAAATATGTGACGTTTCCCCTGGGCGGTCCAGGTACTACCTGGGCCTCTGTTCTTATGGCTAACTGGTTCATGCTTCACCTTCCCCCTTTCTATTTCCGGTATGCGCAATTAACGGCAATACATTCTTTAACTTTTTTTATCTTTTTTATCAACTTGAGACATAAAAAACCCCTCCCCCTGCCTTCCGGCTACGAAGGGGCCTCTTATGCTGAGCCCCAACTCAGCCAGGTATCAATATCTTGTTTCTGGAATCGGATAGACCGCCCCGCTCTTTTGAAAGGTATTTTTTTGCTTTTAACCATCCGATAAATAGAGAGCGGCTTTAGCCTCAGATATTTAGAGATCTCTGCTACCGTTAAAAAACCCGCGTCCATTTCTTTAAGTCTTCTCCTTTCATTTGTCATTGTGGTTGTAGTCAACTACCCTCCGAAGGTCAATGCTGTTTCCCTTCGCCACCTTAGAAGTTCGCTAACTGCGGACAATTAGCCGCAAATCTTCCTCTTCAGTCTCAAAAACTCATCTATCGCCAATCGGTCCGCTTCCTTTTCACGTTGCTCATATAGTCCAGGCAAGATCCATTCCACAACCTGCGAGTTTTTCTGGCCTTTGCAGTGCCCTTCACCCTCGTGCAGAACAAGCAGGGCGCCTATTTCTTCCGGATTAATTGTGACTCCGTAGTTTCGCTTAATCTGTCGGGTAAACTGCACCCGGTCGAAGTCCGGATCAATCGTTATCACTTTTTTCTCTCGGTCAAAAGTAGCTGCAGCATCGAAATTAAACTTATCAATCTTGACTTCACGGATTCCATTACTGGCTAATTTTTCACTAATCACATCAACCCATTTCAGGGCGTTATGGGCTGTTTGCATGATTTTAAATAATGCTACTTGGCTTTTCAGGGGAAGTGACGACTTGGGAATCTTACCCGCAAATCCTGCCCGGACAGCGGCCTGGATAATCCCATCGTCTATAACAAGCTTCATAACGTTCATTTATTGCCCGAGTCTCCACCAGCCTGGACTTCCTCAATGATCTTGTAGTAACCGTCCGCCTCCCCTTGTCTGGCCCTTGACAGCGATTCGTAGCGATAAATGCCGTATGCCCGCAGCACAGCGTCAATCACCTCAACTTTGACAATCACTACTTCGTTTTCCATCTCTATTCTCCTTCAAGGATTTTCTTAAGTAATGCGGTTTTCTCTGATTCACTCATCAGCCGCCCAACATTAAAAACCGTCAACGGAATTTGCTTCTCAACGTATTCCTGCAATTCCGGAGACAAGCCGTTTCCCGGAATAAGAAACAACCTGAGCGAGTTCAGTATGTCGTACATCTCGGGCAGCGGCGAGTACCGTGTTTCCAATTCAAAGGGCACTCTTTCAAGATCGTCCATTATCTCAACCTCTCCCGCTGCCTGGGCTTCCAAAGCTGACCCAACTGACATGTTAATGAAGACAGCCTTGTCTTCCTCTCGCACCTCCAACCTCACATCAAACGGCTCATCTATCCGCTTTCGCACTTCCGCCGGTGGGTGGTATGCGTGGGTCCCCATCAAAGCCTTGCCTTTATTTGGGTCAATCTTGCACCTTACCATTTGCCCCCGCCAACTCTTTACCTCCTTGACTTGGCAATTATTCTCGATGCCTTCCACAATGACGGCAACTTCTTTAAAGACTTCAAACGCTGCCTTGTTAATAATATTAAACAACTTTCCTAAACTCTTACCTCCTCTACTGACACAGCGCTGCTGAATCTCTTTCTTTTCCAGATTCTTCGATTCAAAAATGCTTGTTTTCAATTTTGGCTTTATCCCTTCTAAAGCCCGTTGTTTATCTTCGAGCTTTTCGCGTTGCCTCTTTTTTGATTCATAGTTCTTGTAACTTTCCTCAGCCTGATTAGGATTTGTTAAAAGATCCTCTTGCCATTTTCTGAAAGAATCGTTTTCCTCTTCCTTGGCTTTATTAATGACCTTGGGAAGATAAACCAAGTCATTATCTGTTTGCTGAAGTAAAGCAGAATTGTTCTTTGTGTCCCCCTCAAACATTTTAAAGTTTCTCATTTTTACCCTCCTTTTTTGGCAGATGGTTAATTTTCTCTAACTCCTTGTCCGTCCTTCTTTAGGTTAGTGGTTAACGAATCCACATTGCCGTTAATCAGTTCATCACGGTTTTTATCTCCCTCCGCCGGATAAATAACGATTAATTTTACGGGTTCCCGATCACCCTCATTAAAAACCTCGATATCACGCGGCAGCATCTTTGCCAGTAACCTGTAAAAATCTGCCCGGTTCTCTTTTTGCTTAGCCCATTTCCCAAGTGCCTCTTGGCCCCCTATCGCCTCAAAAGCAGCAAGGAAAGCTTTTCTCAGGTTCGTAAATCGGTTTACACTCCCCTTTGGTCGCCCTGGATTGCCTGGCAGGAACGGCCTCCCGCGCGGTGTCAGCCGTGTATTTTTCGCATGTTTTACGCTATCTGTCATAGGGACCGCCTCCTAATCTCCGCTTAGGTGTGTTTTATCTTAGCCTTTCGTAAAACTCATTTACCGCCTGCATAGCCTCTTTAGTCCCGCCCCGGTCCGGGTGGTATTTCATGGCAAGATCTCGGTAAACTCCCTTAACCTTTTTCGGGTCCTGCATTTTTCTTTCATCCATGCAGTCTATCCCCTCCATAACCTCAAAAACTGCTGTCCTTAGCGGCTCTCGTAAGTATACTTTTTTAACAAGCCATTCAAGGTATTCAGGCTCAATGTCTTCAAGCTCATATCCTTTAAATTTCCCGAAAGGCATCTTCATTTTTCATTAGCCCCTCTATGCGTCCACAAGTCCATAAGTCTAAACGTCCTGACGTTATTAAACTATGATTTTTTATCTTTGTCAAGATTTTTCTTATCTTCTTTATCAATCGCCCCGTACCATCCCCCCCCGGGGGATCCCCTAAAAGGCAGGCGTGCCCCCGGTAAGTCAACGCTTGAGGTTTTGCCGCACCTATTTAAAGCTCACGTGCCCCGCCTCTCATCTGTATTGCCGCTATTCTCACTTACCGGAAATACCCGGCCTGTACGCCCGTGTTTCGTGGCGTTTAACCGGGTAAAATGTCCCGGTTTATAGCCAGGTAGAGGGCAAGTAACCCCACCCTACCCCCTTAATAAAGAGTGTCCCGGTCTATCACCCTCCGGGTCTCGTATAAGTGTGAGGTTTCCTCGTATAAGTGTGAGGTTTTGGCTTATTGTAATGAGTCCATATTTTTAAAGTCCGGGTGTCTTGCTCTACCACCCGCTATGCCTACCTCTACCACCCGCTATGCCTACCTCTACCACCCGCTATGCCTACCTCTACCACCCGCTATGCCTGGGCTTTTTAAAAACTCTTTTAAAAACAATGGCTTAACTTACCATCAAAAAACGCTATATCTTTATCATACTCTTTCAAGAGTATGTCATAGAAAAGCCCTCTTTCCCTTTAAGGTCCAGAGGGCTAAAAAAGTTAAGAAAAGTAAGATGTCTCCTTATCCAATACTACACGGGCACGCTGGACGGTACGTTTTAGGTGGGTGGTAAGGCTGGTTTAATGTCTAACTTTTTCCGCTCTTCCGCTATTTCTCTCATCCGTCTAAATTTCTCCGGGTTGAGAATGAGCCTGTCCAGCGTGGTAGTCTTGCCTTTTACGTCCATTTCATAGCCCGTAAGGTAGCCTAATTTTTGAGCGGTCTCATAGCATTTCTTAAGACTTTCCCTTATCTGCTTCCATTGTTTCTTTTTTAACCAAGTATTCATGCGGAGATTATAAGCTAACGTCTCAGGGCTTCTCTCTATTGTCCAGTTTTGGTTTCCCTTCCCCTTAGACTTAATTTCCCTTTGTGCCACTTCTGCTAAAAGAAAGTCTACAAAATGATAAACGTACTTACTGGCATAACCAATTAATAGCCTTATTTCCTGGTAGCAGGTAGCGCGCTTTAGGCTAAAATATGTATCTATCTGGTCTACAAGAATGGGGCAAGGGCTTAGAAAAATAACCTTGAGCTTATCATCTGTTCCCCGGGTGGTCTTTCCATTATCTAAAATGCTATCTTCCTGTTTCGTTAGGGCCTCCCATCCCCGGCTAATCTTAATAAGAGTATCTATTGTTTCAATCCGATTAATCCTCTCCTGGTCCTGTCCTTTTTTAGTCTTTTCCCAATACACCCTCTTGTAAACAAAAATATGTTGCTTTATGGCTAAGTCTATGAGGGCCTTGAGGGCGTCTTTTCTCTCTTCCCCGCTAAACTCCATATAGCCCCTTGCGGTCTGATATTTCTTAACTCCAAAGGCTTCTAAATACTGAGCGGGTGAGAATTTAAGGACGGGAAGCTTCCCGCTAAATTTCCATATATTGTTTCCGTCATAAGGCTCTGGGGGCAGGTTCCCTCTATACTCTGTTTCCTGTAAAAGCCTTTGGATAGCAAAAAGGGCCTGTCCCTGGGCCTGAGTAAGGTCAATCCCAATAACGTCTTGGATCCCATAGGGTAGGGGTTTCTTCCCAAACTTTTGTTTCTCTAAGTGTAGGCTCGCCCTTACTAAAGCGGTTCCGGGGCTAACTGCCCTTACGGTAGGCTCCGGTAGCTCCGCCCTTCCTTCCCCCTTAACCTCAAAAGTAGGTAACGTAAGGGCTCCTTCTCCCGTGGATAGCTTTTCCTCTGGGGTGTAGGTTTTTAACTCTGTAAGGATGGTTTCCCAGAGGCCCCGCCTTTCTTCCTCGGTCCACCCGGTAGGCTGGTAGCCCTTCAAAAATTCCAATCCTACTATAACGGGGTAGTAAGCTTTCCTGGCTTCCTTATCAAGAATGAGAGGGCTAAAGTCAAAGAATAGGACGGCCTCAAACCTTCTTTCTTTCCCCCGTGAGTCTACCCCCCCGCCCTTTATGGGAAGGGAAAAGGTTATATCCTTAACGGGAAAAGAGGCGGGCTTCCCCTTCCGGTCTTTTGTCTTGAGGTCATAACCAAAGACTTGAGCCTCTATTGCTTTTAGGGTCTTTCGCCTTGTTCTCTCCGGTAGCTTTTCAAGCTTCTCTATGAGGTCCGTAGATGGTAAAAGGGTTTCGCTGTCTCCCTCTTTAAGTAGGGCGGTATCGTTACAGAGGGCTCTAAAAATATACATGTCCCTGGTTTTAAGAAAGCCCTCTGTCAATATTTCGTTTATCTTCTTTACGTCCAGAAGGTCCCTACCGGTTACCTTAAAAACAAGGGGTTGTAGGTTCTCCCAGTCCATCTCTACCGGGTATTGTAGCTCTACAACGGGGTTCTCCCAGGTTATCTCTTTTTCTTCCGGGTCCTCTATGTGGGTTTTAAGAGACAGGATAGCGTTATAGACTAACCCCCCAAAGGCGGCTATCTCCCATTCCGGGTTAGCCCCTTCATACTTATTCAATGCCTCCCCGAATTTCTCAAAGAGTTCTTTAAGCTCAACCTCAAAACCGTCCTTATCCATCTTCCCTGCCCCCTTCCTTTGCTTTATTCATCTGTCCCCCCGCATACTAACAAGCGCACGTTTTCCATTTCCGCTATCCGTTGTTAACGGTAATACACCTTAACCCTTCCCCTTCTCCGGGTGGATCTCCCCCCATTGATTTAACAGGATTTCAAGGGCTTCGTTTGTCAAGTCTGACAGTTCCCTCCCGGTATCTACCCCCAAATGCTTCAACCGTTTCTTTGTGTCGCGGTCCAGGTAGAGCGTTATCTTTTCTCTCGGCGTCTTGACGCCTTGACGTCTGCCCGCCTTGCCCTCCTGACGTTTACCCTCTGGGTCCTCCCGCGTGTCCTTTATCCATTCTAACGGGTCCTTGCCTAACCTTTTCTTATCCATTAACTACCCCCTTTCTATAATTTCTTTGCAGAGACTTAAGTAGTCCTCTGCCCCGTGGCTGTCTGGCCTATATTCAAAAATGGTCTTCCCGAAAGACGGGGCCTCTGCTAAAGATATGTTTTCCCTTATGAGGGTCTTAAATACCTTTCCCTCAAAGTGAGCCTTTACCTTTTCCTCTATCTCCCGGTTAAGCATCTTCCTTGCATCAAAGCGGGTTCCTATGACTCCGGTTATCGCTAAGTCTCTGTTGAGCCTATTCTTAACTACCTCAATCGTCTGTGTAAGCTTCCCCATTCCTTGAAGGGCTAAAAACTCCATCTGTAGGGGTATATAAACCTCTTTCGCTGTCGTGAAGGCGTTTAGGGTGAGGATCCCCAGAGAGGGCGGGCAGTCTATCAGGATAAAGTCAAAGCCCCTGGGCCTGTCTATCCCCTCCCGTAGTAGAAACTCTCTCCCCGGTAGTCCTGAAAGTTCTATCTCTGCCCCTGAGAGGTCAAGGGTTGAGGGTATAAGTTTAACCCCGTTCCGGTCTAAGATAACGTCCTCTACCGTGGCCTCTCCCTTCAAAACCTGGTAGATAGTCCTCTCTAATTCATGGGCCATGATACCCATTGAATAGGTAAGGTGAGCCTGGGGGTCCAGGTCAACAAGTAAAACTTTCTTACCTAACCGGGCTAACCCCGCCCCCGTGTTTAGGGTGGTGGTGGTTTTTCCTACCCCGCCCTTTTGGTTCGCTATGGCTATTATCTTCATTTCTCCCCCATACTAAACCCCTCACCCCTGGTCTAAAGTCTTATCCTGGGCCATTTAAGAGGGTCGTTTTTTAACGGCCTGGGCGTAACCCATGTTTACTTGCTCCACCGCCCCTTTTCCTTTTCCGTTATCGTTAAAATGGGCCTGTCAAAACTCAAAACAACCTCTTCGTTTACTGCCCCGTTTCTGTTTTTAAGAATGGTAAGCTTTAAGTCAACCCTGCTGTCTGTTAGGGCTTCATCCCGGTCCTGGGCCTTCTGCATGGCGTCATTATAGAGCCCCAAAACAAGGTTAGCATCTTGCTCAATGTCTCCGCTCTCCCTCAAGTTATCAAGCCTTACTTTATCCGCGTGCTCTTTGTCCCTTCCTAACTGAGCTCCCAGGATGATAGGCAGAGAGAGGGCCTTAGCGGTTTCTAAGATCCTCTCCGATATTCTTTGAATTTCTATTTGCCTTGTCTGATACCTGCCCTTAATTTTAATCTTCTGGATGTAGTCAATAAAAACCGCTCCCATGTCGTGTCTGTCTTTGAGGTAGGCTATTGTGTCCGTGAGGTCGTCTATAAAAAGGGGCTCATCTATTACCCAAAGCCTCCCGCGCTCCGTGAATTTTTTAAACCGGGCCTTCCCCCCTTCTATCTTTGGCCTCCCGGTCTTATTGCTTCTTAGGTATTCCTCTAACTGGATGAGATTTTTTCTTTCGTCTATGGGATCCCCGGAGAGGATATTGATAAGCTTAAGCCCTACCTGCCCCCTACTCTCTTCATAAGAGAAAAAGAAAAAGGCTTTGTCCGGGTCTGCCTCGATCATCTTCAAAAACACATTTAATAAAAACGTGGTCTTCCCGTGAGAGGGTCTTCCGGCTACTATCGTTATCGCTTCTTGAGGTATCGTTACAAGCCCGTCTAAGCTTTGGTAACCCGCCTTGAGCCCAGGCCTTGTCCGCGTTATGTCCTCTTGCAAACCTTGAAGCGTGTAGGGTTCTATAACTCTTGTTACCGCCTTAGCCCTGAGGCCAGGTATCCTCTCACTTAAGAGCTCTCTGAGCTCCGCTATCTTCCCCTCTTCAACAAGCCTTAAGCCCTCTCTAAAAAGGTCCCGGTAGCCCTTCTCTTCCCGCTCCCCGGCCTTCCTCTCGTTGTAGTCTGTGAAATGTTCGTTTAATGTGTCCTCTGAAATATCAAGTTCAACATTGAGGGTTTTCTTGAGGTCATCCCGGTCTATCGGGTTTAACCCTTCCTGGTATGCCACAACCTCTCTCAAAACATCATCCCGGCCCCTGGGCGTGCTCATGTCATGTTTGCTTAATATCCGCCTGGCCTTCCACCTTGCCCCGCTCTCTGCCTTCTCTATGAGCTCCTTAAAAGCTTCTACTCCTTTTGCCTTTATGAGCTCATCCGGGTCCTTGTATCCTTCCGGCAAGGTTACAATATAGGCCCCTAACCCTTTCCGGCCTAACCCCTTCCGGCTCATAAGGTCTAAGGCCCTCTCCGTCCCCTTCTGCCCCGCCTCATCATTGTCCAGGGCTAAGACAAAGCCTTTAACCCGGTATCTGAGGGCGTTCTCTAACTGGGCCTCCGTTAAACTATCTCCCCCCAGGGCTACCACTCCGCTAACCCCTCTCTGGGTTGATATGAGGGCGTCTAAAAACCCCTCTACCGCTATCAGGGTATCCCGGCCCCTTGCTTCGTGAAGGTTAAAGAGTGTGTCTTTCTCCACCCCGGCGGTAAAAAGATATTTTGGCTCTATTTCTTTAACCGCCCTCACTATAAAGCCCTTAAGCCTTCCTACCGGATCCCGGTAAGGGATAACCGCCCTATGGGTTTCTCCCATTCCCCCAACTTCAAGCCCCAGGCTTTTTATAGTGTCAATATTGTTTACTTTGGCTTCTATATGCTTCTTAAACTCTTTCTGAGAAGGGTAAAAGCCTAACTCCATTTCTTTTATTTCGTCCTCTGAATAACCCCGGCCCTTGAGATAGTTTAAGGTCTCATTGCCCTGCTCTTTCCATAACATAGTCTTAAAATAAGACAGGGCCATTTCAAGCGCGTTACCCCACTCTGCCTCTTTCTCCCATCTCTCCCGGTCGTATCCCTTAAGCTCTACCCCCGCCTCTCTTGCTAACCGCTCCAAAGCCTCTTGAAAGGGTAATCTTTCCTTTTTCTCAAGGTATCTTATCCAGTCTCCGCTTTCCCCGCATCCGAAACAATGATAAACGGGCTTATCCATCGAAAAGCTAAAGGAAGGGGCCTTCTCTTGATGAAATGGACAGAGAGCAGTATAGCCCCGTCCGCTCTTCTTTCTCTTTTCCAGGTCCCCAAAGAGAGTTAAGGCGTAGTCCCTGGCTAAAAGCCTACTGTAAATCTCTTGTATGTCTATGCTCATGTTCTCGCGTCCTCTCTTTTCTATTTCCGCTATCCCGCCTTAATGGAAATACCCTTGTCCCTATCTTCCCTCGCGCGTGCGGGGATCGCTGTTTCTGGCCCTTCCATTTTAGTAGCGCCAGAGTCCCTATCTTCCCTCGCGTGTGAGGGGATCGGACCCCGATAAGTCGGCAAATTTGCCTACTTTACGAACTTCCCTCGCGCGTGTGGGTGTCATCCTCACCACGTGGTTCTTATTTAGAACTGCGTGACGCCTGCCCTCGCGTGTGTGGAGATCATCAAGCTGCAAATTTGCAACTTGATATTAACCAACCCCCTCTTCCCTCGCGCGTGTGGGTGTCATTTACTTGGGGTTCTTTTTTGGAACCCCGTGTCCCTGCGCCGCCTCAAACTCCGCTTCTGATACGGCAGCCAATTCCTGTGACCGGCTACTTTCCTTCCATGAAATACCGACAGAGGCAAGGGTAGGGGCATCATTCGGCACTTCCATTATGGCAGTACCGAACTTGTCCTTGCCCTTCATTCGCACACCTTCCGCCTTCGGCCCAACCATCAGCATTTCCCCCAGTCTCCGTTCGGCACGCAATCGAATCTCGGCGGCGTAGTTTTGTGTCTCTATCGTTGCACCGATTTGTTTGCCGTAGATCGTCACCTTCATCGCACATCATCCCCCCGAAGCCACCTGAGATTTTCTTTTTCCCTGTCCTCAGCATTACCACCCACGACCCGATAATTCTTATCGATTATGACAAGACCGGGAAGGCGCTCTTCACCCTGACTGCTCGCCCCATAGGTCGCCATTGCCAGGGCCACAATCGCATCAATTTTATGAGAAGACTTCTCTTTAACAATCCTCATCCCACGCGGTGTCTCTTTTCCAATGGCGAAGCCCGCCTCTTTCCGCAGCTCATCATCTTTATAAAGCTTTAGGGTCCGATGTTTCACAGCATCATAAAGGGCCTGCCCCGCCTCTGTCATATTGCCTACCGTCTGAGGGAACTCCACCATATTGATGTTGTCCTGCTTCAGGGTCGTTGCGGACCGATGAAACTGAAAAGGATCATACCTAACCTCTCTGACGCGGTAATCTTTCGCAAGCTGTTTAATGTAGGCTTCCATCGTTTGCTCAAGATCCATGGGTTGTTTAGGTGTGGGCTGCCATGTCCTGAACGGCCCCAGGTGAAGAAGGTTACCATCCCGGTACACACTGACAACGGCACTCCGGTCCTTCTTTACGGAAGCATCCGCAGCCACAAAGAGAGTGATATTCTTATCTGGAAGCGGGGGACGGTGTTCTAAATCAACACAGGCGTCCCATTCATTCATATCAAATAAGGAGCTCTCATTGCTAACCCAGCGGTTCTCATGAAGGCGAAGATAGGTATTAACTCGAAGGTCTGCCCGTTGCGATTCGTAATATTCCGGGGTCTGCCAGGGCATACGAGGTTCATGGTCCCAGTACATGAAGAGATCTCCGATTGTGTAAACCGGGAAGTCTTCACCCAGGGGACGGTTGACACCTGATTTGATATTATCCTGCTTATCAAAGATACGGCCATAGAGACTTTCAAGAAGTTCGCTTTCACCCGTCCAGCCCGCATACGTGCTAATGAAGCGGACGGAGTGCTTTCTTGTTGGTACAGGTGTTAACTCTTCGTAAAGCCGCCGGGATTTCTCGCTCATGAAGCCCCAGAGTTCATCAAAAGAGACAAGCCCCTGGTTCGCACCGGCCTCTCCTGTATAATCGCCTGGTATTGCCTTAATCGTGGTCCCGTTCTTCAACTCAATGAGCAACTTTCCCATAATAGACGGCCGCTCCTCACTGCGTTTATGATTGTGAACAAGGAAGCGCCTAATAAATCCTTTCGCCGCATCAAAGGCTCGGGAGGTTGACTGCTCTAAATCATTCGCGGCTATGATGATCTCATCGGGAGGCTGTACCGTGTAGGCCCACCACAGACAGACAAGCGCATTTATGGCCGTCTTGCCTGACTTCTTCGGCGCAGAGTAAATGATAGTCTTATAAAGAAAGTTCTCATTTTCATCTTGCCTAAAAGCCTCGGTTAAGATTCGCCGTTGATGATCTTCGAGTATAAGAGGCTGCTTATCCTCTCGAATTGCAAAGCCGTCAATAAATTCACAGATACCAATCATGTTTCACCTTGTTAAGCATCTACCCACCATCTTCCATTCACTCTCCAGCTCATAAGTATTTGCCATGTTCCCAAAATGTACTTTACCAACACTTAAAATTGATCCATCTTCATGCGGTCATTCCCGGTAAATGTGGTCAAGATACGATGCACAACGGTTTTTCCTATGCACCACGCAGCTCCAAACCTAAAACGGGTAATATTTATTTTCCCCTCCGATTCCAATGTCTGCGCGGCCCTAAGAAGTGCATTATATTGCGCCTTCGTGCAATGCCTCCCCAGCAGTCCCCGAAGGTAGAAGGCTTCTTTTGTCACTAACTCAGATAAGATCATCTGCTGCCATTTACCCGGCCCCTTACTCATGAGGTCTTTGCCTCTGCCTGCTTTGCTTCAAGGTAACCAGGGAGATCGAGAGGGTCCTTCAGCTTCGCTTGTAAACCTAACGCCTGAAGGTCAAGGCGAAGAGAATTCACGAGTGCCAGTGCACTTCTAAGGGTTCTTTCACTAACATTTAAGAGTTTTGCTGCGTGGGGTTGGTTAATTAAAGTAGGCAAATTTGCCGACTTATCGGGACGGTGGGCTGGCATAGTTGCCATTTTAGCAGCAATTAAAGCACGTTGGCTTTCATTTAAATGTCTTCTCTTCAGATTCATGCTGATTACAAATGTAAGTAGATTATCACCTTTATAGGTTTTAAATTTTGGTTCTATATCGGTTTCCATGCAAGCACGACCGGTAACTGTCCCGGGATCTATGGCAAGCAGATTCATTCTGTCACCTCACTTTTGCTTTTCAGGTAATCTTCCAGGCCGGGTAAAGTCCCCGGTTTTTTATGCAGACCCAACGCCTGAAGGTCTCTTCTTAGGCTATTGACCAGAGCCAAAAAGTGTTGATCACTGCCCGGGTCTTCATTAAGAAAGAAATTCGTCTCAAAGATGCGAGCCTTCAAGCATTTAAACGCGATTCTTTCTATAAGCATCTGCTCTGTAAATGATACATTTCCACCTAAATGCTCAATGAGTTTTGCCTTTAAATCTTTTAGTAGTTTCGCTATCTTAGTTCTTTCGTCTAATTTCATAGGGGGAGGGGTAATCCATACCCCAGATTTTACCCGAGAATATCTGTCCTTTCGGTTAGGTAATTTCGATTTCTTTTCATCTTTCATTTTTTGTTTACCAAGTGTTTACCATGCCTTTGTAACTCCTTATAAAAAGGAGAATTTAAGACGGCCCTGTTGATTAGGAGTGTAGTGAATCCATGTATTGATCAAGATCAGACCTCTTTGATAACCGATCCAATAGTCTGCCCTGTCCGGCTCAAGCTCC
>Ga0315279_10006529_pt1 | contig 14706 bp, 9 predicted proteins | sample YL17G06_20_MG_FD_203694 | JGI IMG/M metagenome (GOLD analysis project Ga0315279, IMG submission 203694) | Sediment microbial communities from Yellowstone Lake, YNP, Wyoming, USA - YL17G06_20 | ecosystem: Environmental > Aquatic > Freshwater > Lake > Sediment | place: USA: Wyoming | collected... | reverse complement strand
CTGCGACGACGAGCCTCTCGGGCCGATCCTCGCGCACGACGCGGGCGAAATGAATCGAGCGTCCGGCCCACTGGATGGTTTGGCCTTCCTGGAGGACCGTTTCGCGTTGGTCGGTCCCGAGCGACGAGCCGGCGACTCCGATGGAAAGGGACAGGAAACCGAGGTGCGCCAACAAGGCGGCGTACTTCCGTGGGCCGCCAGCGGGTGGTGGGTGGCGGGTGGCGGGCCGACGAATGAAAAATGCAAAATGAGAAATGCAAAATGCAAAAGTAAGACCGGCAAGGGAAACCTCGCTTTGCACTTTGCTTTTTGCCTGCGACTCGCGCCACGCGCCACCGCCGCCCCACCTCACCAAGGGAGATGCTCCAATACCTGCCAGCAGCACGAGGCCGGCGGGGATGAGCACGTAGTTGTAGAAGGCCGGGCCCACGATCACCTTGCGGCCCAGCACGGCGTCCGAGAGCGGGACGGCGAGTGTGCCCAACAGCGTGGCCCCGGCCAGCACGAGCAGGGCCACGGCCGAAACGCCGATAAGGCCCTCGCGGGACCAGAAGGCGGCGATCGGCCGATCGGGCGCGAGACCGCGGCGGCGGAGCACGACCAGCGCGACGCCCCCCAACGCCAGCGCAAGCATCAGACCCAGGAACATCCAACCGATTGGCGAGCGGCTGAAGTCGTGCAGGCTGCTGAAGATGCCGCTGCGGGTGAGGAACGTGGCGAAGTTGCAGAGCCCGAACGTGGCGACGGCCAGAAGGAGCGAGGTCTTCTTCATTACCCCGCGGCATCGCCAGGCCATCGCCGTGTGCAGGAGGGCCGTGCCGGTGAGCCAGGGGATGAGGGAGCCGTTTTCGACCGGGTCCCAGCCCCAGTATCCGCCCCAGCCGAGTTCCTCATAGGCCCAGTCGGCGCCCCAAAGGATGCCCACCCCGAGGACGGCCCAGGCCGCGAGGATCCAAGGCCGGGCCTGCCGGCTCCACGTGGCGTCGAGCTGACCGGCCAACAGGGCGGCGACTGCCAGCGCAAAGGGAATCGTCCACAAGGCGTAGCCCGCAAACACCACCGGCGGATGGATCAGCATGGCCGGGTGTTGCAGGAGCGGCGAGAGTCCTGCGCCTTCGCGGGGATCGCCGAGGCTCGGGCGCATGGGATCGGCCGCAAAGACCATGACGGCCACGAGAAACCAGAGGCAGAGCATGGCGACGGCCAGCGCGGGCTCGCGCAAGGGGCCGGGCTCTCGCCGGCTGAGGAGACGATAGAGGGCGACCACCACTCCGAGGAACCAGGCCCAGACCAGCAGCGAGCCGGCCTGGCCCACCCAGAGTGCGGAGAGGGCATAGTGCCACGGCAGATCGCGGCTGGAGTACTCGGCCACGTAGGCAAAGCGGAAGTCCTTGGACGCCAGCGCCCAGGCGAGCAGGGCGGTCACGATGGTCAGCCAAACGACGCAGGCCAGGCCGGCAACCAGCCCGGCGCGCCGCAGCCCGCGATGGTCCCAACGCCAGCCGACGAATCCGCAGAACGCCGAAAAGCCGGCCGTCACGAAAGCCCAGAGCAGCAGGAGCTGGCCCAAACCGGTCACGAGTCTCTCCCCGGGGCGGGCCGTGCGGCGGAGCGAGAAACCCGTTCAGGGCCTTTCGCCGAGTACTTGCTTGCACAGCGGGTGAGGACCTTCACGCCTTGGAGCGTGCCGGCGTCATCCAGTCGCCCTTCGACCACCACGTCGATCTCTTCGGCGAGGCCATCGGGCAAAGGCCCGGAGTAGGCCACGGGAAGCGTCTCGGACGCCCCCAGGAGCGAGAACTCGGCGTGCTTTGCGTCGGGGGAGATGCGGAGCGAGCCGCGGGCGACCTTGCCGCTGACGCGAACCTGCTGGCCGGGAAGCGAGGAGGCGTCGGCCACGCACTCATCGACTGTCAGGTAGTATTGCCAACTGGCCGATGCCCCCAGATAGGCCATATACCCGGTCACGCCAGCCACCAAGGCGCCGGCGACTGCAATCTTCGTGCGGGCGGTCATGAGGATGGACCGTACCAAAAGGTGCTTTGACTATGCCCCGAAAGTACCAAAACGATTACCGCGCGCGGGAGCCGCATAGGCGATGGAGGCGGACAGGGCTCCAAGGGGGAGGGACTTTACCAGTTGGGACCAGACGTGTCAAAGCGAGTTGGCCCCGCGCTGAGTGGGCCAGAGGCACCGCTATCGGGAGGGCGGCAGGGTGCGGATGTAGAGCACCAGCAGGAGAATCACCAACAGGATCGGCGCCAGGGATGCTGCGAGCCAGATTCTCCGCGAATCGTATTCCTGCAAGGCGCCCTCAGCCACCTGCTGCACCTCGCTGGCGATTTCCAGCCCCTCCTTGAGGCTCGCCTCGACCGGCGGCAGCTTGAAGCTGTGGATCAAGACTCGGGCGTTGGTCTGGGAATCGAATGCCTTTCGCAGGTAAAGGGCCAAGTCGAGGTTGGGATCCGAGGGGGGACCCGGGAGCGGCATTCCGAGCCGTTCGGCTTTGGCAATGGTCGCTTTCGCGTCTCGGATCGCTTGATCCAGATCGTCCAAATCGGCGTGCAGGGCCCGGGCGGTTTCGGCGCCGGCGATGGTGGCACCGTAATGGCCTTTCTGGTTTTCCTCTTCTGGGTGGCATTTAACGCAGAACGCGCCGCCCCCCATGCCCAGCATCTCGTCGGTGGGCTTGACGACGTCGTGCTTGCCGTGGCAAGCGGCGCATCCGGGCAGCTCCAGTTTCTCGAACTGGTGTTTCATCACGGTGTCGGCGAAGAGCGAGGCCACTTTTCCGTGGCAGGCGCCGCAGGCGTTGGCGACGGACCCGACCTGCGGGGGCAGTGCGCCGTGGTTGCCGTGGCAGTTGTTGCAGGTCGGCGCGCTCAGATCGCCTTTCTTCAACAAGGCTTCGGCATGGACGCTCTTGCCCCACTCGGCGTACTGGTCGTGGCCCAAAGGGCGATCGTGGTACTTCCGGCCGGCCATGAGTTCTTGGTTCGCGTGGCACTTGGTGGCGCAGGTCTCGGCCACGTGCGTGCGGTAGACCGGCGACGCGAGATCGGCCACCGGGCGCACGGCGTGCTTGGCGGTGTCCAGTCCGCTTCCGTGCGGTTTGTGATGGCACGAGACGCACGTGGCCACGTTCGGATCCCCGGTTTCTTTCAGGCGCTGGCCGTGTCCGCTCGTCCAGTATTCGCGCAACTGATCCACGCGCGGAGAGGGGTTGTATCGCCTCATGAAGTCGATGTCCGCATGACAGTTGCCGCAGAGGTCCACGACTCTGACCGGCTCGGGCGGGTTGGCATAGTCCTTCGATTGGGTGTCCTTCCGTATTGACCGGAGGCTGCGGAAGCCGTCTTCAAGGGCATGGGGAGCTTCCTTGATGTCTGCGGCACGGGCGTTGCCCCCGTGGCAGTCCTGGCAGCGGAGGCCCTTTTCCCAATGGATGTCGCCGGCGAGGTCCTTGACGGTGACGTAAAGGCGCCGGCGATCGCCCTCCCAGAGGTCGGCGTCGCCGTGACAGAGTATGCACTGGTTCTCCGGCTCGGCCGGCTTGGCGGCGGTCTTCTTCTCGGCGGCCGGCTTGCTGGGGACCTTCTTCTCGGCAGCCGGTGACGCGGCGACCGCGACCGGGGCAGCCAGCAGCACCGCGCATAGGACATTCCTCGAAAACCGTCTCATTCGAGCAACCCCCAGGCCGTCATGACGATGAAGAAGATGACCGCCGCCACCACCAGGACGTTGAAGACCTGGCGGGTGCGCCCCCGGGGAGCGCCCCCGTCCAAAAACGGCACCAACAGAACGACCAAGCCGACAAAGGCAAAGAACAGCACCACCAAAACGTCGTTCTCAATGCCCCATACCTCGGCAGGAGTCGCCCGAAGGGTTTGGAACATGAACAGGAAGTACCACTCGGGCTTGGTGCCTTCGGGCGTCGAGGCCATGGGGTCCGCCTTCAAGGCCAGCTCCCAAGGATAAAGCGCCGCCAGGACCGCCAGAATCCCCAGGGCCAGATACCACCCCACCATGTCCCGAACGAGGAAATCGGGCACAAACGGCATGGACGGGACTTTGTCGGCGCCGCCGCGGCGCTCGGCCACGCGGTCGGGAATGCTCATCCCGTGCTTCTGCACGAGGAAAAGGTGAACTCCGAGGATGGCAAAGGTCGCCACGGGCAGAATCACCACGTGGAGCGAGTAGAACCGGGCGAGGGTGTCGCCGGTGACCTCTTTGCCGCTTCGCGCCAAGAGCAGCAATTGTTCGCCCACCAGCGGCACTGCCCCCACGATCGCCGTCCCGACCTTCGTGGCAAAAAACGAAAGCTCGTTCCAGGGGAGCAGGTATCCGCTGAACCCAAACGCCAGGAAGACCACCAGCAACAAGACCCCGGTGATCCACGTAATCTCCCGCGGGGCCCGGTAGGCACGCATAATGTACGTGGTGAGCAGGTGGAGGAAGATGACCCCGATGAGCAGGTTCGCGCTCCAGGAGTGGATTGAGCGGATGAGCCAGCCGTAATCCACTTCGGTCATGATCGCCCGGACGCTCTCGAACGCCTGGTCCGGGGAGGGTTTGTAATAGAGGGAGAGCAGGGCCCCGGTGATGACTTGGATGGCGAAGAGGAAGAGGGCCATTCCCCCCAGGAAGTAGAAGATCGTTGTTTGGTGGATGGGGACGCGTTTCTTGGCCGCTAGTGCCCGGAGATCCTCCAGCCCGAGCCGCTCGAAGAAGAACGCCTTCAGCCGCCCCCATCGCCCAGTGGCATCAGGGCGGTCGTTAGGTGGTGCGGGAGACAATGATCTCCTCCTGTCCGGGCTTTGCCGTTTCTCCGGGCTTTGCCGTGCCTCGCAGGGTTACCTTGTAAGCTTCCAGGGGGCGCGGCGGCGGGCCGGAGATGTTGGTTCCGTTCAGATCGTAGACGCCGTTGTGGCAGTTGCAGAAGATGTCGGCCTTTTCGGGGCGGTATTCGACGGTGCAATCCAGGTGGGTGCAGATCGCGTTGAAGGCTTTGACGTCGCCGTCGAGGAGCTTCTGGCCTTCGGCCAGGCGTTTCTCGCCGTCGGGAGAGAGGACGAGGAGGCAGGGCTTGCCGCCGAAGTTGAAGGGACGCGGCCCGCGGCCGGCGTCCGGCTTCAGCTCGGACGGTCTATACGGCGCGACCACCTCCTGGGCTCCCGAAGAGGTCGCCTCCCGCGGCCGGAGAAACCGCACCACCGGGTAGAACACTGCCGCAAGGGTCGCCGCGATACTCGCCTGAAGGCTGCGCAAGAGCCACCGGCGCCGGGATGAGGATTCGGGCATGTCCGCCATGATCCGTTGCCGCCAATCAAGTCGAATTCCGTAGGAAGCTCTAAGGGAAACCCCTATAGCAAACCAAAGAGGTAATGTCAAACTCGGGACATGTCCGTCGACTGTCCCCGTCCCCGGGGAGGGCAAACCACCGCCGGCAACGCGGACATTGCGATTTCGCCAAATGAGCGGGCCTGCCGCTGACCGGCCGTCCGTTCCATGAGCGGTTTGGATCAGCCATGCGTATCAAGGCAGCATACAGTATACGCGGGCTATTGACGGGTGCAACAAGCTGACGTAAAGTAGCGTGATAAAGATGGGGTGGTTTGCCCCAGATTTGCGAGTATTGTACCCTGTTGGGCCTCGTAAGCAGCATGGGGAAAGGAGAGAATGTCATGAAGTTGTCGCGAGCGGTTGTGGTGGGGATCGTCGCTGCGGTGATTTGCGCGGCATCGGCCTTGGTCGTGAGCAACGTGAATTCGCAGCCGCCGGAGGAGCCGACCAAGCCTGAGCCGGCCCCGCCAGCAGGCCAGACGTACACCGGCGTCAAGAAGTGCGCCGCTTGCCACCTCAAGCAGTACCAGGCGTGGAAGAAGACCAAGCACGCCAAGGAGGCGTGGGACAGCGTTCCCGCGAAATACAGAACGGACGCCAACTGCATCAACTGCCACTCCACCGGATACGGCCAGCCGAGCGGGTTCAAGGACGAGACATCGACGGCCAACCTCAAGGGGACGTCATGCGAGGCCTGTCACGGCCCAGGAAGCGAGCACGACAAGCTCTGCACCCCGCTCTTGAACGTCAAGAAGCTCAGCCCCGAGCAAGAGAAAACCGCCCGGGATTCGATCTACAAAATCCTTCCAGGCAACGTTTGCCAGCGGTGCCACGCATCCCAAGGTCACAAAGAGCATCCCAAATACGAAAAGGAGTAGCACCCTCGGTGCCAGTCGTTGTCCGCTCTTGAGTGGCTCCGCTGAGCTTCCGGTCTAGACGGGCCGGGACGCGTCTCCGGACCTTGCCCGGCCCTCCCCGTCGGGATAAGGATCGGGGACCGGAGTAGGCGGGCGGAGCCGTCTAGCTCTTAGGGCTCGGCGCGCGGCGTTCCACTTATCCCGTGCGTGGACCTGCGCGAAGCCGCAGCCGGGGCCATCGCATATTGACGACCCGTGCGGCGATAGCGTCGCCGGTGAAGACCTCCTTGGAATCGGACGCATGAACTTACTGTTGACGCTCCTTTTGCTGGGCGGGACGGCGGCTTTGGCGGAGGATGGTGCGGCGCCGAAGGCGGCCGCGCCGGGGACTGGCGCCGCGCCGGCGGCGAAGGCGGCCGCGGGCGAGGCGGCGGCAGCCCAGCCCGCCGCCCCAAAGCCGAAGCTTCCGCCGCTGAAGGGATCGCAGGTCAAGCAGGCCGATAACGGCTGCTGCCAGTGCCACACGGACCCCGACCTGTGGGACGCAGAGAAGCGGCGGCTGTTCATCGCCAAGGAGACCCTGGCCAACGACGTTCACTTTCAGAAGGGGGTCGGTTGTCACGACTGCCACGGGGGCAACGTCCGCGCCCAAGACATCAAGGAAGCTCCGCACGCGGAAGAAGACGGCTTCGGCAGCCTGCGGCCGATGCCCAAGGATTTCTCCAAACCGCCCCAGAGCATCCAGCACATCCGGGAGCGCTGCGTCTATTGCCACGACTCGCAGAGCCGCGAGTTGTCGGCGAGCGGGGGGGTCCACGCCAAGGCGGGCCCCAAGGACGAGCGAGGGAAACGCACGCCGCTGGCCTGCGACAAGTGTCACGGCACGGTCTCGCACCAGTTGTTCCCCAAGACCGACGAGCGCTCCAACGTTTTCATCGACAACCAGGTGGATACCTGCGGCGCCTGCCACGAAGATTACCTGGCGTTGTACAACGACAGCGTCCACGGGAAGGGCCTGCACAAGATGGGGTTGGCGGTCACGGCCGCCTGCGCGGGTTGCCACGGGTCGCACGCCATTTTCTACAAGAACGACCAGCGCAGCAGCCTCCACCCCACGCACGTCGCCGCGACGTGCGGCCGATGCCACCGCTTCATTGCCGAGCGGCTCCAGAAGAGCGTCCACGGGGACGGCGAGGGGCCGGGGAAACCGGCGAAGCGGGCGGCCCCCGGCGGCAAGACGCACGAGAGGCCGAGCTGCACCTCCTGCCACCAGGGCCACGACCTGGCCGATCCGGAATCCGCCATCTTCCGGCAGCAGTTGCCCAACCGCTGCGGCAACTGCCACGCCAGCTTATCGCACGATTACGCCATGAGCATGCACGGCGAGCTGACCGCGCTGGGGTACGGTGCGGGCGCCAAGTGCTCCGACTGCCACGGGGCCCACGACATCCTGGCCGTCGACAATCCCGAATCGACTCTCTCCGGGGAGAAGCGGCTCGCGACGTGCGGGAAGTGCCACCCCCACGCGACCGCCAACTTCGTGAACTTCGATCCGCACGCAGACCCCGGTGATCCCCAGCGGTATCCGGCCCTCTACTGGGTCTACACGGGGCTGATGGCCGTGCTGATCCTGACGTTCTGCGTCTTCGGCATCCACTCGCTGCTTTGGTTTGTGCGCGGTCTGATCGAGGTGCTAAGCCACAGGCGTCCCCGGGGCCTGGTTCCCGGCACGACCGCTTACCTGCGCTTCGCGCCGTACCATCGCGTGGCCCATCTGTGCCTGTTGACTTCGTTTCTGGGTTTGGCCTTGACGGGGCTGCCGTTGAAGTACAGCCAGTACGAGTGGGCGAAGACCTTGGCGTACTGGCTGGGCGGGTTTGAATCGACGGGCTTGTGGCACCGCATTTTCGGGCTGGTGACCTTCGGCTGCTTCGCGGCTTACATCGTGCGCTTGGGGCGGACCTACCGCGCGTCGCGGAGGGAGAAGACCCCGATGCGGAGGGTCCTGTTCGGGCCGGACTCGCTGCTGCCGAGACTGCGCGACTTCAAGGACTTTGCCAGGATGCTCGGCTGGTTTTTCGGCATCTCGCGCAAGCCGACCTTCGAGCGGTGGGCCTACTGGGAGAAGTTCGATTTTTGGGGGGCCTGCGCGGACATCACGATCATCGGCTCGACCGGGTTGATCCTGTGGTTTCCGAACCTGTTTTGCAGCTTCCTTCCCGGGATGACCTTGAACGTCGCCAAGGTGATCCACTCGACGCTGGCGCTTCTGGCGACGGGTTTTGTGTTTGCCATCCATTTCTTCGCCACGCACTTGCGGGCCGAGAAGTTCCCGGCGGACCTCTCCGTGCTGGTCGGCCTGGTGAGCGAGGAGGAGATGAAGGAAGAGCGGCCCGAGTATCTGGAGCGATTGCGCCGCGAGGGGAAACTCGAGCAACTGCAAGCCATCGTGCCTTCGCGGAGACAACTCTGGTTGACGAGGATCGGCGGCCTCTTGGCGCTGGCGGCAGGTCTGGGCCTGCTGCTTTCGATGATCGCTGCGAGCCTGGCGGCATGAGGATATCGCGATGAGTGACGACGGCTCCGTAGCGCCGGGCACGCCTCCTTCCGACGCGGCGCCGGCTGGGCCGGAAGACGGCTCGCCGGGCGGCGGCCTGAGAGCGTTCTGGGTCGGCCTGCGCAGAGCGGGCCTGCGCGCGCTGGCCGTGTTGGGGGTTCTCGTGCTCTTCCTCCTGCTTTCGGCCGGCGCCGCCGGCTGGTACACGTCGCGGCCGGAGTTCTGCAACAGTTGTCACATCATGGAGCCGTACTACAAGTCCTGGCAGAAATCGACCCATAAGAACGTGCCCTGCATCGATTGCCACTTTGCGCCGGGGTTTGGCGGAAAACTCCGCGGCAAGATGCTCGGGCTCGTGCAGTTGGCCAAGTACGTGACCTCCAGCGAAGGCCCGCGCCCCGCGGCCGAGATTCCGGACGAAAGCTGCCTGCGCTCCGGTTGCCACGAGAAGCGGCTGCTCTCCGGGAAGGTGACCTTCCAGGGGATTCCGTTCGACCACGAGCCTCACCTGAAGGACCTCCGGCGCGAGAAGAAGCTCCGCTGCACGAGTTGCCACAGCCAGATCATGCAGGGGACGCACATGGCGGTGACGGAGACAACCTGCTTTCTCTGCCACTTCAAGGACGAGGAGTTCAACGCGGGCCTCGGGACCTGCACCCGCTGCCACGCGATCCCCGAGCAGAAGTTCGACCTCGGCGGCGGGGCCATCTTCACGCACGAGCTGGCTCTGAAGAGGAACGTGGATTGCGCCAACTGCCACGGGGACGTGATCCGCGGCAAGGGAGAGGTGCCTCGCGAGCACTGCGCGGTCTGCCACAACCGCGAGGACGACCTGAAGCAGATCGACGACCACGAGTTCATGCACAAGAAGCACGTCAGCGAGCACAAGGTGGACTGCCTGGCTTGCCACCTGCAGATCCAGCACTCGAAGGACCGCCAGAAGATCGAGCATGCGGCCTCCGACTGCCAGTCCTGCCATCCCGACCACCACCGCGAGCAAGTCGACATGCTCCGCGGCCGGGGCGCCGAGACCATCCCCGCTCAAGCCAACGGCATGCTCTCCGTCCGGCTGGAGTGCCGCACCTGCCACCAGAAGAGGGAGGTCTCAAGCACCGGGACCGTCCTTTGGAAGGCCTCGGGCGAGGTGTGCGCCATGTGCCACGACCGCTCCACGGCCGAGCGGCTGGAGTTATATCGGCCGGAGACGAAGAAGGCGCTGGACGACATCGACTCGGCGGTTGGGCGGGCCCGCGAGGCACTCAACTCGGCACAGGTCGCCCCGGACCGGAAAACGGCGATCGCGGCCCAGCTCGACGCGTTCCAGCACGATCTCGGTTTCCTGCGCGCGGCCAACCCGGTCCACAACATCCACTACGCGACGACGCTCACCAACACCGTGCTGGACCGCCTGTCGGCAGTGTGCCGCGAGTTGAAGATCGCGGCGCCGGAGGTGAAGCTGCCGGCGCCGGTCGAAGGGCGGAAGGCACAGCCGGTCGCTCCGCCCGGCAAGAAATAACGGCGTCTAAAAGACCGCGCTCATCCCGCCCAGGAACCCGTGGACCTGGCCGCTGTCGCCCGTTCCGCCCAGGTCCCTGTAGTCGAAGAAGTTGTAGCGGAAGAACACGGTGATCCGCTCGCGGGCCAAGTAGTCGAGACCCGCCGTAATGCGGTTCGTCTGCACGACGGCCTCGGAGAGCGACGGGATGAGCGTCCAGTCGGGGACGATCGTCGTCGGCGTAGTGGTGTTGGACGGGTCCAGGGCCGTTGCGGGCGAGGGGGCCGCAAGGATGCGGTCGTGGCCCCAGGTGTACTCGTAGCCGCCGGTCAGCCTCACGCGCTCGGTGCAGGCGTAGGTGGCGCCGAGGTTGATCACCTGGGCCTGGCCGCCGTAGCGCCAGCGGCTCTGGAAGGCATCGGGCTCGAAGTAGTCGCGGGCCCCGATGAAGTTGGGAGGCGGGCTTCCGTTGGCAACCGTGCTGCCCGTCGTATTCAGCAGGTTGTCGCCGAACAGGTCGCCCAAGGTGATCCTCTGGTCGATCCAGTTGGTGAAGCTGGCGTAACCGCCGGTGAGCGACCACTTGCTCGATGGGGCGTACCAAGCGCTGACGACGATCGGATAGTTCAGCTCGTCGAAGCCGATCTCGCGCGGGTTGGTGTGGAACACGGCGAACGCCTGCCCCAGGTTGTCGAATTCCGTGCGGTTGTTGCGGGCCTCGACGCCGATGGTGGCGGTCACGAGGAAATTGCTTGCCGGCATCCAGGTGCCGCCGATCTCGACGAGGTTGATCTGGTCGGGCTGGTTGGTGTTCTCCTCGCCGTTGGTAGCACGGAAGCCGAAGAGCGGGTTGTGAACGTTGGCGTACTTGTAGCGCAGGAAGGTGTCGAACCGGGACGACCACCGCATCGACGCCGTCACGTTGAACGCATTGGTGATGCTGTCCTGCTGGTCAAACTCCCAGGTGTCGATCACGTCCGGAGGGCTGGCGCTTACCCACCGGGGGTCTTCGGCCTCGTAAACGGCGAACTTGCGGTTAAGCCGGGCCCACTCGTAGCCGCTGGTGATAGCGAACCCCCTCGCTGCCGGCCAGCCCGATTCGAAGGGCTTCCACCGGCTTTTCAGGCCGGCGGCGGTCCGGTCGTAGTTGATCGGATGGTGGTAGTCGGCGATCGTGTCGCCGCCTTGGATCAGCGGCGCCTCGGGGAACGTCGTCGGCAATTGGCCGTCCTCCCTGGACTTCTTGGCGTAGGCCGTCCACTTCACGTTCTCGGCCCGGTCGTTCGTCCAGCGGAGGTCGAAACCGTTGAAGAAGCGGTGGGTTTCGCGGTACTGGTTCTCGGTGTCGCCCACGTACATGTAGGCATAGAAGTGATCGTAGTCGGTCACGTCGCAGCTCAGCTTGAGCCGGTCGATCTGCGTGAAGTTGTCCACCAGGACGTCGTAGGGGATGTCCGCCCCGGTGATGGGCCACCCGTCGTGGTTGGCATTCGAATAGCGGCGCGTCACCACCTGGTCGTTCTGGTCGAAGGCCCGCATGGTCCGCGAGTATTCGGCGGTGATCGGCCCGAGCTTGGCCTCGATGACCGGCTCCACCTCCGTGGTCCGCCAATCGATGTGCTGCGGCTGGGCCAACTGGTGGCAGCGGCTGCCCGTGGGCTGCCCCGCGGTGATGAGGCTTTCGTCGAAACAGTGACCTAACTTCGAGGCTTGGCGGAACCCCTCCTTGTCCATTCCCCAGACGTTCAGCCGCCACTTCAAGTTCTCGGTGATGGTCCCCTTGAAGTTCGTCTTGAACTCCTGGACGCGGATGGCGTAGTCCTGGCCGGGGTTGAGCACGTCGCTGTTGAGCACCCGCTGCGCGGCGCTGGAGCCCGAGTTGGGGTTGAAGTTCTCGAAGATCGTGCCGTCGAAGGGCAAGGGCCCGGGAACCTCGACCCCCCGGCGGTCCAACCGGCGGAAGAACCGCTCGTAGTCGGTCTTGACCGTCAGCTTCGGACTGTAGTAGTAGAGCCGGCCTTGGGTGTCCTCGTTGTCGGTGCCGGTCGCGGTGAAATCCACCGTCCGATCGCCGTTGCTCAAGAGGCCGTCGACGTCCCAGAAGGGGGACGAGTCGAGACTCTGAAACTCGCCGACCTTGGTGGGGCTGCCGCTCGACGTCATGCCCCACCAGCCGAAGCGGCCGTTGACGTCGCGGATGCCGGGCGAGAACCAGGCCTCGCGTCCGGCGTTGTCGTCGGCCAAGGCCGCGCCGGCAGCCAGGGGCTTGGGCTCCGCTTTGGCGCCTTCCGGCGGCAGCGGCGCCGCGGTTTCCTCCGTGTCCGCCCCCGGCACGCTCAAGGGCAGCAGCGTCCATAGCGCCGCCGCGGCCAACAGGTATGACCTCCGCGTCATGATTGCTCCCCTGTAACTGATCTATGGCTGGCAAGGCCCGGGGGCCTCGCTTGGGTTCTCAAGACATCCCGCGCTAGAATCTGCTGAAATCGTGGGTCACGCTCGATCCGCGCTCGTCGGAGCCGTGGATGTTCCTGTGGCATTGCGTGCAATCGGTGTAGAACGCCCCCTGCAGGAACGACCGCGTGTCGATGTTGGTGCGGTTGCCGGCGCCGTGGCTGCCGCGGTGGCCGGAATGGCACCGCAGGCAGAGGAACGTGGTCGGCTGGCGCAGGAGGTTGTTGGCCACCGTGCCGTGCGGCTCGTGGCAGGTGGCGCAGTTCTCCGTCACCGGCGGATGCTCGTAGACGTGCGGCCCTTGCTTCTCGGCATGGCACTTGTAGCACAGCAGGTTGAGCGTCTCCGCCTTAAGGTTCCGCTCCAGTTGCCCGTGGGCGTCGTGGCAATCGGAGCAGACCATCTTGCCTTCCCTCACGGGATGGTGCGAGGGCAGCGCGCCGAGCGCGAAGACCTTCTGGTGGCACTTGTAGCAGGCCTCAGGCTGCTGGACCGACATCTGCAGGCGCTTCGGCCGGGTGACGGTCCAGTGGTTGATGTTCACCACCCGCTGCACTCCGGTCCTCGGGTGCGGATTGTGACAATCCGTGCAGGCCACCCCGGCATACTCGTGCGTCGAAGAGTGCCACGCCATCGTGGGAAATCCGGCGTTGTGGCACTCCAGGCAGAGGTTCTTCCTCGTCTCCTCTTTGATCTGCCCGTGCGGATCGTGGCAGGTCGTGCAGTTGAAGCCATTGGGGCCGCAAATCTGGTGCGGGCCGGCGATCTGCTGGTACTCCTGCATGTCGCCGTGGCAGCGGTAGCAGATGCCCGGGGCCACGGCCCCCAGGCTGTCCGTGGTTCCCTTCAGCGACGGAAGCTTGCCGCCCCTGGTCGAGTCTTTCCCCGCCGCGGCATAGCCGGAGTCCTTGGCCGGCTTCTTCGCGGGCTCCTCATAAGCGGTCAGGGCGGCGGAAGAGCCGTTGGGCGACGAGACCGCCCCGCCGGGCTCGGTGGTTGCTTTAGTCCCCGGAGGCACGTTGTAATGGGCCCGGTGGCAGTCCACGCACGTGGTCCCGCAATAGGCGTGTCGCGAGGTCCGCCATTGCGCTCCCGCGGAGCACTGGTTCTCTTCGTGGCACTTCAAGCAGGCTTCGGCCCGCACGGTCGGATCGCCGGTCTTGAAGCTGAAGATCAGTCCGGGCTCCTTACCTCGGGTCTCGACGTGGCGGCTTGCGGGCCCGTGGCACGATTCGCAGGTGTCGCCGCGGTGGAGGTTGTTCTCGAAGGTCTTGGCGTAGGTCTCGTGGCAGGTGGCGCAGAGTTCGTCGTCGTTGACGAGTTCCGCCCCTTCGACCTTGGGAACCTGGGCGTTGACGGGCTGGTACGAGACTTGGTGGAAGAACCGGTTCCCCTGCGGCCAACCAGGCTCCAGAGCGGGGTCGGTCCGCCGCGTAGGCTCGTGCGGCGACCTGCACGCGGGGATTCCCGCCAAAAGCAATCCAACCAGCAGGAGCCCGACGGCGGAAACCCGCCTTGGCCTCCGCGAGTGCGTAAGGGCGCGCACGTTGTTGCCTCCTTGCGATGATGGGCAAAGTGATTGCCGTGGACGGTTAAGGAGCTGGTCGCATCCCGGCCGAATTAGGGGGGCTCGGTTGTCTCCAATCGGAAAGCCGCATACGTCAGTTGGCAGATAGTCTTTGCTCGTGCCGCTGGTGGGAATCTGTCGTACATCGCTTCAACACAGTGTTTCCCGACGATACATGGCGTGGTGACAAAGTGCCCCCTTACTGGTCGAAGGAGTTACATGACCTCTAATCGCCACAGCCGGCACGGGGAATCCAGACTTTCCGCTGTTTTCCCTACTACCGGCGTCTCTTGCGTGCCGGGCATCTTCGATTCGCCCGAGCGAATCGGCACTGGGGATGCACCCGATGTGGGGTTCCCGGTCGCGATCTGGACCTTGACTGGTCTATGGCGACGGGCCGGGGCCATCACGATGTCGCGGAGGCCGGGAGAATGGC
>Ga0315279_10006527_pt1 | contig 14708 bp, 14 predicted proteins | sample YL17G06_20_MG_FD_203694 | JGI IMG/M metagenome (GOLD analysis project Ga0315279, IMG submission 203694) | Sediment microbial communities from Yellowstone Lake, YNP, Wyoming, USA - YL17G06_20 | ecosystem: Environmental > Aquatic > Freshwater > Lake > Sediment | place: USA: Wyoming | collected... | reverse complement strand
ATACGAGTGAGCGCACGATTTTCTCTTTGCCGGTGTGGTTCACCCCCACACACGTGGGGAATACCCCCCTTAGGTAGAGGAGTCGCACAACGTTATCGGTTCACCCCCACACACGTGGGGAATACAGGCTTCCTGTAGCGCGTCCCGCTCCACCTGCGGTTCACCCCCACACACGTGGGGAATACACTGCCATTTTGAACCTAGCCCAATAACGCGCTACGTTCATTTACTGGCTAGTAGTGTCGTCGTTTTGCGTTGTTTCGTACCGCGAGTCGGTTCTTCTTACCAGCGCCAGCCCTTCAAAGGCAACAAGCTCCCTTATGTTGGGTCCAAACTGACGGAAGCCGAAACCCTGAGGATTGTTAGAGCTCCAGATTTGCACAACGCTCCCCTCACCTTTTATCAATGCCTTTAGGCTCCTTTCCCATAATTCATCGCGCACCCTGGCACTGGGGTTCCCCAGAAAGACCCCAGTCTTCGGCTCCACTAGCCAGCGTGATAATGCGCCCCTCAAGCTCATCGGCGCTCTCTCCAATATCATCACTAACACCAAGCACCTCCGCAATATCGGGCAGGATTCGCTCCATAAGCTTGAATTCGTGAAATGCTTTGCGGCATTCCATTCTTACGTCTCTCTCCAGATCTGCAGGCTTTTGAGCGGTAACGCTGAAGGCAACTGGAATTGTCAGTTCGGTCTTGTAGAGGTCTGCAATATCATAGACGAAGCTAAGCATTTTGCCGGTATGGATGAAGCCCAGAGCCGGCGAATAGCCCACAGAGAGCAGAGCAGCATGGCAAACCCCATAAAGACATGCATTTGCCGCTGACAGCGCTCGATTGACGGGGTCACCTGTAGACCAATTGTCCTGGTCGTAGCGGCGTCCTTTCCACTCTATGCCATACTTTTCTGCCGCTTGAGCATATACTCTTCTGACTCGTATACCCTCCATACCCCTTATCTGTTGTAAGGTGACCTCCTCCGGTATGGACTCCTTGAACCTGAAACGGTACATAAGCCAGGCAACCCTGAGGCGGCTGTTTTCATCGCTTACAAGCCGTGCCTGTCTTATCAACCTTCGAGCGCTATAGGTGCCTCCTGTGCTGGCAGCATAGAGCCGCACCCCGTCCTGCCCAGTCCAGGCAAGCAGGCAATTGTTCCGTGAAAGCGCTTTCACAGCAGCATGTGTGATTGTGGAGCCCGGGCCGAGCATGACCAGGGATAGCTGGTCGATTGGCACCAACACCACCCCATTCCCCTGATGAAAGGCCAGACCATCAGCGTCGACATCCAGCCTACCCATCTCTAGATAGATATAGCTCCATCGGTCTCTAAAGCGAGGCAATTCATGTAATGTACGCATATGCTATTCTTTCAATCGTGCTATCGAGAGGAGGCCGAAGCCGAAGCCCTTGGCTGAGCCGATGCCTTGTTCGATAGATCGAGTTGCCTTGTCCTTATCGACGACTCGAATCACACCATCAAATTGGACCGCAAACAGCTTCAAGTCATGTGATTGGTCAGCCCGATTGATCGCCTTGGGGTTCTCAATTTTCCCCTCACGGCTGATTTGCGCGCCCAATAAGTGAAAGCCCCCCGTCGACTGGCGATGCCCATTGCCTTCCAATTTTTCCCTCAACCATTGGCGTTGTTCTTCTTCTTTGTAGATGCCAACGCGCTTGCCTTCGTCCTTGCCCGCCGCCTTACCGAGCCGCTTCGTCGGGTTCGCGCGCAGGCGAAATGAGAGCGTTTGCCCCACCGCGAGTTTCTTCGACAGGTCAAACTCGGTCACCGCAGGATTGGATTTGCCATCGCCGATCATTGAGGCAGGCAATAAATATAAATGCCCGCGCCTATCACGCAGATCATTCAAGAACGACCAATCAGGCGCAATCTTGGACTGCACAAGCACAGCGAGCACATTATCGCGCGGATTTTCGTCCACGCGAAACAGCACGCCCGTCGTGTCCTTTTTGTCGCGGCTGATGCCAAATTTGCCTTCCGGGAATGCACGCAAGAGCGTGCGGTGCATCTCATAGGGACGCGCGAGCTCGCTACGCACTTGGGCGTTACGCGGGTTGATGATAAGACGGGAGAGATAGATAGGGGTAATGGCGACTGTTGTCACCGTGGCTCTCCTTTCTTATCGAATAGCGTCTTAACCTGTCGAGGCTTGAACCGGCGCTCACCGAAACACAGAGGCCAGTCATGTTGGGTTCTTTCGCCATCGGGGATTTCTAGTACCAAACGCTTGTTTGAGTCCCTAGACAGCAGGTGATCTTCCAGCCTACCTGGTTTGACCGGATTCCTCGGATCGACAACGGGCGGAACGGCGAGAGGAAATGCCTTGCGTCCGAGAAATAGTATCCATGCGGGAGATACTAAAGCGGCGGCTATATCCTTGAGAAGTCCCTTGTTGCTTGACTGCAACCCGACCGTGAATGAGGCATCGGCCAAATAGTCGCGGACGGACACTACCGTGTCCGTCCCGCTGCCATCGGCTTTGATGACATCGAGAGCAGTATGGTAGTCGCGTTCGACTTTTCCATCTCTATCCACCCGCACTCCCATTCGGATAGCGTCAAATCTTGATATATCCTCACCACGGGCAATGCCCATTGCAGCACAGATAAGGCCGATAACACCACTGCGCGTCGGTTCGAGAGCCGTGTCCCGGTAATCGAAACGGCTCCGGAAGCCCCATGACTGCATAGGGCCGTTGAGCGTCAACAGCAAGGTGCAGACTTCATTCATTCTTTGCCCCCTTAACCTGAAGGATCGCATCAATCGCCTTTTCGACACTCCCCTTATCTGAGTCGGCAAGACCATTGAGGCGACCCTCTTGCTGGAGATGGAAGCACGATGTCACCTCTACCCCCTGCTTCCCGTAGACGTTCTCCAGTTCGCCCCAATGCTCTGTAAGTGCAGCTACAGAAAGGCCTACGATATCATCGTCGTCTTTCTTGGGGCGAACCGGTTTAGCGAAAGCGTTGGCAAGCGAGATCGGCACGCCGCCTTTACGTCTAGCAAACAAGCCGAATGATGGCAGGTTCTGTGCAGCGAAGGTGTTCTGCTTTCCCGTCGGGATGGCGTAGACCATCGCTTCGAGGAAGGCTTTGATGACCTTGTCGGCATCCTCGTAGTCTTTCGCTTCAAGTTCTTCCGCCCACTTGCCGTTGGCCCGTTCAGTCTTTCGAGCAAGGTTACGAGCGAGTTGGTCACGATCCACAAGTGCGTAGCGATAATAGCAGGCGCTGTTAAAGCCGACTATACCCATCATCCCTGCACCGGTTTCCTCAGCCGGGTTCAAATCGTCCACGGCAGTGTAGAAGTCCATCTCCATATCCACCTTGTGCGTTGAGATGGGATGAGCAACCTGACATGCGGCTTCGACCCGCATATTGTATTTTCCAAATGATGTGTTACTCTTCACTTCAAGCATGCGGCCAAACAATGCGATATCGGGGGCTTTGACAGCCTCAAACAGCAGCCGTCCCACTTTATCGCGTGCTGACTCCTTCACCTCTTTCCTTCCCTTTGAGAGACTGCCCCAATTTTCTTTGAATACACTCACAAGCTTCGGCAAAGCTTCTTTGTCAAGAAAGAGGAGAATTTTGGTCGTATTCTTGGACTCTGAACTGGCATCGCCGCTTTCCTCCACCTCTTCGTTGGCAGGGTTTGTTTCTTGGCTTTTCCCCTTGCCACCCTTCTTCGGTGGTCGCTCAAGTCCGCCTGCTTCAAAGACTCCCGCAACTGTCTCGATAGTTTTTTCGTCGGGCTCTTCTTTCTCATCGAGCGCTTTCGCGATTTCCACAATCAGGTGTCGCGTACGTATCGCGCCGCGTTGTTCAAGAAGATCGGCCATCGGGCCCTCGCGCCGTACGCTTCGCTTGCTACACTGGCTTGATATTCGTGCCCGGCGGAAGCCGCCGAAGGTGGCGCTTTTGGGTTGGCCCGTGTCGTCGCGGTTCAGGTTCGATGGGGCGAAGTTCTGGATCAGGTGTACTTCGATCTTGATTCCGGAATCCTTCATGGTCATATTCCTCCTTTTATTCTCAATATCGTTGTTCATTGAGTCGGCGAGAGGGTTCATCCGTCGTTCTACCTGTAGAAATCGCGCGCCCATCTCAGTTGGACGTAGCCCTGCGGATGGTCCCACTGGATCAAGTCTTCAAGAAGCCGAAACCAGTCGAGCGGCTCCTCATTAGACTTCAGCAAACTAACGGCATGACGCAGGTGGTCATCCAAGTCGTCAGGATGAGCGTTGAGAAGGGCAACGAACCTCGCCTCCATGCTGTCGCTCTTCTCCCGGAGAGGCCTGAATGCTGTGCCAAGGGAACGGCCACTCAGATGCTTGGGAAAGGAACCGAAGAGCGCTGCTGTGAGATAGTACCATCGGTCGTTGTAATTCTTGTCCGGCAGATATGGCACGACATACTTATGCACACGGGCCATCTCGCCCGGTTCCTTGCCTAGACCGCTGCGCAGGTCGGCAAGCGCACCCCGGTCTTCCTGCCCTTCCCTGGCGAGATTGAGCAAGTAGCCAATAAAGGACTTCTGCTTCTCATCAGGGCTCATTTCTTTAGTCCTCCTTTCGCTTTTCTTTTTGTCTTGTCCGCTGTCTGCAGCGAGGGGTTTGTGTCACCATCATTGAAATCGGTGCGAACACGAGCGACGGCCTGAATAGCACGCGCGGTGGTGCCGATAGAACGGATGCTTTCCTCAAGAGCCAGTTGCGCTTCGCGTTTGATGTTGTCACGCCACATTCGAGTCGCAGTCTGCTGATCGTCAGTCTTCCAGTTTTCGCTTGCCTCATCCCAATCGTGTGGGAGATTTTCGAGCAGTATGAAGAAGTGCTTCTCCAGCCATGTCCAGTAGGCGGGACGGGGGTCGAGGGCCTTCACCATCTTAGTCACCTCATCTCTCTCAGGTTGACGTCCGCCTGGCGATTCGCAGTCGGGTGTCAGGTAGAGCTTTGCCAGCCTTCGAGTCCGGCTGTTCAGTTCAGTAGCCGCTTGCTCAGCATGCTGAATGAGGCCACCAAGCCGCTCGATTAAATCCACATTACCCAGCAAAACTGCAGGCACAGGCAGCCGCTCATGCCGCCAAAGAAGCGCCTTCCCTTGATCAGTCGCGAGCCCTACGACATTCGCCCTCGGCTGCGCCGTCTTCGCAAACACCCCTTCTTGGATAAGCCTTGCGATATGATTCAGACATGCGGGCGGCTTGTGTGTCGGCGAGCTAACCGAGAAGAGAGCGTGTGCGTCTCGCCATGCCGCCCTATCTTCCCGCAGTCTTACGGCTTGATAGTCTTTCTTGTCATCGGACCGCGAATATCCCTTCATCGGGTCTTCGGAATCGGCCTCTGTTTTTAGCCCATTAGTGAAAAACATGGACTGCTGGTCGATGATGCGGATAAAACGGCTGAGCGACGCGAACCGCTGGACAGGGCCTGTGAAGCTAATTGGATTCTTCCAAGACTCGATTGCCGCATCGACAACAGAGTCATCCTCCCATGGCGGTTTGTCGTTGATGACATGGTCGCGCGGAACGAGGTTCAGCATGAGTGTGTGGAAAAGGCTCTCGCCCTGAAACCATAGGACAAAGCCCTCGATACAGGGAGCGAACTGGCACGGAGTTGGCTTGATCAATTTGTCACCGAGCTTTCCGCCCGAAGCCACGCCTGTACTTGAGAAAGACTGAGCTGAAAGGAGCATTCTGGCAATCTGCTTGGGTTCGTATTGTGGCCGTTCGGTGCCAACGCGGTGATCGAAAAGGACTCGGCCGCTCTTGTCTGGCGCTTCCCTGACAAGACGCATCAACCCATCAGATTTATCCTTCTTGACTTCGCCATTATCCCTGTACTCATTGAGATCAAGACCAGCCACTTGCATAAATGGACGAGCTTCGTCGAAAAGGAAGAAATGGTCATAACAGTTGGCCAAATAGCCAAGTATCTGACTGTCAGACGCGAAGGAGCCCGTTCGATATAATTCCTTCCATCTCTTGTTGGATGGCCCCTCAAATGCCCGGTACAAGATTGCAGTCAGCAAACGATGGATCGCCACGGTAACGAGCGGCGAGTCGTCGCAAACCTCGCGCAATTGCTCCGCCTTCAGCAGCGTATCACGGATGCTGTGCTCCACATTTCTGCCCTCAAGGTCAATGCAGGGAATCCAGGGCTCCTCAATCAGATTGAATTCAGCCATTGTCTTTGCTCTCCTTTTCGATCACGATGCCCAGCTTCTCGTCAACGGTCAGCACAAATCCATCTACCAGACACTGGTTCTGTCCATCAAGCCGCAATAGACGAGTATGGCGAAGGTGAGCATTCTTTGCCCATTCCTCCGGGATAACCCCGTCTGTTACCAGTACGTGGTAGATGCCCTGATGGCTCAACTTAGCCGAGCGATCAAGCAAGTCTCTGACCTCGACGACCGTAGGTCCCGGGGTGAGTACTGTGTTGACATCGGCCATAATGACCGTGATGGAAGGATTGCCTTCGCGCGTAGCTGCCCTGACGGCCTGGTGGACTTCGGGTTCTTCCTCGTCAATCAGTTCATTGTTGAACTGCTCGATGAGGTCCCCTGGGTCACCAGGTTTCAGAACCAGTAACCGGGAGGCCGCCTTCTCCGATTCGGTCTGCTCGGATGCCATTTTCCCTTTCGCCTTTTCGAGTGTTCCAAGCCAATCATCCCCAACGGGCAAAACGCTTTGTCCGTATACAATCTCCACCAGTTCCTCGATCTCGGTTGGCACTTCGATTGTGTCTCGTTCCCGCAAGGCCAACCAGGTTCGGAGGAGGATGTAACGGTCATAGATGTACTCAATGCTCTTGCCGAACGTCTTGGGCGGGGAACCTTCTCGCTCAGCATCGCAGAGCACGATAAATTCCGGTATTTCCAAACCCTGCGGGCGCAGTCGCGGATGACGGTGGAGTCTGCCTAGACGTTGGAGCAGCAAGTCGACAGGAGCAATCTCGGAAACCATGATATCGAAATCCAAGTCCAGGCTTTGCTCAATTACCTGCGTTGCGACCAGCACAGCGCGCATAGGCCGATGCGGATTTGTGTACATTCCATTTGCCTGTTTTTCGCCTTTTCCAAACTTGCTGAGCACTTCTTCTTCCCTCTTGCGCCGCCACATCTGGAGGGTGCGAGCATGGAAGAGCAAGCACTCCGTTTCCTGCAGGTTGTCCAGAAGATGCTTGTATACCTCTATGGAGCGATCGACCGTATTGCAGATCACTGCGGCACAGCCGCCATGTTCCAGTCTTTGAGCCAGAACCGCGGCTGGTGATTCCAGGTCAGTCTTGGTGAAATGCAGATTTATGCCGCGCGTGTCGCCCATGGCAACTTCCTCGCAGACCGGCACCTGAGCCACTTGTCCGTTGGGGTACTGGCGAGCCTGAGCCAGCGTAATGCGAGGATAGCGTTTGTATTCCGCATCATTCCGGCCTGAATAAGCGCTGATGAGAGCCCTTCGCTTCGCTTCCGGAAGTGTTGCGGATAGGATAATCACTGTACAGTCCATCTCAGCCAGCCAGTGCAGAAGCCGTTCGAGGATCGTGCTCGTATAGGCGTCGTAGGCATGGACCTCATCAAAGATGACAACCTTGCCGGCAAGCCCGAAGAGTCGGACGAACCAGTGCCTGGTTTGAAGCACGCTCAGCAGACTCTGATCAATGGTGCCGACCCCGAACGGCGCAAGAAGAGGTCGTTTCTTCGCCGTGAACCAGGATTGGGCTTCCGTATCACCGCCATTATCATTACTGTTTATGTTCCTGGGTTCGAACGCCGGAATCTCGCCTTCTTTGACTTTGGCAAGCTGGGCAAGCAGTGCATCGCCGTGTACAAGCTGTAGATTCAGCTTCCCCTGATGCCCGCGATGCTTCAAATAATCGTCCAAAACCCGCCTGAACATCGCATTACCCGTTGCCTGAGTCGGCATGGCAATGTACATCCCTCGGGAAAAACCCCGGGACATTGCCAGATCGGCCGCGTATAGCGCCGCTTCGGTCTTGCCCTGCCCCATGGGGGCTTCGACAATTATTAAGTAGGGGGAGGTCTGTTTTGATGCGAGTTTGACTACGGTCTTTTGCAGGTTATTCGGGGTCAGGCTGGGAAAGACGCCACCGAACTGGGTCTCTCGGGCAAAGGTTACTCCGGGCAACCATCCGAGCTTCTCCAGAGCCTCACCCGCTTGCTCTTGTGCCTTGCTCCAGTATTCGGCAGCACTAATCTCAACCTGTTTTCCGCACTCGGCGGCACATGGAAAGAAATCCTGGTTCGATCCTATCCAATCGACAACCGAGATGAACCCGGCGAGCAGGGGAACAATGAATGGATCAGTGACCTCATCCTTGGGTTGGGGCGCTTGCTTTAGGTCGAGACCCACGATGTTGGCAAACTCATTCAATAGAGTGTACCGTGCTGCTCTCCAATCAGTGTTCCCAAGCGTGTCTTGTCCCATCTGGAGTTCGGATGAGCGCGGGAAGACGCCGTGATGCCCACCGCTAATTTGGCCTAATAGCGCAGAAGCCGAGCAAGGGCCGAGGACCTGGTTCAAGACATGCGCGCTGATAAACCCGTGGGGGCGATTCTGATCGTTTTCGGAGAATTGAAGCCCTAAGCACTGGGAGAGCTCTGGGACCCGCTTCTGGAAGCCCGGGCTGGCCTTGCCGATGTCGTGCGCGCCGGATGAAAATACGACTTGGCTTCGCGCCTGAGTTCCGAGCGCACATTCCAGTCTAATGCGAATTTTCGAAGTAAGCTGATGATCCCAGACAAGACTTGCCACGGCTGCGACGTCCAGCATGTGGCACAGTAAGGGATGGTATTGGCAGTTTGCACTGTCTTGCCCTGTCTTGGCCCACAGACGCAGCATCACTTTCTCTATCATCGATACATCTGATGGAGTTCGTTCGCCCAGGCGCTGAATTCTTTCCGCAACTCTTGCGGCTCCAGCACTTCCACATCGGGTCCCCAGCCCCGTATCCAGGGCGTCATTTCCAGAGTACTCCCTACTCGGACTATAAGCAGACAGCCCCCGTCAGGCAAGTCCTCAATCGCCTGAGAGGGATGCCAGACCGATTCTTTTACCCGGCGTGCCACTTTGGGTGAGAACTTGAGCTTTACCTCGGTTTCTTCACCCCATATCACACCCCAGCTTGAGCCTAGCAGCTTCTCCAGGTTTAGCCCCTGCGGTATCTCAAAGCTCTCCTCTAGTAGTTCTGCCTTTCTTATGCGGTCAAGCTTGAAAGTAACAATGCCTTCCCGGCCTTCACGGCTGGCCTGGCCTATTACATAAGTTGAGTAGCCCACGCCAGTCATCTCAACAAAATAGGGGGCAAGGAGCCATTCCTTTGCCCCTTTGCTCTGCAGAGATTGGTAATGGATTCTCATCCTGCGTTGTGTGCTCCAGGCTATGGCTACCTGCTCAAAGATGCGTATGTAATTGGCATTAGGCGGTTTTCCTCCTATTGCTTCGATGCTTTCTCTCAGACGGGGAACTAGCCCTGGCGGCAAAACTCGGCATAGTCTGGTGAGAGCGGTTTGAATGTGTGGGTTGTTCTCATCAATCTGGCGAAGCACCAGCCGAGAAGCTAGAAACAGCGCCATAGCCTCATACAAAGAGAAGGAGACGGGAGGAAGGACGTAGCCATCGATGATTCCATAGCGGTCTGCTTTCTCAGTAATCGGGACACCCAGTTCAGTTTGTAGGTCAAGCAGATCTCGCTGGATGGTACGAACAGACACGCCACACAGTTGAGCCAATTCCCTGGTGGCAAGACCCTCTGGATTCTTGTATAGAAGATGCTGTATTTGTGTCAGACGGATCGAACGGGTAAGGCTTTGACCGGGTCCCATAGCACCTCCGCGTATTGGCATATGCTCGCTTGGGAAAGTCCATGACATTATAGCACAAATATACCAAATGTGGCGACATCTACCGTCGTTTTATTAGATGCAAGCGGACAATAGGCTAAGTAATTTTCCCGAGAAAGTGAAAACAATACGAGGACGAAAGGAGGGGAGAATTGAGTCCCCCACTGCACAGAACGTCATAAAGTTCAATCATCCTAACGTACTATAGCCCACCCCCCACACCATCCTTTTGCCCAACACCTCTCCCAAGCTCTAAAATTCAAAGCAAAGCCCATTGGTTTCCCAAACCGTGTAAACGCATACCCATGTATTGTAAATACAAATGCGTTGAATTGTAGCGCTTTGGGGGTGTAGTTAACTGCATGAGTGTAGAGAGCGTGGGGTTCAGAGCCTGTTCCTGAAGCTAAAATGCTCGTAACTCTAACTCTGGAAGTGGTACCAATTCCAGGGGCAGACCACCTGATTTTTATACCATTGAGGTCGCTGACGGGGCGGAGTCGCCGCCCCGCTGCCAGCGACCTCTTTCATCTTCGCCCACTCTACTTTTAGTGAAGGTCCATCACCGCATCGATCCTGGCGGGCAATGTCCGATTCAGGACCAGAGATGCACCTGTCACAGGCTTCACCTCGATGGTGAATGTGTCATAAGTCACGGGGCTAATGGTAAGGCCAGTCTCTAAGTTCACCGTTATCACAGCCTGCTCATCCTGCTCCAGCAGGTTGTCCCCATTGTCCTTGCCTATGAACTGGACAGTCCAAGGCAGGTTGTTTGCATGCTGGTTTTTATCAGTGTAGCTTATTATGGTGACAGGGGTGGTGTTTCCATCGTTCGGTGTCAGGTCAATAGCCTGTCCCTTCATGGCGTTGGTCAGCGTGAAGGACACCGCCGTCACGTTCCCGCTGGTCGCGTTGCCATGGGCAAACATGCTACCCTTGATCTCCATGGTCGCCCTGGCTTCCGATAGCCCTGCATAGACCGCTTCCTGGCCCTTCTGGGACGAGAATATGCCTGCAGACAGCACTGTGTAGGCGAACACCGATGCCACAACTACGAAGGCAATCAGGATGATCGCAGTCTCCAGTCCAGTGATGCCTCTCTCATCCCGGCGCAGGTTCTTGTGTAATCCTTTAAGCATCTCGCTACCTCCTTATTAGTTTCTTGTCTGTTTCCTTAATCCATACCTGATTTCTGATGGCCTGACCCTTAGTTCAGTATCATCCAGGTGCTAAGGGCGGCAGGGGTCGTCCTCTCGACAATGAGCACGCTGCCAACAGGGGGCTTAATCTCTACATTGAAGGTGTGGTAGGTATCCACAGTCTCGGTAATCCCTGTCAGGTCAATCGTCATCTCGAAGGTCTCACCGGGATCCAGCATATCGTCACCATTTCCCTTGCCCAGTTGTGTCGCAGTCCAGGCCAGGTCGTCGGTGCGCTCACCCGCACTAGAGTACGAAACGACTATCACGTTAGTGCTGTTTCCATCAGCTATACCATCAACGTCCGCGTCAGCCGGCTCTGTCATGTCGACGTGCTCGCCATTCAAAGCGGTCGCTACGCAGACAACCAGGGATTGAACAGAGTTGCCATCGGTTTCGGCAACTACGTCGCCCTTTATCTCCAGTGTGGACCTTGCATGCTGCAGCCCGGTATAGACTGCCTCTTGGCCCTTCTGGGACGAGAAGATACCTGCTGACAACACTGTGTACGCAAATACGGAGGCCACAACCACGAAGGCAATCAGGATGATCGCCGTCTCTAGGCCGGTGATGCCTCTCTCGTCCCTTCGCATTGTCTTTGCTAATCTTTTCAACATCCTTGTTTTCCTCCTTATCAGTTTGATGCCACTGCCCACTACAGCCTGCTCGTGGCACTGCAGGCTGCCTGAGAAAACACTTGGCCTAGGCTTTGATCATCCCTATCACCTCCCTCTGGCCTTGACCTTTCAGATCGGTATAGCTCGTATCGTATAGGAAGGCCAAAACGTCTTGTTTCCGATATCTCCAGTCGCCGCGGCCTCCTACCTTGTAGGCACTGAGCTTTCCGCAACGACTCCAGCGCCTCACAGAGCTTACATGCACCCTGAGAAATTCAGCTACTTCGTCACAGGTCATGATTGCCTTATCGCCGGAATTTTTCCCGTTTGATCTCTTTTTTGATATCTTTTCTGTCTTGTTCACCTTGCTGCCCTCTTCGTATCAATACAGGCTTCCGCTACAGAAAAGTACTCAATGTTATCCTGTGAAGCCATTTTGATACTTTATTGTTTCTCCGCCGTACTTCTGAGAACTAATTGGACTATTGAGTAAGAATTCGCACCTTTTGCGAGCAATGAGATACACATCGGTAGAAATCGTAGCAACTGCGCACAACCGCTACAATCACCAGCCAGTACTAGACGGAATAGATAAATAGTCATGCCTTAAAGGTGCGCTGTCCCGCCCGCGGGCTTTTCAAAGGATGACCACGTACCACTGTCCCCAGGTGCAGTTAAGAGATTTTTAGCCACCGAGGACCAGCGGAGTGGACTCCTATACCAAAAGAGTGCCCCAACCATGGGGATTCCTCAGTAATAAAAGAGTTACCAAAAGCCACTGCTATGATGTCGTATGGCAACGAGGAATTGCAGAGTGCTTCACAAGTAAAGGATGGTGTTATACCTCAACCCCAGAATTCCCCCAATCCTTCTACCGGAAGTAAGGGGATACAGGGAGCTGAAAAAGACTTTGTAAACACTTTTCCCTTAGAGGCAGTTTTCCAACGGGAGTGCAGAGGGGCAAAGTCCCTCTGCCGGGGGTCTGGGACGGGGATTTTTTGGCGCTGTCGGCTTGGATGCTGCGGGCTGCAACGGGGGTTCGGCTCTGGGATGGCTTGACAACAGGCGCAATGGGTTGACCTGCCCATGTGGCTACTACGGCAACTTTTGAGACTCTCGGGACTCAATGCAGACAACTTGGTTAACAATCAGCCATTTTGTTACCTATAGTATGACGTGGCGGCCGCTACTTGGGTCTACTGACTACGGGCAGTAAGTAGAACTTATAGTTTTGCGAGACTCCTCCGGCGCACAAGCGATGTGCCTCACAGCGTCTCCGCTTCAACACAGTCGTTTCTTACGGCGAAGAGCTCCCCTTTTCAGGAGCCTGAGGTACCTCTTTCTTAGCAGCTTCAGTTGTTGGCTTCGGCTCCTCTGTCTTGGCTGTTGACTTTGGCTGCTGTATCTTGACTGTTGGCTTCGTGCACCCGAAAAATGACCTGATCTTATCAAGTACTGCCATAACTCACCTCCTGCCACACCGTCATTATATGCTTTAGTTAGGTCACCACCGGGCTTATTTCAAGTGTTGGAGCTTGAGTATCCTCGCAGCATATTCAATTGTCAGGACTCCCTAGCTCTTTCCTATCCTGAACATCTTTGTCCCACACATCGGACACACGCCTTGAGTTGCCAGTTTGCCATTCTTCATCGTTATTGTCTTGGGGTCTTTCATTTCCCTTTTGGCATGACATTTCACACAGTATGCTTCCATGGGTCAACCTCCTTTTTCATCATAACGATAGACCTTTTCTGCTGACAATGTCAATAGCGAGGCAAAGTAAGCTAGAGCTGAACATTTGCGGCCAGGATTACCTCGGCCAGAGCCAGAGCTTCGCGTGGTTCCTTATTCTTTGCCTAGAAGCCTGAAATGTGACAGCTCCAGCAGAGAATCTGGCAGTCTGAGACTGAATCTTTGTGTAGACCGCTTACGCTATCGGCTTCCCATTTGCCTCGACTCTCTCTCCCCCTGTTTCCCCACACCAACTGTCTATAGCATCTGCCGATGTGGTCGTGCGTTCCTCTGCACTCACACCTTCCACCCGCTCTTTCCCAAGCTCCTTTAACTACGTCTACGGAGAACCCCATGTACCTACTCCTTGTGACTGATTCTGGAGACGCAACACTCAGCCTCTAGCAGCTAGAGTGCCTTACTCTTGCCAGTCACCACCTTCTGCCCGTGCCATAACTCCACGTAAGTAGGAAACTGTTTCTTGGCTCCGCACTTCTTGCAAACACCGAGACTTCTGTCATTAATTATCCAGTGATGGGCATTTCCGCTGCACTCGTCTTGATGAAGCGTTTCACCCTTTGTATCCATCATTCCCCCCCCCACGAAGAATATCACTTGCTCTGTCCCACTACTAAACATGATGCATAGCTGGACACAAAGCAATTGATAGTGTGTTTTCACTTAGTTTATAGCAGCTTTCCCCCTTTGCGTCCTGTCCTCTTCGCTATCGTTGCCGCTGTCTCTGTTACAAGGGTTATTGGGTACAGCCCGGCCGCAATCGGGAACGTGAAGGGATCCTGTGACATCCGGCGCCACGTCTCAAGGTACTTTAAGTTCGCATTTGTGAAGTTCCTCCTGACGTTAGGCTTCTTGCGTTTCCTTGGGATGTGAATGTGGTCTGCCTGTTTCATGGCCATCCTCCATTTATTGTTGTCCATGTCACCACTATTACCGTCGCATTGTCCTCGGTTATCAGCATGTAACTCACCGGAGACTGTCCAGGTCATGTTGAGGATATTATAGTTGGTATAGTCCAGGTTATATGTCGTCAAGGCGACAGCAAGCGCATCCTCGTTGAAGTATAGTTGCAGTCAGCCACAAGGAGAAATGAACACGAGGAGCAAGAGAAATAATGGCCTACGAGAAGGTGCCCAAGATAGTCTGCTATGACTGTGTTAATCTTCATCATCTGGTAGCTGCATGTCCCAAATGTGATACTGGGGTCGTGGTCGCCACTTGCCCAGAGGACTACAATGGTATCACTGAGAGCTTGTGCAA
>Ga0315279_10006525_pt1 | contig 14717 bp, 11 predicted proteins | sample YL17G06_20_MG_FD_203694 | JGI IMG/M metagenome (GOLD analysis project Ga0315279, IMG submission 203694) | Sediment microbial communities from Yellowstone Lake, YNP, Wyoming, USA - YL17G06_20 | ecosystem: Environmental > Aquatic > Freshwater > Lake > Sediment | place: USA: Wyoming | collected... | reverse complement strand
TGGATCATCCCCTCAAAGTCGCCTGCACCGTGCTGAGCATTTCCGAGGTCCCACAGGAGGGCCGCCTTCTCTCCATGCAACACGCCCACGGCATCGGCCAGCTCGAGGGCGGAGCGATAGAGGGATGCCGCCTCAGCGGGCGCATAGGCGGCCATCGCCTGCTGAGCAGCCTTCACCGTCCAGCGGTAGGCCGTCTCGGCGGGGGCGCCCTCCCCCGCCTCCCGGTAGTGATAGGCCAGCTCAGCCGCATAGTCCTCCAGGTGGTCGGGGTAGGCCTCTTCCAGGGCATGAGCGGCCCGCAGGTGGAACCGCTGCCGCCGGGGGGCGCTGAGGCGGCCGTACAGGTTCTCCCGCAGCAGGGTGCTGGTGAACTGATAGTAGGTGCGCCTCTCCTGGCGCTGCTCCCTCACCACCTGGGCGGCCAGGGCCTCCTCCACCGCCCGCAGAGTGACCTCTTCGTCCAGGTCAGCAACCCGCTGAGCCAGGGAGAGGCTGAAGCGGCGGCCGAGCACGGCGCCCACCTGGAGCAGGCGGCGGCACTCCTGCGACAGGCCGGCCAGCCTGCGCTCCATCACCTCCCGCACGCTCTCGGGCAGGCCGATGTCGGAGATGGGGGCCTTGCTGGTCCAGCGCCCCTCCTCCCGATAGAGGACCTCCGTCTCGATGAGGTGCTTGAGGGTCTCCTGGACGAAGAAGGGATTGCCCTCGGTCTCCTGGTGGAGGGCGAGGACCAGGGGCTGGGGGACCTCCTGCTCGGCCAGCACGGTGATGAGCTCCCTGACCTCGGACTCCCGCAGCCCCTTGAGGGAGAGCTCCCAGAAGCCGGACTCCCTTCTAAGGTGCGGTAGGCCCTCTCTGAGGGGGTGGCTCGGCTCCAGCTCCGCTTCCCGGCAGGAGATAGCCACCAGCAGCCGGGCGCCGGCCAGCCGTCGGGTCAGGTGCTGGAGAAGGGAGCAAGAGCCCTTATCAGCCCACTGGAGGTCCTCCAGGACCAGCAGCAGGGGGGCAGATGTAGAGGCGTTCTTGAGGAACTCCGTGACCTCCTGGAAGAGGCGGTAGGCCTCGGCCTCCGCTGCCACGGGAGGGGGCTCGGGCAGGTCGGGCAGCTTCGCCTTCAGCTCCGGCGCCAGGGGGGCGAGCACCGCGCTTCCCTCGGTCACCGCCTGGCGCAGGGTCTCCACCGACGTACGGGAAACGTAGTCCCGCAGGGCCTCGGCCACAGGGCCATAAGGGAGCCTGGCTTCCCCCTCGTAGGCGGTGCCCCAGAGGACCTGGGCGCCGCGCAGCCTGGCGTAGGTGGCGAACTCCTGGAGGAGGCGGGTCTTGCCGATGCCGGCGTCGCCCACCACCATGACCACCGACCCCAGGCCGGAGAAGGCGTCGGCCAGCCTCTCCTTGAGCTGCTCCATCTCCCTTTCTCGTCCCACGAAGGTGCCCCAGGCCACCCGGCCGATGGAAGGAGCGGCGGGAGCCTCAGCAGGGGCCACTACTTCGCCCCGCTCGATCTGCTCGCGGAGGGTTTGCAGCGCTGCCAGGACCTCGTCGGCCGAGGAGGGCCTGTCCTGGGGGTTCTTGGCCAGGAGCTTGAGGATGAGGGCGTTGAGGGCTGGAGGAAGGGAGGGGTTGTGGAAGGAGGGGGCCACCGGCGGCGTATTCAGGTGCTGGGAGATGACGGCCACCGGGTCGTGGCCGGAGAAGGGGGGCCGACCGGTGAGCGTCTCGTAGAGGCTGGCCCCGAGGCCGTAGAGGTCGCTTCTGGCGTCGACCTTCCCGCCCAGGGCCTGCTCCGGCGGCATGTAGGCCACTGTTCCCACCATCATGCCGGCCTGGGTCATGCGGGAGAGGTCGAGGGCCACCGCCAGGCCGAAGTCTCCGAGCCTGGCATGGCCGTCGGCGGTGAGCCAGATGTTGCCGGGCTTGACGTCGCGGTGAATGATGCCGCGGTCGTGGGCATACTGGAGCGCCTGGCAGACCTCGAAGGCTATCTGGAGGCTCTGGTCGATGGGTAGCCGGTGGTCAGGAGCCTGGTCGACGAGATCCTCGACCGAGCCGCCCTCCATGAACTGGGAGACGATGTAGGGCTGGCCTGCCTCCTCGCCGATGTCGTAGACGGTGACCACGTTCGGGTGGTCGCCCAGACGGCCCATCGCTTGGGCTTCGCGGCGGACACGGGCCAGGCCGGCGGCGTCTAGGCCCTCGGTCTTGATCAGAGAGAAGGCCACATCCCGGTCGAGCCTGGTGTCGTGGGCCAGGTAGACCCGCTTCTTGCCGCCCTCGCCCAGGAAGCGTTTGACCTGGTAGCGGCCCGTAGCAAAGAAAGCGGGAGCCGCGGAGGATGGCTGCGGCGTTGGCGGTCGGGCAGGGGTCGGAGCTAGCTCGCCAACGACCTGGCCGCAGGAGTCACAGAAGCGAGCTAAGGGCCTAAGCTGCGCCCCGCAGCTTGGGCAGACTGGCGGCAGGGGTGCGCCGCACCCGTCGCAGAAGCTCGCCCCCTCCCGGTTCTGGCAGCCACATGATGCGCAAAGCATCGCAGTTCGCCTCCGCTCTCCGCGTGGCAGAGCAAGGCAATGGTGCACCAAAGCTCCAGGGTTGTCAACGCACGCTCCATGGGGAGGAATCAGAATGTACCACAGCAGCTAGCGCGGAAGCCTACCTTAGGGTCCTCCGCGCCACTGCTGATCCCAAGCTTCGCATGGCCACGAGACAGAGATACCTGAAGCAATCGAGCTGACGCTGGTGTAGGTGTTAGTCGCTGTCCAATGGCCGATAACGAAGATTGGACGTCTTGTCTGCCCGCCCGACAGCTAGTCTAAGACGCGCTCGGCAGGCTTGCGCTCGATGGTCGCTCTACCATGATGCTTCCGCCTTCTTGCTCCCCGCGTTGGCTCCGTGGGTCGGTTCCCAAGAAACACGTGTCAACCTTTATCCGACGATGATCGTTTGCCTCGCATCCTAGGCATGGAGGCCCTTGACCTGGCAGCCCTAGCCTCCCTGTAGTCGCCACCAGCAGTTCTGTTGACACGCGGTTTAGGAAAGCGGGCACCTTCGTCCCAAGGCGTCCCTGAGGCCACCGCTAAGTCCCGTTTTGTATCTGAAAATCTATCATCTTGTGCCTTTTCGTCCCCCCTGGTGACCCCTCTTGCCGATCAGTTGATCGGCAAATGATCGGCAGAACGTCGGGCCGTCGGCTGCTGGCCTGGCACGTCCCCTTGACGGATCGCCCGCTTTCGTGTATGAACAGTGCTGCGGCTTAACGTGACCGACCTGCCACTTGGCGGCAGGAGGCGAAGATGCCATCATGTGCCCTCTCTGCGCTACCGGACGGAATGACGACCCTTGACACGGTAGGCGGAATGTATATACTAGTATATGCAAACTACCCCTGTCGCTTCGGTGCCAGGGAGCAAAGGGCCACCAGGTAACTGGTGGCCCTTTCATACTTGAAAGGCGCACCCGTGGGCACGAACGTCTACATCGACGGCTTTAACCTGTATAACGGCAGCGTCAAGAACACTCAGTTCAAATGGCTCGACCTTGGCGCGCTATGTGCGACTCTACTCCCAGGCCGCACAATCAACAGGATCAGATACTTCACTGCTGCCGTTGTAGGCTTCCCGCATGATCCGCAAGCTCCTGCCCGGCAGGACGTCTACATTCGCGCCTTACGCACAATCCCGAATCTTACTGTTCACAAAGATGGGTGGTTCGCTTCCAATGCGATTCTATTGCCTCAATACCCCCTGGTATATCGCAATCCCCAACGTCCTCCCCAAGCGGTTCAGGTTCAAAGGATGGAAGAGAAGAGAACGGACGTGGACCTGGCGACCCATCTCCTGGTCGACTGCTTTTTCAATGATTTCGACGAGGCGGCGGTCATCTCCAATGATTCCGATTTTGCCTTGCCGATTGAGATCGTGAAGTCTAGATTTGGGAAACGGATCGGAGTCATTAATCCCCATCTCCCCGACAGAATGAGTGGGCATCTGCAACGGGCCGCAGGCTATCACCTTCGAACGATCAACAGAAGCGTTCTCGCCAAGTGCCAATTTCCGCCGACTCTTACTGACGCTCAGGGCAGGACTATCACGAAGCCTGCTTCTTGGTAACTCAGGTCAGGCTCACACACGACTACGCATGCCTAGAGCCGAATCTCCCGTAGTTTGTGTACGGCTTACGAGCCGCCGGATAGGTTGCTACGCAGGGCGGCTAGCGCCTCGGCGATTTCCGCCGAGCGGGCCTCGATGATGGTGATGAGCTCCTCCGGCGTCCGTGTGTCGCCCGTCTCTTTTCGGTTGGGGTTCACGGCCTTCAAGTCGTAGTTCCTGGCCCGCACTTCCTCGATATCGACCCACCAACTGCGCTCGCTTTCGCGCTCCGGGTCCTCGGGAGGCAGAGGAAGCCGCTGGAAGAAGTCTTCGAAGTGGGCCAGGGTAAGGGGGTCTTCTTGGTCATCTTTACGTCTGAGAGGTCGTAGTACCAAATGCGCTGAGTGCGCTGGCCCTTGCGGAAGAACAGCAGGTTCGTCTTGGAGGCAGCCCCGGCGTTCATGAAGACGCCCGCCGGCAGGCTGACGATACAGAACAAGTCGCACTCGTCCAGAAGCTTGCGCTTGGTCTGGACGAAGGCCGTCTCGTTGGTGCGGAACAGGACGCCCTCATCCATCACGATGCCGCAGGTGCCGCCGTCGGCCAGCGCATCGATGACATGCTGGAGGAAGAGCACCTGCGTCGCGCTGGTCTTGTAGGCGAAGTTAGCCGAGGCGTCTTTGCTCTCCTTGCCGCCGAAGGGAGGATTTGTGAGCACAACGTCAAACAGGGCGGGAGCATCCGTGTACAGGACGCCGTGGAAGGTGACGCCGGTGAGGCTGTTCCCGTGCCAGATGTGGGGAGCATCGATGCCGTGTAGGACCAGGTTGGCGAGGGCGATGGGATAGACCAGGTTCTCCTTCTCCCTCCCATAGAACGTCCTGGTCTTCAGTAGCTCGATGTCAGCGGCCCTCACCTGCGCCTCGCGATACATATGCTCGTAGGCTTGGGCCAGGAAGCCACCGGTGCCGCAGCACGGGTCGTACACGGCCTGGCCAACCCTCGGGTCTACCGCCCGCACCATCGCGCGGATGACCTCCCTAGGCGTGAAGAACTGACCCCCGTCGTTGTTCTTCTCGCCCATCTTGAGCAGCAGGCCCTCGTAGATTTGGGAGAGCGGGAATATATGGGTATTATCGACGCTCTGCTCCGAGAGGCCGTCCACCTTGTCCAGGATGTCCAGCAGGTTCCGCTCGGTGTCGATGCGGGTGCGCTCCACTGTCGCGAAGACTTGGCTGATGACAAGCTGGCGGTGGGTAGCGCCGGGCCGGTCACCGAAGGAGCGCAGATGGGGCAGCAGCTCGTCGTTGACGAACCTCATGAACGCCCCCATCGGTGCGGCCTGTAGTTCCACTCGCCTCGCTCCGTCGGGCGAGGCCCAGTCCCGCCAGCGGTAGGGATGAGACAGGGACGGGGTGAAGGTGACCCCCAGAGCGGCGGCCTCCTCCACCTCCCGCTCCTCGCGTTCGTCCAGGATGCGAAGGAAGAGCATCCAGGTGAGTTCCGGAACGTACTGGAGGGCGCCAGCGCAGTTGGAGCGCCGCATGATGTCACAGATGGACTTGATATAGCCGTTCAGGCCCGCTTGGGAGTTGAGGTGGCGGTCATTTCCGCCCTTGCGTTTGCGCGTCCTCTGGGCCGGCAGCATCCCAGTCCTAACCTCCTATGAAGGCGGCTCGAAGCCGCCGAAAACCCCTTCGAGCAGGACTCCGGGAAGGGCGTTGACAGCCTCAAGTTGGGCCTCGGCGCGGGCGGACAGCATTTTGGCTTCATACATCTGTCGGGAAAGGCGAGCCACGGTGCGCTTCTGAATCTCGACGCCTGGGAGTGGCACTTCTCGATTACGCAACATTTCGGCGTTCAGAGCCGGTTGGCTGCCACCACGGGCCTCGCTCTCCCGCCTTAGGAGCAAGTAGTTGTGTCGGAACCACAGCTGTAGGTAGGGTGGGTCAAACGCTGCTGGGTTTGGCAGGACGGCGAAGCAATTCTGGTTCGTCGTCGCGGGCACAGCCAGAATGCCCGTGCGGCCCCTGGTCTGGCCTTGACCTATCATCGCCACCAATACGGTTCCAGGAGGCAGAAGTTTGAGCGAGCTATGTTGCAGGGCCGTTTCCGTGACGTGCTCCTCCGTGTCATAGATGACTTCGTCCACAAGTTCGCCAGTCTTCACCCAGGGGACTTTGCCGCCATAATATTCGCTGCGTCCCCTGGGCGGCGTTGTGCCAGTGTGGGTATCTGCGAATGCTGCAACGCGCGTCATGGGCCACGTCTTGGCCTCCTCCCAGTCGAAAACCTGTCGGATGAAGGACGCCGGTAGCGCCCTGGTGGCCTCCACTTGGGCCAGGGCCGCCCGCCGCGTGCGCTCCACCACGGTCATCTGCTCCGACAGGCGGGCCGCGATGCGGCGCTGCTCGTCGGGGGGCGGGAGGGGGAGAAGTTGACGATAGGCGTCCTCCCTATTGAGCCCAGGCACACCGGTGGCCTTGTTCAGGATATCGAGTTGCAGCCACTTGAGGACGGAGTAAAGCCACGGTAGCTCGCAGTCCGTCTTGGTCCCCGCCGCGTCAATGTAGTATGTCGTGTCAATCGGCCAGCAAGGCACGGGGCTGTAATGCACTTCCCCGATTGAACCCTTCCGCCCCACGATGACAGCAGCTCCGTCGGTTATCGAGGCAGTGTGGTATCCAACGATTCCATTTGACCCGTAAACCGGGACACCACCAGGAAGTCTTTGACGTTCCGGCAATCCCTCGCCGTACTTGAATTCGCAGACTTCTTCCAGCCTAGCCCATCGCCAGCCCGGAGGAAGAGGACGCTTAGCGTCGTCTTTGTTCATGGTGCTAGCAGCCTCTCTTTGGTCACGCGCAACACGGCGGGCGCGTCAGCCCCCAGTTGCCGCAGGGCCTTAATGCCGCCCGCCCGCGTAACGTCGGGGGTCTGGAAGATATGCACGCTCTCTAGCTCCGTGATGCCGCCCCTGGCGAACTGGCCCGCCAGCGCCTTGATGAGCTCGGCGGCTTTCAAGGGAAGAGCCTTGAGCCAGTCGGCGTGCTTGTAGCTTAGCGCCTCGGCCCGCTCTTGCTTGGTCTTGGCGGCGACACCATAGGCTTCCTGCGCCAGCACGTCGTAGAGGTCACACTCCTTCAGTCCGTCTAGCTCCTGCAAGAGCCTGGCGCTGCGCTCGCCGCCGGGGAGCCTGCCAAGAAGCGCCTGTCGCTCCACTGGGTCGAGCCACCGCCGACGGAGGTCGTCCAGGTTCGGGGCCTCCGCAGCAAGCCGCTCCGCCACCATCTCCCGATATTCCTCTAGGGAAACCAGCACGTCCCGCCCGCCTTGCTCCACCAGGACAGAGCGCCCGGCATCTGTCACGAGAACGTCGAAGCCCTCGACGCGGATGACGCGTTCCTTGTCCTCCCCAGGCGGCTTGCGTTCCCGCGTGGGCCTGGGCTTAGACTCAAATGGCTCACCGAACAGGCGGGTGGCGTTCGTGTAGTCGTAGATGCGGAACATGAGCTTGCCGGACGGCACGTGGATGCGGGTCCCCCGGCCCACCATCTGATAGAACATGATGGAGCTTTCCAGGTAGCGGAAGAAGACCACGTTCTGAAGCCACTCGATATCCACGCCCGTCGATAGGAGGTCAACGGTAGTAGCGATGAAGTGGGAGCGCTTGGAGCCTTTGAACTCCGCCAGGCTCGCGCCGGGGTTATCCGCCTTGATGGTGCACTTGAAGGCGTAGCAGTCAACACGCTGCTGCCCGCTGGCGCGGCACCAGTCCGCATAGAGGTTGTTCATTTCGTTGGCGACGGCATCTGCGTGGGCATCGCGGACGCAGAAGATGATGGTCTTCTGGAGCGGCCCGGCGCTCTCGCAGAGAAGCTGGAAGAGGTCCTCGCACATCGCCCGGACGCGGTCGGGAAGCATGAGCAGGTCGTCATAGTTTTTCGGATGATATTCGGGCCGGATTTCGCCCGCCTGGGCCGGCTTGCCGGTGAGGAAGTCCTGGGCGGTGCGCTGCTCGATTTCGTCGCGGGTAATCTTTCCTTTGGCGTCCAGGCTCACGACCCGACGCACTATCTCCGGCGGGGCCAGGTAGCCGTCTTCGACCCCCTGACCGATGGAGTATTCGTAGGCGGCCTCGCCGAAGTACTTGGCGTTGTCCCGAATTTCTTCATCTTCCTTGCTTGCGCCAACCACAGTCCGCGGAGTGGCAGTAAGCCCGATGTGAACGGCGTTGGGGTTACGGTCGAGGATAATCTTCCACTTGCCCCAGGCCGAGCGGTGGCACTCGTCGATGACGATGTGGCTGAAGAAGTCCTCCGGGAAGTTCTCCAGGAAGAACCGGGCATCGGTAGGCGCCTCCTCCTCGGTGTCACCCCCGACATTCAGGGTTTGGTAGGTAGCGATGAGGATGCGGGCGTTCTTCTGCGGGTTGGCGGTCGTCACCACAGCGGCGTCGTCGCCGAAGATGCCGTAGAGCTTTTCCTTCGCCTGCTGCGCCAAGAAGGTGCGGTCGCAGACGAAGAGCGCTCGTCTGAGCTGACCGGCGCGCGCCAGCTTCCAGAAGATGTGAGCCGCCACGTAGGTCTTCCCGGAGGCGGTTGCCATAGGCAGCAAGACGCGCTTGCCGCCATTGGCGATTCTCTCCAGGCAGGCGCGGATGGCCGCGTCCTGGTAGTAGCGACGAACGGTCTCGCCGCCCTTGTAGGGCATTAGCAATGGCCGCGCCGACGGCGAGTCAAGGCTGAACCCCTCCCCCTGCTCATATCTCGTCCGGAGCTCATCGGGCCGGGGGAAGGAGGACAGGGGCAGACCATCTCGCGTTTTCCCGCAAGAGTCGTCGTATTCAGTAAACAGATGCCCGTTGGAGGAGTAGACGAACGGGACATTCAGCCGCCTGCCGTATTTCTTCGCCTGGTCTAGACCCAGGGTATGGGGTTGGTTTTCCGGCTTTGCCTCGATTACGGCGACAGCGAGAGGGGACAGCCCCGCGTCCACTGGGAGGCACAGCAGGTAATCGGTGCGGCCCTGTCGGCGGCGGGGGCGTCCGTCGACGATGTCGACGCCACCAACAGTGGTTTCGCGGCGTATAAGGTCTTCTGTCCACCCGGCGTCCCGCAGGGCCGGGTCGATGAGCTTGGCACGGGTGTCGGCTTCGGACAGAAGCATGTCGCTACCGTTGGCGCGCCTTGAAGCGGAAAGCCCGGCGAAGGTTACCCAGGCGGGCCATTCGCGGTGGGTCAGGCTCGCACTAGGCAGGCGTTAGCCCGGCGCCGAAGCCCGGTGGGGTCACCACGCGGGGCTTCTTGTGGCCTTACTTTAGGCCGTTTGGGAAGCCTTGTCCAGAGAGACGCCGGCCGAGCCGGCGACGCTTGCTCCCTTTGTGCCCGGGCTACCGTTGCCGTGAGGTGATTGACACTAACGTCCCTGAGGACTTCCGAGCAGAGCTGGCCCGCCTGGGCTTGCCGCATTACGTAGCTGCCGCGAGGATGCCCATTCATCCCAACCAACTCAGCCGTTGGTTGTGGGGTCGCGATCCGATGCCTGTAAGCGCTAGGCGGCGGCTGGCGCAGGTGTTGGAGAAGGAGCGGGTCGCCCGCCAGGAGGCCGCCCCGTGACTGCTACGCTGGCCCAGGCCTGCCCCGAGCGCGGCGTGCCGCTGGCGGGATCGATGTTGGGCAGTGGCGGGCGCTTGACAGGCCAGAATGGCTGTGCTACAAATGAGTCAACGTAACCGCATCCCGCTAGGGCTCGAAGCAGTAAACGCAGGCCCACGCCCGCAAGGGCGCCGGGCCTTTTTTGTTGGGAGCGAAGGCTATGGGCCAGGGTGAAAGCACGACGGTCACTGTCCGCATGGATCGGGGAACTTTGAAGGAACTGGATCGCATAGCCACCGCGACGGAGCGAAGCCGCAGTAGCGCCGTCCGCTGGGCTGTGCGCCTCCTACTGGAGAGCAACGGGCAGGCTGACGACGGGCAGCGTGAGGAGGCGACGCCGGAGGCCGCCCCATGACCGCCGCGCCGGGTGGGGGCAGGGCGGCGCTGGAGATGGCCCGTTACTACCTGGGTGCCGGCCTATCGGTGATCCCCCTCCAACGCCGCGACAAAACCCCGGCCATCCCGTGGGCCGAATATCAACGGCGTCTCCCAACCGAGCAGGAGGTTGACCGCTGGTGGGCCGACGGCTCTGAGAACAACGTGGGCGTCATCTGCGGCGCCGTGAGCGGCGGGCTCATCGCGTTGGACTTTGACAATGCCCTGAACCTTCGCAACTTTCTCGACGCGAACCCCGACCTGGAGCGGGAGACGGTGATCGTCACGACGGCCAGGGGCGGGCACGTCTGGCTGCAAACGCCTGACCGTTTCCGCCCCTTCCGCGTGGAGGAGTTCGGCCTGGACGTTAAGGCGGAAGGCTCCTACGTGGTGGCCCCTCCATCCATTCACCCCAGCGGCAAGCCGTACGAGTTTGCCAATGACTCCACTCAGATACTCACCATCCCCAACTTCCGAGGCTGGCTCCAGGAGCGTCTGGACTGCCTGGGGGTGGCGTGGGAGCCGTCCCCCAAACCTGAAGGCAACGGGGCCAGGCCGCGCCTGGACGTGGCGTCGGCTCTGGCGAACCTGACGGCCGGCAACCGCAATGAGACCTTCAGCCGCATCGCCGGCAGGCTGCACCGAGACGGGTGGGCGGTGAGTGAGATCATCACCTTGCTGGCGCCTCATGCTGACCGCGTGGCCTTCCCCATCACGGAGTTGGAGGGCGAGGTCAGGGGCATCTGCGGGAGGTATGCAAGGCCAGACGCAGCGACGCCGCTACAGTTTGTCCCCCTACCCGACTTCCTGGCTCAGGAGGAGCAGGAGCCGCCCTGTATCATCGAGGGCCTTGTACCGACTGGGGCGGTGGTCTTGCTTGCCGGCAAGCCCAAGCTGGGCAAGTCACTGCTCGGTCTGAATGCCGCGCTCTGTGTATCTGCGGGGGCGAAATGGCTGGGCGAGTTCACAACGTCGCCCGGCCCAGTCATCATCTGCGCCCTGGAGGATCGCCCCTCGCTCGTTCGCAAGCGCCTCAGGGCAATGGCCGGGGCGCTCGGTAGTGGGGAGGTCTACGTCCGCTGCGGCGGGCTCCACTTGGACCGGCCTGAGGATGTGGAGGCACTGAGCAATGAGATTGCGAAGCTCAGGCCCGTCCTGGTAGTGATAGACCCGCTCATCGAGCTACATCGTGGCGACGAAAACGACGCGCGAGCGATGGCTGATGCCATCTCTCCCCTGCGCGACCTGGCCCGCCGCCATGAGTGCGCCTTTCTGATAGTCCACCACCGCCGCAAGTCACCGGGGCCAGTCGGGGACACCGTGCGCGGCTCCTCGGCCATCTTCGGGGCCGTAGACGGCATTATCGTTGTGCGGGAACTTGGCGAGGCCGACCCCAGTCTAGACCCTGCCCTGCTCGCCCGCCTCCTAGAGGCCCAGCTACGGGACGGCCCACCTCCGGACCCGTTTCAGATATCGCTGGACGCCGAAACCCTCTGCTTTGCGTACGAAGGCACTTTCCAGCAGGCCCGAAATGCTACCGTCGGCTCCAAGATTCAGGACGCCCTCGCGGAACTTGGCGAGGCGACTGCCCAGGAACTAGGCAAGCACGAGAGCTTGGCTGGGGTGAACCCCGGCAGTATCCGCAATGGGCTCGCCTACTTGCTCCAGGAGGGCCTTGTGGAAGAAGCCGGTTCAGAGAAGACCAGGGGCAGGCCCCGCAAGGTGTATCGCCTGGCGGGGCCGTAGGGTGATGCAAAAGTCGGCCATTCTAGATACGAGACTTTTGCAGCGTGAAGAAAACCCTAGGGGATGAAAACAATGCAAAAGTCCGAAGGTCGCCGATGGTAACGAAAGCCATTCTCGTGCCCTGCCCTGCCACGCGGCGCGACGGCCAGCCCTGCCAGGGTGCCGCCAACAAGAGCGGCTTTTGCATGGCCCATGACCCCAGCCTGGCAGAGGAGCGCCGCGAGGGCGCCAGGTTAGGCGGGAAGGGCAAGGCCCGCGCCGCCCGCCTGGGCAAGCTGGTGCCCCCGCGCCTCATGGCCGTCTACGACACGTTAGAGCTGGCTCTGGGACAGGTCTACCGGGGCGAGATCGATCCCCGCGTGGCGACGGCGATGGCGAGCCTGGCCGGGGCGATGGTGCGCGTCTTGACTTCGGGCGAGTTGGAGCAACGGGTTAGGCTGCTGGAGGACCGCCAGGCCAGAGACAACGGCAGGAGGGGGAGATGACGCGCAGCCTTGACGCACGACTGGGCGCACTGGAGCGGGTTTACGGCGTTGACGACGGCCCGCCCATCATAGTGCTGATTCGGTTGGGGGGCAGCGAGGCCGACGTTCAGGCTGCCATACGACAGGCCCTTGAAGGTGGGCCAGGAGAGCCCACGTTCTCAGGGCAGCGCCGGTACGTCGTCAGGGTGACCGGCGGGGAGTCCGGGGGCCAGGATGAGCCTTAACCGTCGCTTGAGCCGTCTGGAGCAGGACATAGGCGAGGCCCTGGACGCCGCCAACGCTACGGCATGTGAGCGTCTGTCCCCCGAAGAGTTGGCCCTGTGGGAGGAGTTGCTCACCGCTATCAGCCAAGTGCACGGCCTTCCCCACGACCCCGACACCGTCCGCGCCGAAGTCGAGCATAGCGTTACTGACCTGGAGCGCCGGGAAATTAGGTTCAGCCTGGAGGAACTTCGCCGCCTAACGGGCGCCTACCGGCGCCTAGCAGAGCGGGACGGTTAGCGGATGGCGGGTGCCAGGCGCAACGGGAACACGGAAGCACCGGCGTCTGCCGCCGAACGCCTGGCCCTTATCCTGGCCGACATGCTGGCCGAAGTCCTCGCGAAAGAGGCCACCCGCCCCCTTGGTGCCCCCGGCCCTCAGGGTGTAGGATCGGCGGCAAAAGAGCGCCTAAGCAGGGGAGGGAAGACATGAGGGCCGCCCTCTACATCCGCGAGTCCACCGAGCGCCAGGCCGAAGGCTACAGCCCCGACATGCAGGAGAAGGGCATGCGCCGCTACGTCCAGGAGAAGGGCATGGAGGTGGTGGCCATCTACACCGACTACGAGTCGGGCACCACCGACCAGCGCCCCCAGTTTCAAGCGCTTCTGGCCGCCGCCGAGCGCCACGAGTTCGATACCCTCCTCGTCTACCATACGAGCCGCTTCGCCCGCGACGTGGAGATCGCCCGCCGCTACAAGCGCCGTCTCAGGGAGGGGCTGGGCATCAAGGTGGTATTCGTCTCCCAGGCCCTGTCCGACCCCGACACCCCTGAGGGCTTCCTGACCGAAGGCATCACCGAGGTGGTGGACGCCCACTACTCGCGGCTCCTGGGCTTCTGGATCAGCCGGGGCTACCGCGAGAAGTATGAGCAGGGTGGCCTCCTGGGGCCTCTGCCTTTGGGCTACGCCGTGAGGCGCAATGAGAAGGGCGAGCCCATCGAGATCGTTGAGGACCCTGCCGCCGGCCCCATCGTACGCCGCGCCTTTGAACTCTACGCCAGCGGCCAGCACTCTCTCAGGGACTTGGCGCGTTGGGGAGCCGCCGAGGGCCTGCGCAGCCGCGAGGGGAATGTGATAGACCGCATCGGCTGGCAGAAGATACTCACCAACCCCACGTATACGGGTTACGTGTCCTACAAGCGCCGGGAGAGGGGCGGCGCCGAGCTCGTGCGGGGAACCTTTGAGCCGCTGGTGCCCCTGGCCGTCTACCAGCGCGTCCAGGAGACGTTACGGGAGCGCAGACGCGGCCCCATCTACCGGCCCAAGTATCGGGTCTACGTCCTGAGCGGCGTCGCCGTCTGCGACCGCTGCGGCGGCCCTCTGCGAGGCACGGCCACCAACGGGCGGCGCTACATGCAGGACTACCAGGCCAACAAGGTGGAGCGCACCTGCCCTCAGCGCATGGCCCCCGCTAACGCCCTGGAGGGGCAGGTAGCCGCCTACCTGGGCGGGTTCCGCATCCCCGAAGACTACCCGCCGAAGGTGCTGGCCCTGTTGCGGGCCAGGCAGACGGGCGACGCGGGCACCAAACGGGCGGCCCTGGAGAACGCACAGGCCCGCCTCAAAGACCTGTACGTATGGGGGCACCTGTCGGCCAGTGACTACAAGGCCCAGGAGCGGGCCATCCGCCTAGAGTTGGCCCGACTGCGGCCCCCGGCGGAATGGCTGGACATGGAGCGAGCCGTCTACTACCTGGGCCACATTGACAAGCTGTATCTGGCCGCCTCGCCCGCCCTGAAGCAGCGGTTTCTCAGGGAAGTCCTGGAGGAAGTGCGCATCCGAGATCGGGAGGTCGTGGCCTTCGCCCCGAAGACCGCCTATCTGCCGTTCTTCGCCCTGGATAGGCTGGAGAGGGGAAAAGATCGCAGGGACGTAAAGGTTGACTTTGGCTCCCCGGGCAGGATTCGAACCTACAACCTAGCGGTTAACAGCCGCCCGCTCTACCGTTGAGCTACCGGGGAGCGCTCACACCACTCCTGGTTGCCGAGCCAGGACTCGAACCTGGACGAAGGGATCCAAAGTCCCTTGTGCTACCATTACACTACCCGGCACCGAGGCCTGCCTGCCGCCAGGCGCAACAAAAGGGGCGGGAGGTCCGCCTTCCCACCC
>Ga0315279_10006524_pt1 | contig 14717 bp, 13 predicted proteins | sample YL17G06_20_MG_FD_203694 | JGI IMG/M metagenome (GOLD analysis project Ga0315279, IMG submission 203694) | Sediment microbial communities from Yellowstone Lake, YNP, Wyoming, USA - YL17G06_20 | ecosystem: Environmental > Aquatic > Freshwater > Lake > Sediment | place: USA: Wyoming | collected... | reverse complement strand
AGAATAGTAATTGCGACATGCTCCCCTAGGATGCATGAGGAAACTTTCCGCAAAGCAGTTGCAGAAGCCGGGCTGAATCCTTACTTGGTCGAAATCGTCAACCTGCGAGAACATGTTTCTTGGCCTCATGCTCACGAGCCCAAAAGAGCCACAGAGAAGGCCACGGCGCTCGTAAGGATGGGTGTTGCGCGAGTCAAGCTGCTTGAGTCGCTGGAAAGGCGCAAGATTAGTGTTGAGAAGAGCGTTTTGGTCGTTGGAGGCGGGATTGCTGGCATTCAGACTTCGCTGGATTTGGCCAATGCTGGTTTTCAAGTGTGGCTTGTTGAGAAGTCGCCCAGCATCGGCGGTCGCATGGCGCAGTTGGACAAGACGTTCCCTACTCTGGATTGCAGCGCATGTATATTGACGCCCAAGATGGTTGATGTAGCTAAGCATCCGAACATAACGCTGCTGACAAACAGCGAAGTTACAGGCGTGAAGGGCTTTGTCGGGAACTATGAAGTTTCTGTCCTGAAGAAGCCAAGATACATAGAAGAAGCCAAATGCGTAGGCTGTGAACTATGCGTCCAAGTCTGTCCAGTCAAAGTTCCTGACAAGTTCAATGAGAAACTGACTCAAACCCGAGCAATATCGATCTATTCCTCTCATGCCGTGCCAAAAGTGGCTATCGTAAACTCTGATTACTGTTTGAGGTTGAAGACCAAGAAGAAAGAAGTTTGTGGCAAGTGCCTGCAGACATGTGAAGCCAAAGCCATAAACTTTGAACAACAACCAGAAACCTCGCAGCTCAAAGTGGGCGGCATAGTCATCGCTGTGGGTTCAGAGGTTTTTGACGCTTCAAAAATGCCTGAATTCGGCTACGGACGCTATCCAAACGTCATATCAAACATAGAGTTTGAGAGAATCTCAGACGCGTCCGGCCCAACAAGCGGCAAGATTCTCGTTCCGAAGACAGGGCAACAACCTAAGACGATAGCCTTCATTCAATGCGTAGGCTCTCGTGACAAGCGTTTCCACGAGTACTGCTGTCGTGTTGGCTGCATGGTAAGCTTGAAGCAAGCGATTCTTGCCCGGGAAAAAATGGGCAAAGACGTGAACGTTTACGTTTGCTACAACGATCTTCGGTCTTTCGGTAAGGGGTATGAGGAGTTTTACAGGCGAGCTAGGGATTTGGACATTGAGTTTGTGGCTGGCATTCCTTCGGACGTTCGAATGGCAGCGGATGGTTCGCTTTACTTCGACGTTTTTGAACGTGGGACAAACAAGCTTCTGGAAATGCATGCTGACATGGTTGTTCTTGCCAACGGGCTGGTTCCGAGCAGTGATATTGCGAGGATTAATGAGCTGTTTCATGCTTCGAGAAGCGCGGACGGCTTTCTGTTAGAAGCTCATCCGAAACTGCGACCGTTGGAGTGTTCTACGGCTGGGATCTTTCTTGCAGGCGCGTGTCAAGGACCGAAGGACATTCCCGATACCGTGGCTCAGGCGAGCGGGGCAGCGGCAAAAGTCATTGACTTGTTGTCGAGTGGCGAGATTGAGCTTGAACCACTGAAGGCTGTTGTTGATGAAGATTTGTGCAGTGGCTGTCGTGTTTGTGAATCAATCTGTCCTTTCGTGGCTGTTGAGATGAAGAAAGAAGGAGAAAAACTCCGAGCTGAGGTCATTGAAGCTATGTGTCAGGGTTGTGGCTTGTGCAGTGCAGCCTGTCCGACTGGTGCCATCAAGATTCAACAGTATAGCAGAGAGCAAGTTGTGGCTCAAGTGAATGCAGCTCTCGCAGAAGCTCAAACGAAGGGAGGAAGTTGATTTTGAGTCTAATTGACTCGATGTCGATGGCGAAGCCGAACCTCGAAACCAGAGAGAATATTCTGGCGAAGCTCAAGGGAAGAGACTTGGTCAACTGTTTTCAGTGCATGAAGTGCACGAGCGGCTGCACGGCGTTGAAGCTTCTGGAGTTGAAGCCCCACGAGATTGAGAAGCTGGTGAACCTGAGTCTCGTGGACGAATTGGTTTCTTCAGACATCATTTGGACATGTGTGACTTGTTTGAAGTGCGTGCAGCGTTGTCCTCAGAAGGCTTCGCCTTATCATGTGATTGTTGCTTTGAGGAATCTGGCTGTTGAGCGGGAAGCCAAGGTTCCTGAGGAGTTCATGAAGGCGGTTTCACGAATTCTGGAAACGGGTTTAGCTGAATCTTTTCAGGATATTGTTTCGCGCAAGATGGAAACTTTTGACCGTGAAGGTCTTGGGCTGCCGAGGATTTGCTTTCCGAAGGAGAGTTTTCAGGCGGTGTTTATGAAGGCTTTGGAGGAGAGATAGGCGTTGAAGGTTGCGGTTTTTTGGGGTTGTCGAATACTGACGAGTCAGTATGCTTATGAGATGTCTGTGCGTGAGGTGTTGCCCAAGCTGGGTGTGGAGCTTGTGGATCTGCGTGAAGCTTTGTGTTGCGGTGACCCAGTGAAGAGCGTTAATGATTTCGCGGTCACGTACCTGTCTGCTAGGATTCTGGCGCTTGCAGACCTGACGGGTTTGGAGGATTTGCTTGTTCCCTGCAACCGCTGTCATTTCACGATTTCCGAGGCAAAACGCGCAATTGATGAGGACGAGAGGGTTCGGCAGAAGATCAGTGACCTATTGAAGGAAGAAGGTTTGAAGTATAATCCAAGTGTCAGGGTTTGGCATGTGATTGATTTGTTGCATGATCTCGTCGGCTTGAAGAGTGTCAAGAGTGCCGTTGTTAAGCCTCTTGTGGGTTTGAAGCTGGCTAGTCATGTTGGTTGTCAGATCATCCGTTACAGTGATTTGGGTAGGGTTGATGATGCTGAGAACCCGCGTAAGCTTGACGATTTGATCGGTGTCGTGGGCGCGGAGAGCGTGGATTACACTGAGAAGTTGGATTGTTGTGGTGCGCATTTGCTGTTGAGTCACGTTGATTCGGCGCTTTCGCTTTCCGGTTCTAAGCTTAAGGCTGTTCAAGCTTTGGGCGTGGATGGGCTGGTTGTTTCTTGTCCTGATTGTGGCTTGATGTTTGATGCGAAGCAGAAAGACGCGGCAACGACGGTTGGAGCCAAGCTGAACGTTCCAGTAGTCTATCTAACGCAGCTACTGGGCTTAGCGTTGGGCATCCAACAGGACAAGCTCGGTTTGCATCTCAACCAGAGTCCGGTTGACCAGCTTTTGTCGAAGGTTTCCGCTTAGCCTCTAAACAACTTTTATATGCGTATTTTTCTGTAGATACGGTTCTAAGGTGAAAAGAGTATGGATTTCAGTTTCACGGAGGAACAGGAGCTTTTTCGTAACGCTATTCGTGAGTGGTGTCAGAAGAACCTGCCCTTGGAAAAGATCAGGGAGATGGACAGTAAGGGCGAGATTCCTCAAGACATTCTGAGGAGCATGGGTGAGATGGGTTTGTTGATTATGACTGCGCCGCAGGAGCACGGTGGCACGGGTGCTGACTGGATTACTGCTTGTATTGCGGCTGAGGAGCTTGGCTACGCTGACGTGAGCATCGCTTTGCCAGTTTTGTGGCTTGTTGAATCTTCATGGGGCTACGTGGTTGACCGTTACGCGAGCGAAGCCGTGCGCGACGTGTGCATTCGCAAAGCGTTCAAGGGTGACGCTTTCATAGGCATCGGCTCCACAGAGTCCGGCGGAGGCTCAGACGTTGCGGCTTTCAAGTCCACCGCCAAAAAGGTTGGGAACGACTGGATCTTGAACGGAGAGAAGATGTACATCAGTGGGACGGAGGAGGCTAAGAAGCTGGGTGGAGGCTACTTCGTCATTGCTAGGACTTCGCCTGCGCCTGAAGGCGCTTCGCATAAGGGAATGACGGGGTTCTATTTGCCTTTTGATGCTCCGGGTGTTGAGATTAACAAGCGGTTTGAGGACATGGGCAGGATGGCCATCAGCACAGGGGGCTTCAAGATGGAGAACGTCAAGATTCCTGATTCCTATCGTTTGGGCGAGGTGGACAAGGGCTTCTACTTGACCATGGAAGGCTTTGATAGCGCCAGGATATTGATTGCCGCTGTGTGCGTTGGTGCTGCTCGCAGGGCTTTGGATATCGGTATGGAGTACATTAAGGAGCGGAAGGCGTTCGGCAGGCCCATCGGCAAGTTTGAGGGAATTCAGTTCGAGTTGGCTGATGATTGGGCGCAGCTTGAGGCTTTGAAGAGTCTGACCTACCGCACGGCGTGGATGAATGACATGCGCTACAAGCACGGCAAGTTCACGGCGTTGGAAGTGGGTAAGCACATCGCTGCTTGTAAACTGATTGCGCCGCATCTGGCTTTTGACATTTACAAACACGCGATGATATGGATGGGCGCTTACGGATACACGAAGGAATGCCCATTAGAGATGGGATTAAGAGGAATAATGAGCTACTGCGTCGGAGCAGAAGGAGCAAGCAACATACAAAGAACAGTCATAGCCAGAGAACTACTAGGCAAAGAATACATACCCTATAAGTAAGACAGATACCTGTTCATAGATAGAATCCCTATCATTCTTCTTTCTCGGTCAGCCTATTAGGCTTTCTTGCACTTTTATGGATTCCACTGCCCTTCAAGTCGATTGTCAGGGTATAGTATTTTGTGACTTCATTGTCGATTTTTGAAAAATACTGCCAAATGAAATAGTGAACAGAGGCTAATGCAAATTCGGCGTCAGATTTTGAGAATCGGTAATCCTTTATCTCTACGGGATGTGCACCTGGGACGTTTCCAACCAACCTTATGGAGTCCAGCACGTGGAGCAAATGAAGAGGGATAGGAAGCGACTTCTCTTTCATAAATCGTTCAATTAAGGCATCCAGAGTCAAAGCTCTCCCTTTTCTATCAATTGCTGGAGCACCGAGCAAACGGTGATGAGCGAATTTGAGAAGCGCCTCTACAGTACGGCGACACATAACAACACACGAACGGTAATTCGCGATTGAGAGTGCTTTTTCTGCTTCTTCGAGTGATTGTCGAATAGCGGGTGGGATTTGTTGGGAAGGGTCCCATCCGAGTGCCCCATGAAGCAAACCTAGAAACATGGCGAGCAATTGCTGGTTGTCTGACCACTCATCTTCAACCACTTCTAATTCTTTAGCTGAGTGAAAAGAAGGGGGGCAGTCTAGAAATAACCCACTTAGATATCTTTGCGCCGCCTCCCGGTCTGTGGAGAGAATGTCGATCACTCCATCCAATGATACAGATATGGCCACAAAGAAATCCTCTTCTACGTCATAGCGTCGAATTAACAGATGCGGTTTTAGACTGCCCAACAAGACAGCCAATGAGCTGTTTTTCTTAGCCTCGATTTCTGTTTCAAGATGGAAACGCAATCTATCAGCATGACTCCAACCCTCCTTAATAATAAATTGAAGGTTTACGTCGATCGGGTTAAACTCTGAATTCACTCTTAACCTGTACAAAGGTGGTTTTCTTCCTTTAGTCAAATATTCTTGAATTGGTATCTTACTGAAAGTTCGATGAGGCAAAGCTCATCACCTCTAGTAAGTTCTTATATCCATATCATAGTATGAAGCTTTTCATTCGCTCGGGACTACTGTTAACGTCAAGTGTAGGCAAAAAAGATGCAAGACATCCGACTGCAGACAAGGCTACCTTAGCCTTTTCGCAAAGAAAGAAGCCATAGCTGCCACAAAAATAGGCAAAACAGGCACATAACCCAAAAAGCACTAAACGAATAGCTAGATAACGTAGCTAGAAAGAAGACTAAACCGCGCAGATGAACGCTAATCGTCAAACTCATGATGTTCTCAAGCGTTCAAACGTCACAATAATGCTTGTTCCGCTTGGATACGCAGAAACTACATAATCAGACATCTGCAACAGATAGAAGTATGCTATCTTCTCAGGTATCTCCGCAACAATCGCGTCCTTCTCTCTCTTCAACGGAACCCTAGTCTCACTAAAACACAGCTTACGCCAATAATCATCATGCCTCGCAGACAACCCCAACGTCGTCCTATTCAACATATACAAACAAGCCTCAGCTCCCCACAACCTACCATCAATCAGCTCATATGGAATGGAAACCTCTGAGACAAAAGCACTAGACGGCACCTGCGTCGTCTGAGGTCTTTTCTTCTTCTCTGTTTTTGTCGGAACCAGAAGTTTCAAAGATCTCCCACTCAAGAAAGCCCGCCTATACGTAATCAACCCCTTCTTCAGAAGCCTAGCTGAACTCTTCTGCACACGTCCAATAGACCAGCTCATGGCTTCCGCAACGTCGTAAAGCGACATGAATCCTGGGTTCTCGGTTATGAAATCAAGCAGTTTTTGATCTGTCTCGTCGGCTTGTTCCTTTCTAGTCTTCTGTTGCAGGACCATGCTTTCACCACTTAGATAATATTATCCCAAACTGTTATAAACATTACCCCTGCTGGCGACATGCCTCAACGTGAACACCATAAACATAGCACCGCCATCCTTGATCATGAACAAGAATATACACGCATACAAACTCACCGTCCTTCTTTCTCCGCACCGAAACGGTGAAATGGTCTTCATCAATCCAATCCAACTCGTCCACTCTAGCAGCTAGAACCGAACGAATCAAGAATTCCTCAGACAGAAAATCACGATGTTTCGGAATCTGATTTTTCACTACATGAGGAGCTAGACCAACGACCCTGCAGAAACTCGTGAACTCAGGCAAGGAAAACCTCCAATTACATGCATAAATCAATCAGACAATAAAAGCCTTTCAGCCAAGCTTCAAGATGCCACATAACAGGAACGAGACCAACAACCGAATCCCACATGAACTTCTTAAAAGATTGAATCCGAACACATGGCACATCTGACTTAAAGAATTGCACAGCACTCTGCATCGGCAACAACCAGAAGCAGCACAAACGATAAGTCTTCCTATCAATTAGCCAACGTTCATACAGCATACGTACTTGATGCCCATTTCAGCCTCTATAGAAGTAGAGTAGCCTCAGAACACGTGTTCTAAAAACCATGTGGTTGCGTTCGTATTGGCTGAAGAACAGTGCGCTAAGCGTGCGCAAACAATCACGGGTTTCCAGCAAAGAATGAACCCATATAGATTGAACCAGCGCTTAACAAGGTTTGGGTTCCCACTGTCAATTCTGCGCGTTTGTTCTTTGTTCAGGGTGCTGAACCCTGTCAAGTTAATCGTGCTCTTGCATCTGTTGCATCGTATGACTATCTTTTGTAGTTGGTTTCCTTTCATAACTGGTTCGAGTATGGTGTAGGCCTCCTCTGAAGTGTCATCTGGGGATATTCCTATGCCGCATTCTGGACACGTGATGTTGCCGTTTCCCTTGACCTTGATCAAGTCCACAGTGTAGAGTTTGATTCTCTGCATCATCTCCGCTCCTGCTCCGCGTTTTCCGCTGCGAGGAAGACAAAAAAAGAGATGAGGCTAACATGCCCATTTAGCGTGACTTTTGCTTCCTCATCAGTTTCGGCCGCCATCAAACTGCTCCCAAATTGGAAGCACAGTGTGTACATATTAGATTATGACATACGTCATACTTAAACCTTGGTATCCTTGTATTGCCTAGTTCATCAACATGAAACTATGATAGCACACAAAACTGAGTGCACTGACCTTCAGTTAAGGACCTATTCTTGTGCCAATTCCTCGTTGGTGGACAGTTCACTGGGAGAATGTGGGTTTCTTGGCATATCCTGTGCAATCAGGTTAATATGCATGGTGTGTTTATTTGTCTATCTTGTTTGAAGGTGTGTGTTGCTGTGCCTCAGCGTGTTATGTGTCAAGGATGTGGTCACGTTTTATACGAAGGAGCTGAACTCAAACCACCTGACGAAATCATACACGAACACGACGGAAAATGCCCGAAATGCAGCAAAAAACTCTCACTCATACCCGCAGACGTGGACGTAAAACCCATATATAAATAACCATTCATCAAGAGAGGAAAAAGATTTGGCCGAGAAACCCCGCAGAACACAACTTTATCACGCGTACAAACAAACAGCAAAACTGACAGATTTTGCAGGCTTCGAAATGCCCCTCTACTACAAGGGAACGATTCCTGAGCATTTGGCTGTGCGCAACAATGTAGGCGTTTTTGACATCTCTCACATGGGTCGAGTCATAATCACAGGCGCTGACGCGGAACGCTTCCTGAATTATGTCATAACCAACGACGTTTCCAAACTCACACCAGACAGCGCACTGTATTCTGTAATGTGCACTCCGAAGGGCGGCATAATCGACGACTTCGTCGTCTACCGCATGGAAAACGAAAGGTTCCTCATGGTCTACAACGCCAGCAACCGCCAGAAAGACTACAACTGGCTAATCAGTAACGCAAAAGCGTTCAACGTGAAAGTCGAAGATATATCAGACAACGTAGCCATGCTCGCAGTGCAGGGACCGAACGCTGCGAAAACCCTGCAGAAGATCAGCACAGAAGACCTAGCCAAGATCGAACGCTTCAAATGCGGACGAACAAAACTTGCGAACTCAGACGCTTACCTAGCTCGAACAGGGTACACGGGCGAAGACGGCTTCGAAGTGTTCATCTGGGACTCGGCGTTGACTAGCCCGCAGAACGCAGTAGACCTGTGGAACGCTATCCTTGAAGCCGGCAAACCCCACGGAATAGAACCCTGCGGACTAGGCGCAAGAGACACACTAAGACTTGAAGCAGGTTTATGCCTGTACGGCAACGACATCGACGAAACCACAACCCCTCTAGAAGCCGGACTGAGCTTCGTGGTCAAACTCCAAAAAGAAAACTTTATAGGAAAAGAAATACTGCAGAAACAGAAAACCGAAGGAATAAAACGAAAACGCATCGGCATAACCCTGATCGAAAACGGCATACCCCGAGCTGGCTTCGAACTTTTCAACGAGAAAAACGAGCGAATAGGACACCTAACCAGCGGAACATTCTCACCGCTACTAAAAGTAGGTGTAGGAATGGGCTACGTTGAAACCTCCCAAGCCATAGAAGGAAGCATCATAAACGTAAAGATACGTGACAAACATGCGAAAGCGAAGATAACGCCGTTTCCGTTGTACGACGCTGAAAAGTATGGTTACAAGAGAAAAATCCCATAACTTTCCGCTCTTTTTAAAGAATCTACCACGCTGTGCCGACCCTGCAAACCATTAATATACCGCAACGATAATTAAACACCTCTATAATTTCAGTAGGAGAGATGAAACTCAGATGAAGCTTCCGAAGAGCCTCTCAAAAGAAGGCATCATAAACGGCTTGAAAAATCTGGGAAAGCTGAGGATCAAAACAAGCCACAGCTCGATACTGACTTTTTCAGCCGTGTTGCTCATCCTGTTCATCGCCTTCATAATACGCATACTGCCACTCCGCTGGGAAATACAGACCAACGCAATCCACCTCTCAGAGTTTGACCCCTACTACCAGTACAGCCTCACCAACTACATGGTAAAAAACGGCATACTCTCACCCTACTGGCCCAACCAGTGGGTTGACACTCAACGCTGGTACCCAGGCGGCATCAACATGGGCGACTCCCTATCCTCACTGCCCATAACGGCAGCGATATTCTATGACATAGTTACAGCTTTAGGAATCAACATCGATCTGATGGCTTTCTGCGCGTTCATCCCAGTAATAATGGGAACGCTAGCCGTTTTGGTCATTTATTTCCTCGGCAAGGACATCGGCGGAAAAACCGTCGGAATGCTTGCAGCTCTTTTCTTAGCGTTAAGCGCGTCTTTAATCCAGAGAACTTCCTTGGGCTTCTTTGACACCGAGACGGTGGGAGTGTTCTCTCTTCTGTTGTTCAGCTTTCTGTTCCTCAGAGCCATTGAAGAAGAAAGACCAATAGGCTCATCACTGAAGTACTCGTTTGGTTCTGCAGCAGCATTAGCCTACTTCATAATGGGGTGGGGTGCAGCTTACTACCTCATAGGCTTAGTTGTGCTCTTCGTCTTCGTCTTGCTGCTGTTGAAGCGGTACACACGCCGCCTTTTCATGGTGTACAGCCTCACGTTCGGCCTAAGCCTGCTGTTATCCATAGTTAACCCAGTCATCTCAACAAGATACTTGACAAGCTTCGCAGTCCTACCAGTCGCAGGCATGTTTGTCCTGCTCTGTTTGAACGAGATCACGCGCAACCTGACCTCAGCAAGAGGAAAGGTAATGTTCGTGGCGGTATTCTTGATCGCGTTGGTGGGAAGTTTCACTGCGTTCTGGAGTTTGGGCTACATGCAAAGCATAGCCGGAAAATTCCTCTCAGTGCTGGACCCCTTCCTCAGAGAGGCTAATCCGCTCGTGGAATCCGTTGCTGAGCACAGAATTTCCTCTTGGGGTTCCATATACTACGCCCTCGGCATAGGAATACTCTTCTTTGCGGTCGGTTTGTTCTTCATAGCAAGAAACTTGACAAACAAGAACCTATTCCTGCTGATCTTCGGTCTGACGACTCTCTACTTCGCTTCTTCAATGGTGCGTTTGCTCGTCATCTTGGATCCAGCTTTCAGTCTTCTGGCATCTGTCGGAATAGTTGGCGTGCTGAAGCCCTTCATGACTCTGCTAAGGGAACCGCCGAAGATAACTGTGAAAAAGAAGCTGGGACTTGAACACGTCGGGAAAGAGTTCAGCGGAATCGCAATCTTCCTGATATTCATCATTTTGGTAACAAACTTGGCCATTTCGCCACAAACCGGAGGCCCACCCAAAGTGTACAGGCAAGCCTTCGCCCCAGTGACAATCACTGCAGGCAGCCTTCCAATAGCGCCCAACCGGCCTGTAAGAGAATGGTTCGACGCTTTGAAATACCTGAATGACATGCAGGACTCGCATACAGTAGTATCCGCTTGGTGGGACTACGGATACTGGCTAACTATCCTAGGCAACGTCACATCTCTCGCAGACAACGCCACAATAAATGGCACGCAAATCGAGAACATCGGCCTCACATTCATGGCTAACGAGACCTACTCCATGAAAATGCTAGCCGCCTACAACGTGAAATACATCCTCGTGTTCACAACAATCAGAGCTGACAATGGAGAATGGATTGGCTATGGAGACGAAGGAAAATGGATGTGGATGGCAAAGATCTCAGGAAGTGCGCAACAACGATTCATAGACACTGGCATGATCGACCCAGAATCATCATGGGTAAACGAAACGAAATTCGGGCAATTCGACAATCAAACCAATAAATGGGCATGGAACGATTTTGGAAAGAACACCACAATTTACAAGCTGATGAGTTATGGGAAACACCAATGGATAGAAGCTCAGCTGTCAGGAACCAACGATGCAGACTTTGTTGGCGCTCCTACGTACTTCAAGGAAGCCTTCTTCGCAGGAAAAACCTTGACACCAGACGACGCAAGCAGTAGCTATGGCGGTCTTGTCCCGCTCGTGTGCCTATACGAGATCGACTGGCAAAAGTACTACACTGATTATCCGCCACCTTAAAGGAGAGAGGCTTTGTTTCCGAAAGTCCCAGATCAGCACAAACCAAACAAGCCTCTAATTCCAAACGGTCTGGGCACATTCTACGTCTTAATCAGCGTAACCTATCTTTTTCTCGTATACTTCTTCGATATCGTCAAAATCTCGAGCGCCGCTACTGTGCCTTTGATCTCTGCACCGCTAACCTTGGCTGTCTGCATTCTATTCGGCGGCTTTATGGGTCTCTTGGACGATTGGATTGACATTAAGTGGCGGTACAAGGCATTCATGCCTTTGATAGCTGCTCTGCCGCTTATTTCCTTCGCCTACAGTTATGGACTGCGAACCTCTATATCTATTCCTCTCATCGGAACCATAAACTTCGGTACATACTACTATTTCCTGATCATTCCATTGCTTGTAACCATAGTCACCAACACAGTCAACCAGCTTGGAGGCCTAAACGGCTTAGAAACAGTATGTCCCGCAATAGTTCTAATCGGACTGATGGTAATCTCGGGTCCATATGCGCTTCTGTTGTATGGTCCATTAGCCGTGTGGCTTGTTCTTGCTTCTTTGAACGTCAAAGGGGCGATCTTCGTTGGAAACACGGGATCATTCGCCATAGGGATGACGCTAGCGGCGTTTGCGATAATCACCGATCTGAAATCTGACATGGTGGTTTCCATTTTGCCGTACGTTTTCAACTCGTCACTGATCCTGTTGACACTATTCTTTTCCAAGAAAAAAGCACACGTAACCTTTGACGGCAAAAAACTCTCGTCGGATCACATAAAAAGTTTGGAGACTCTTATCACTTATCACCGTCCTTTAACCGAAAAACGAGTTGTTGCGCTGATCTCTATTCTGTTTGTTGTTTCAACTTTTGCTGCCTTGGCTATCCAGTGGCTGACCTTCTAGCCGCCAAGCATGTGTGTAGCGTCGTGTTACACGCAAAAGGCAAAAACAATTTTAGGTCGAGGCTTAATTACGGAGGCTAGACAACTAACTAGTCGTATGACTTGTTGATGTGAGGAATCAACCATTTGCCCAGCTTTGCAAGTTCCTAGCGTTTCAGTAAAAATAGACATAACTAGTTTGATTGGTTCAAGACTAAGCGTCAAAGGTAGTGCTGAGGCTGTCAACTTCAATGTCAAAGCCAGACTAGACGAACGAGAACGCAAAAGCCAAACAGTGATCCTGGGCTTCGGTCTACTCCTAACCACCAAACCCAGCATCGTAAAATTCGAGATCGAAGGAACAGCAATGTTGACCGGCAAAGATGAAGACATCCGCAGAATGCTTGAGGTTGACCCTGAAACAAAAGTGCCTCGCGTTCTACCTCGGGTCTATCAGCATGCGTTCACCGCCATGTACCTTCTTTCAACAATCCTGAACACACCTCCTCCTCCACATGACTTGCTAAGCTCCCAAAACCCGCCCAGCCCCATGGAAGACGTGAGCGTAGATATGCGAACAGACACAGGAGAAACTGCAAAGGCTGCGCCCCTTCAACCTGAAACCAAAACAGAAGAAAAGGGCGAAGCTGTCGTAACCAGTAAGTAGGTTTTTTCTTATTCTCAGTGTAGTCCACATGTTTAAGTAGTGGACTACTAGAATGTCAAATGGAACGAAGCAGTGACTGGCGACCTGTGGCTGTTGCCGGTTCTCGCTCTTCTTGTGATAGTCGTACTGGCGTTCATCTTCGGGTTTGTCGACTCAGCAGGTAGTTTGACGCCTTTTGGATGTTCTGCGTTCTTTTCTCTTCTGTGTCCAGCGATGCTCTTTTTTTCTTTTTGCTGGTTCAAGCTTGGAGTGATAGTGTAAGCGTTGAGACTAACCCTTGGGTGTTTGATGTTCCGGACATGCATTTCAGAGATAACCGAATGTTCTCTACTTGGCTTTATTGTAGAGATAGACAAAGGTGGGCGAAATGGACGATTGGTTTCAGTTTGCCGTTCATATTCTTGTTAAGCAGTTGCTTGCTTCTAGTGCTTTCCAGATTGTATCCCGTCTCAATTGGAACGTATCTGATAGGTTTCATCATCGGAATAGTCTTCACCACTCTTTCTGCTTTCACAGTCTATCAAACCTACTGGAAAGGCTGGACTCCAGACAGTTCAGAACAAGATGATGTTGCTGAAGACTTACCACAACCTCAAGACTGAGACTCGGCTCTTTCGTCACGAACAGAACTTTCGCTTCTTTTCAGCAACCTTTAATACTCTACGCTCATGAGCATAGGCTGTCTGGCGGGTGAGTGGGCCTCCACCCGTTCCGCCACAATAAACCCCGGGAGTAGGAGGTGAAAGAGTGAAATTTGACAGTAGAGACTTGGCTTTAACAGCTATTTCTGCAAGCTTGTATGCCGTGATTAACATTGTTCAGACATCGATGGGTGGACCCATAACGTATGGGCCTATTCAGTTGAGACTTGCTGATTGCTTGATCCCCTTATCCGCTTTGTTCGGTTGGCCATTGGTTTTAGGTGTTTCGATCGGTTGCTTCAGCAATGCATATTACTGGCTTGATCCGGCGGATGTTGTCGTTGGACCACTTGTGAATTTCATCGCTGCCCTGATAATATTCGCGTTGAGAAGACATCGGATGGTTGCATGTGTTTCAGGAGGACTGACGGTTGGTGTTCCAATAGGTTCATACCTATACTATCTGTACACCCAAGGCAACCCGATTATCCAACAACAAGTGCCAAATTTCTCCGGCTTGTCACTGCCTGTGTGGGGCGCTTTTGTCCTGAGCCTTTCGATAAGCAGCCTAATCGTCATTGGATTGATAGGGTATATTCTGCTCACCGCTCTGACACGGCATCGCGTTGTAGAACCCTTAAGATCGCACGGACTCAAAGTTCTTGCAGAAGACAACTAACGCCTGTACGTCGCATTCCAGTTCAGCCAGTCTTTGCTATTCCCTTTTCTCATCCAAATAGCAATAGCCTCCATCCACTTTTATCTGCATTTCTTCAGCCCAGTTTCTAGCGCCCTGTACCTTGATCTTCCGCAGTCTCTTCAATGCCCATTCACGTTGCTGCAGCTTTTCGCACTTATCCATTTCAGCGCAATCAGAACATACAGCATATCCCTTTTGTGCGCAGCATTTTCGGATTATGCAATCTGGGTCTCCACCGCCACCAACGCAACCTGGGCATTCGCCAAACATCTTAATGAGGGCATCGTTGACTTTTTCGAATTCCTTGTAGTGTTGGAATGCGGGTTCCCATTTTGCCAGTTCTGGCATAATTTTGTCAAAGCCATAAGCACCTATGACTAGGCGAAGATTTTCTACTGCTTGTT